>Ga0180007_10006146_pt1 | contig 11829 bp, 12 predicted proteins | sample MM_PC_MetaG_FD_121122 | JGI IMG/M metagenome (GOLD analysis project Ga0180007, IMG submission 121122) | Groundwater microbial communities from the Aspo Hard Rock Laboratory (HRL) deep subsurface site, Sweden - MM_PC_MetaG | ecosystem: Environmental > Aquatic > Deep subsurface > Groundwater...
TTCTTTGATAAATAGTTTATAATATCAATGGACGGAAGAGTATCGAAGTGGTCATAACGAGCTGCACTCGAAATGCAGTCATCCGTAAGGGTGCATGGGTTCGAATCCCATCTCTTCCGCCATAAAATTTGAACGCCTGTTTAACAGGTGTTTTCTTTTTTGGCGACAACGCTATAATACGTTATTGACATTGTGGCGAACAATATGACGACAATATGGCGAATGATATATTGACAATTTGGCGAATTGCAGTATAATTAAAGCTAAGGTGGTGATGATATGTATTTACCAAGATTAATTGAAAAGAATATTGAAGACAAAATTTTATATATAGGAGCAATCCAAATAGAAGGGCCAAAGTGGTGTGGGAAGTCAACAACCGCAGCGAGGTATGCTAAAACGATAGTGAAGTTACAAGATCCTACCGTTTTTACTAGATATCAAGTTTTTGCTTCAACTGGAAAAACAGACTTACTGTATGGTATTAAGCCTATTTTATTTGATGAATGGCAAAAAATTCCCGAATTGTGGGATTTTATTAGATTAGACATTGATGAACATCAGGGGGTCGCGGGTCAGTACCTACTTACTGGTTCAACAAAACCACTTGAAGATGAAAACCGACATTCTGGAGCAGGAAGAATTGCTAAAATTATTATGAGGCCAATGTCATTATTCGAATCCAAGGAATCCACCGGAGAAGTTTCAGTTGACAAATTATTTAATGAACCAAAGTATCATGTGAGAGGAACTTCAAAATTAACAATACTTGATCAGGTGAATTTGGTATGCAGGGGAGGATGGCCAGGCTTATATGGACTATCTACAGGAAAAGCGTTACAATATGTAGATGATTATTTTCAAAGTATAATCAATACAGATATCACTAATGTCGATGGAATCAAACGGAATCCAAGTCGTGCAAAAGCAATTTTGAGAGCATATGCAAGGAATATTTCTACATTGACGGATTATCAAACCATGATTCGGGATTTAGAGAATATCGGTGAAGGGGTAGATAAAACAACGTTTGCTTCGTACCAAAACGCCTTTGAAAAACTATTTATCATTGAAAACGTTGATGCTTGGACTCCAAAACTTAGAAGTGCAACTAGAATTAGAACGAGCCAGAAAAAACAGTTTGTTGATCCATCTATAGCCGCACTTGCATTAGGGGCAACACCCGATGATTTGGGTGAAGATATGGAAACATTTGGTTTTTTCTTCGAGTCTTTGGTGACAAGAGACTTAAGAGTGTATATGGATAAGTTAGGTGGAACAGTATTCCATTATCGCGATAAAAACGACTTAGAAATTGATTGCATTTTAAAATTAAGAGACAGCAGATGGGCTGCGGTAGAAGTTAAGGTTGGTGGCAATCAACTTGATAGTGCAGCATCTAACTTGATTAAACTAAAGGAAAAAGTTGATACAGAACATATGAAAGAACCGTCATTTTTGATGATTCTTTACGGTGGAACAACCGCATACAGGAGAGCTGATGGCGTGTATGTCGTGCCAATTGGATGTCTCAAAGATTAAAAAAACAAACTCCATACTTATCACATAGCAAACTTGGTTGTGACAACCTAAAAAGTGGCACAAACTTGGTTATGACAACACATATGTGTTTAACACCTGTTTAACAGGTGTTTTCTTTTTGTTAATACTCAAAATTTTATTTTAACATTTATGATATAAATACAGGTAGACGAGCATGGATATAAGATTGCAAATAGGGAGGCATATTTAGAAGAAATAATTTCTAATAATATTGTATATAATGAGACAACAATATACAGAATAGAACGTATGAAAAATTTTAGTGCAATGCTTTAATGAAGATATGTAAAAAAACTTATGTCGTTCTTTCGAAGTTTCATATAAATGCAACGGAATTTCTTATACAAATAGAATGATTGTTGCAAAAATAAATTAGATTGCATTTTTATGCATCAAATACAGACTTTTAATTATCTTCTTGTCAAGAAATACGATAATTAATTTACAATAGTTGAATGATAATACAAAAATACTTGTTATATTGTTCAATATAAGGTAAAATATGATTGAGGAGTGATAACTATGAAATACATTGAGATATTTTCTGAAAAAAGAGTGTTTGATTTTTCCTTTGTAGTTGGAATAACCAATAGTGAAAACTTGGCTCGTGAAACATTGCAAAATTATTTAAAAAAAGGGTACATAAAAAGAGTTAAGAAAAACTTATATGTAACTATGAGTTTCGAAACGACTGGTGTTATACCTAGTAAGTATGAAATAGCATCAAATATTACAAAAAGTTCTTATGTTTCTCATCATAGTGCCTTTGAATACTATGGATATAATAATCAAGTTTATAATGATGTTGTAACTGCTAGTATAGAGCGATTTTATGATTTTACATTTGAATATAACGAGTATAAGTATAAAAATGTTTCTAATGATAAGTATGTAGACACAATTAATGGTGTACGCGTAAGCACACTACCAAAAACAATAGTAGATTGTATAGATGATGCAAAATCGTATGACGATATGGAAGAATTAATTTATAATTTATCTGCACTCCCAGTAATCAATGGATCACAGATTATGGAATATTTATTATTTGTGAATAAAAAAATTCTCTTTAATAAAGTAGGACTAGTACTATCGCATTTTAATGATGGATATTTGGTTGATGATTCAATTCTAAATCAAATGAAAACCCTAGGTATTAAAGGTGTGAAGTATTTCACAAACGAAAAACATCGTTTAAACAAATACTACAAAGAATGGAATCTATATTGTTACAATTTAGACAAGTTATTGGTGGAGGATGAAGATGAGAAATTATAATTTAAGAGACTTAACTAACATTGCTCAATATAATAAATTTAATAGAGATACTTTAGAAAAAGTATTTCGATTATCTGAACTACTAAAATTATTTAATGAAAATGAAGAACTTAAAGGAAAATATGTTCTAAAGGGTGGGACAGCAATTAATTTATGCTTGTTTGATTTTCCTAGACTGTCAGTTGATATTGATATGAATTTTAATTCTAATTCCTCCAAAGAAGAAATGTTGGAGATGAGAGAACTACACAGAAAACTCATTAGTGCTTTTGTTGCTCTAGATGGATATACTATTGATCCGAAATCAAGATTTACTTTTACACTTGATTCATATCTTTTAAAGTATACAAATGCAGCTGGAAGCAGAGATAACATAAAGATTGAACTGAATTATTCAAACCGTATTCAGATTCTTGAACCGGTGAACTATAAATTAAGCTCACAAATAATTAATAATGAATCTATTTTAGCTCTTAACAAGGTTGAATTATACGGAAGTAAGATAGCAGCTTTAATAGGAAGAACTACTTCAAGAGATATATTCGACGTATTTCAACTTATTAACAAATAAATACTAATGGACAGCGAGTTAGACATGCTTAAAAAATGCAGCATATTCTATCTTTTAACATCAAACGAGTTTCAACCGCTTGGTGATTTATTGAATCAGTTTAAGAAAAACATGGAAAACATGTCATTTAGTGCAATAAAACGTAATCTTATTCCACTGCTACATGTTGGTGAAACAATAGATATCGATGATTTTAAACAAACAGTAAGCCAATTTATTGAAACCTTATTTGAGTTAACTGAAACTGAACAAAAATACATAGATTCCTTTAATGAGGGTAAATTTAATCCAGAACTATTGTTTCATAAAACAATAGCAGATAGATTAAAAGAACATCCAATGGTTTTATGGAAGATGATGAATCACAAATAATAATTAAGAGGTGGATGATGTCAGATATTGAAAATTCCAAAGTATTCATATCATATGCTTGGAAGAATGAAGAGTGTGCTGGATTGGTACGGTTTTTGAACAGTCGGTTGTTATACCTTATGCATCCAAAACAAACTCCATACTAATTACATAGAAAACTTAGTTGTGACAACCTCAAAAGTGGCACAAACTTGGTTATGACAACACATTAGCTATTTAGGGGTTTGAACTTAATTGTTCAAATTCTTTTTTTATTGTTCTTTAGATGATCGAATGTTATATCTAATTATTAAAAACCACATGTAAAATGCTACTGAAACAAAAATAGTCGCATTTTAATATATCATTATCCTAATACCATATTAAGATGTGCTAGGCTTTTTCGTAAGTGATGATTGTCTATACCTAAATTAGCTATTGGTCTATTCAACATAGACTCATGAGTCAATAAATGATACAATAACTACAAAGAACATAAAGTACAAGAAAAAAGTATAAACTCAAAAAAATCTATAACATAAGAAGGAAAGATGAGATGAAATATGTAGCTTTAATTATCAGTTTGATTTTTGTTTTAGGTCTTGTTGGATGTGAAAAAGAAATAGATGATAATGATGATTCATGTAATAGTGGTTATTCTTGGGTAGATGGTAAATGCGAACTTGACGAGAACCCAATCGATAATGTTGATGATCCTATATATATCGCTAATATGAACTCTAATTACATTCCATTTGAAGCTGCAATTACATTTATGGAAGCACATCCATATTTTGAACTAATCTATTATAACGATGAAAATGTGATTTTGTATTTCACTGAGAATGGTACGGCATATCAAATCAATGTGAGTGGTGTGATTGAAACAATCTCATTAAGCTTGAGTGGTTCAGATAGAATCTTTTATTATGATGAGACAACTAATGAAATCTACTATAGAAAAAACTCTTCACTATATAAAATAGGATTTGACACACAAGAAGTAGAAAATTTACAGTTATCTGGGGAGATTCAATATATAAGCAGTGGCATGGTTTTATTTGGCAACAATACAGTGATTTTCAAGTACCCAAATTCGTTAGCAACATTAACAGACTATCAAAAAGCATTCTCTTTTTATAAGGATGGTAAATTGCAGTATGGTGTCTATAAAAATTTAGCAACTTCAAGCGAGGTCGCGATATATAGTGAGGACACTATCGTAGTTGAGGGGACATTTGATGGTATATGTACACAGGTTTTAGGCTATGGAGAAAACTTTGTTGCGTTCAAAATCCCTTATGGATCCAATAATACATATGAAACACGCCAGAAAATCGGAATTTTTAATACTCAAGGGGAAATTTCATATATAGAATTTGAGGATTATGAATTGATATCAAACATGGCATTTTATGATTATATGGCAGTTGTTACATATACTGATTCCACGAAAAAATATTATGTGTATGAAACACAAGAAATATTTGATTTAAGACCTACTGGAATTGTAGATGATGGATTTTTGAGTGCAGATGCTGACTATTATTATGGATATGATAGAAATGATAATTTCTTACAAGTAAGTAAAACATCTGGTATGGCAGTGTTAAACGTGGCATCAACTACGGATAATATGAAACCTGTTGTTGAATTTTATGATGGTGTAACATCTATCTATTCTCGAGGATACTATCCTTTATTTTCAGGGGGCATATACAAACCAGATGGAACGGTAATCAATGATCAAATATGTTTATATACTGATTTAAATGAAAATAAGGGCATGTTTCTAGTAGAAACTCAAAGTGATATTTATGAGTTGTATATTCTTGATAAAATTACATATCAATCAAGTAAAGTTGAAGAATTTAACTCAATTTCTAACTTCTTAATTTATGTAGTTGATGATTATTTTGCTTTTTTAGACTACTCTGAAGATAAATTGACAGCTCAATATCCAAATATGGTTGATCTTATATTCTATGATTTTTATGGAGAATATCAGGGGACTTACAAACGACATAGCCATTCTTTATTAACTTCATATACTGATGAGAACGGATCATGGATTTTTACAGAGTATCAGTAAGTATAAAAATAAACTCCATGCTCATCGCATAGCAAACTTGGTTATGACAACAGATAATATTTAACACCTAGAAGTAGGTGTTTTTTTATTATGTATAACACTCAATGTCAGTTTATATTGGGTTGTTGATGATATGAATTCATTAAGCAAACAAAATATATAATATCATAAAAAATGATATATAACTCACATAAAATGATATATAATAGAAATAGAGGTGATATTATGCAAGAAAAAGTAAAGTTTTTAAATTATTTGCAAGAGAAATTAAGTATACAAAACGATGATTTAGCTGATTTTTTATTTATTGATAAAAGAACTCTTTATAACTATAAGAATTTTGATATCAATAATCTTCCGAGTAAGGTTAAAGAAAAACTTATCATATTCTTTCAAGGATATGAGGAGTTTTATAATGATAATCTGTCTATCGATGACATCTACCGTAAGCTAGAAAACTCTGATATAAAACTGATTGAGTATATTCGAGGTAAGTTTTTAGAGGTTGCATCTATACGCAAGAAAACTTATATTGTAACGAATACGCAAGAACTTATAAAAAAAACCGATGTTAAAAGAGATGTTCGAAAGTTAGATGAATTTATTGAAGATTTTAAAATACTAGTAGAATATTCCAATTTATCAAAGGGGTATTTATATACTATTTTTGAAATTATTATATCTAAAGTTGATTCAGAAAATGATTATCAATTTCTTGACTATATCAACAAATATAGAAAGGATGAAGAAAAATGATCGAGATTAAGAAGAATCTAGAGAAATACTACCAATTATTTGATACATATGATGTCTTCGATAATTTTATCAAGTATGCAGTTAAGGATCTTAAGCCGCAAATATATGTTGATCAAAAAGAGAATCCAAATTGTGTAGTGTTCTATTCAAGTCCTGCATATTTTATCCTTGGTGAACCAAACGAAAAGTATTCAACAAATGTCCTTGGTCTATTTTCTAAGGATTCTTGGATTATTGCGTCTTCAAATGCTTGGAAAAAAGTGATTAATGAACATTTTTTAGATGCTGTGCAAACGCACAAAAGAATATTATTTAATTCTAAATCATTAGATATAAATAATGTATTGAAACAAAGAATGGAATTACCTAAAGGATTTTCTATTCAACCTATTGAAAAGAAACATATCAGTGAAGGTATGATCTATGATGATGTGATATCTAGATTTTTTACGAAAAGCGATTTTCTCATACATGGATATGGTTTTACTCTAATAGATAATGATGAGACTTGTCATGGCTTTGCATTAACGAACTATCCAATCATTGGTAAAGATGTTGAGTTATATTTCAGAGTTGGTTATGATCATTACCCTGATTTTCGGTTAAAGGGACTGGGAACCACTTTATGCACATACTTCATCGAAGAGTCACTTCAAAGGGGATATAATCCTGTATGGGATTCTGCAAATGATATTTCTTCCCATATTGCAAAAAAACTCGGATATATAGAAGAAAAAGAGTGGTATATGTATCATGTTTTGAAATAAGATTAAGAACGAAAACTGTTTTGGAGTATTTAGTCTACTTGAAGACATATTGACATTTAAGAGAAGTCAATATATAATGAAAATAATGTTTACAAATGTAAACGAAATATATGGAGGAATTACATCCCACTTCTACACGACTGGAATATCAATTAATGGGAGTATATAAAATAAATATGAAACCTCAGACTAGAAAAGGTGACTAAAATTATGAAAAAACTAATATTCATTCTTATTGTCATGCTTTTTATGAGTTTATTTGGATGCTCCGAAGTATCAACTCAGGATCCTATAACAGATATAATTATTGATCCAATAGATGATGAACCTATTGACCAAGTGAATTTTGATTATCTAAATCAAACATTACCTACCAATATGGTTTCTAGATTTTCGATGAGCAATGCTAATGTATCTTGGTTTTGGAATGGACCACCAGTTTTTTCGCCGGATGGTAAACAAGTATATTGGTCAAAAATATATAGTTCTTGGGATGAATCCGAAATATGGTATAAAACAAAGATTAATGATAACTGGTCAACAGAAAAAAAATTAACTATCGATGGATTAACTGGTTATTTGAGCTGTCCGGTATTTGTTGATAACTCGGATGAATTATATTTTAAATATCTGTCTTTACAAATGGAAGTAACTATAATGAAAGCAACTAGAATTGAGAATGTATGGACAAATCTAGAAACACTCAATATACCAGTACCAAGCGAATATACGATAGACGGAAGATTTTCCATTGCTGAAAATAGAAATATCTATATTACTTTATTAGCAAAATCAGGAATGGAGCATATGAAGATATATTATTCTGAATATAATAATGGACAATATGGAATACCTCAAGCTATTGATATATTAAATGGAACTACTTTTGGAAGTGGCTCACCTTATATCGCAAAAGATGAGAGTTTTATTCTATATGATTCCGGACCAACAAGTAGTTATGGTGTTCAAGATATCTACGTAAGTTTTAAAGATGAATCTGGATATTTTACAAGACCCATTAACCTAGGAAATCAGATTAATTCTATTGAAGAAGAAAATAGCGCAATTATATCAGAGGACGGGAAATATCTATTTTTTACTTCAAAGAGAGATGATGATGTTTTCTATACCCCTTATTGGATTAAATTAGATGAGATAGAAGTCTTTAAGTCTAAGTAATCAAAAGAGGTAAAAATAAACACTTGTCTCTATTTTTTGAAAAGAGATGAGACGAATAGAAAGGTTGCTAATAATCTATGAAAAAAATAGTGATATTTCTGGTATTTATTCTTTCCTTTGTTTTACTGGGATGTTCTAAAAATCCAATTGATGATCAAGTCGATGACATCGTAGATGTTCCAATTATCTATAATTATTTGAATGAAGTTTTTCCAATCAATGAATCAAAACGTTTTGAACCTTCAGGATATTTAGCCAATGAAAATTGGCATTGGCATGGAACTCCTGTTTTTTCACCTGACGGTAAAGAAATGTATTGGTCCAAATATATTAAAGCATCAAACGATATTGAGATATGGTTCACAAAAGAAAACAATGATATTTGGGGGGAGCCTGAAAAATTAATTATTGATGGAATAAACGGTGCATATAACTGCCCAGTTTTTGTCGATGGAGGTAGACAATTATACTTTCTTAATTTTGATGGCATAGCATTCACAATTTATAAATTGACACGTGATGGAGATGCATGGATAAATCCAGTAGCTATTCAACTTAATATTCCAAATGGAAAAATGTTAGGGTGGAGTTTTTCAGTATCCGAAAATAAAAATATATACTTTCTGCTGTGGGATTTAAATGGTTTAGAACATCAAAAAATATATCGTTCTATCTATCACAATGGAGAATATGGAGAGTCTCAACCATTAGATATACTAGATATTGGATCAGATGGTGTCGGTGGTCCTTCAATAGCTTCAGATGAGAGTTATATTATTTTTGATTCTGTTCGCCCAAATGGATATGGAATGCATGATATCTACATCAGTTTTAAAAATGATTCAGATGAATTTATGGCACCTATCAACTTAGGGGATCAAGTTAATACAACTGGAGAAGATGCCGGTGTAGCAATCTCTCCAGACGGACTATATATGTTTTATACAACTTTAAAGGTCAATGATCTTGGATATAACCCTTATTGGATTAAAATAGATGAACTAAATGCATTCATAACAGAGTAAGAGAATTTAGATAAAGACACATTAAGGAAAGGAATGATGATGATGAAAGAACACTATGATATTACAGACTCGGAATGGGTTGTTATGAGAGTCTTACTTGATAAGCATCCCATGGGATCAAAAGAAATAATTTCAATTCTAGCAAAGAAAAAAGGTTGGAGTAATGCAACGATCAAGACTTTCTTAGGACGTCTTGTTGCTAAAAATATAATTAGTTACAAGATCGAAAAAAATGCGTTTTTTTATTACCCTCTGATTAGCGAGTTGAAATACATTCAAAATGAGCTCAAGCTTTTTTTTGGAAAGTTGTATGGAGATACTATGATTCATGAGACGAAAAATTTTGTTTTTTCTGGTAACGGAAGTACACACTTTGTTGAAACATTGGCTAATTGCCTTGAAGAAAACTATCCAAGAATGGCTTCAGATCTTGGTTTTAATTTTCCACATAAACAAATGGTTTATATACACGCCTCTTTAGAATCCCTGCATTCAGCTTTAGGGTATGAAAATGGTCCAAAATGGATGACAGCTGGATGGTTTTGGGAAATTATTCACATAGCTCCTGAAGAAGTGTTTGAAAATTCATCAGTATCAAAATCTTCTCTACATGTTTTAGTACAACTCATGTTGCATCATATCAATGAAAATGCGCCTTTTTGGTTGAAACATGGAATTTCTGTCTATGAAGCAGGTTGGAAATCACAGGAACAAATGAAAATTAGCTTAAATCAAATTCGAGATAGCATATCACCGTTCATGGTTTATGACCTGTCAACTAATCTTGATTTATTTGAAAAACAAAAAGGATTTGAAATTACTCAATCAGTGATTGAATACATTGTTGAGACATTCAAAAAAGAAAAATTGAAAGAGTACTTAAGAAATCCAGAAAATATATCCGGAATTTTTGGATGTACTCAAGTTACTTTTTGGGAAGAATGGATTAATTTTATCCATAAAAAATACACAGATGAATCAAACATTTGATAAATGTTTTATATAAACCTTTAATCACAAATCTTAAGATATAAAATGAAATTCAATATAAGCTATATAAATAGGAGCGAACAATGAATGATTATGTAAAAAATGAAATTAAGAACAACAGAAAAGCAATTAAGGAAGATTGGCGAGAGTTAAAAGAGACCATTACGGATAGAAAATTAAATTTGGAAAAGCCAGTGATGTTTAAACAGCCAGTTGAAGGTTCTTTAATCATTGATTTAGATAGAGTATTTCCTAATATTAGACAAAAAACTTTAGAAGAATGTATTAAAAATAGAAGATCTCTAAGAAGTTATAAAGAGCAGAACCTCACCTTAGAAGAAGTGACATATTTGCTATGGGAAACATCAAGAGTGGATTCTTTTAAACCTGGTATAACGTTTAGAACAATACCCACAGCCGGAGCTACAAATTCTATGGAAACGTATCTTTTCTTGAATAAGGTTGAAGGAATTGCTAAAGGATTATATTTGTACGTTCAAGACAAGCACCAATTATCATTAATTGATGATACTCCTGGATTGGAAGAAATAGTTAATGAAGCTTTATATGGACAATTAAGAGGAGCTGCTGTTGTATTCTTCTTTACAGCAACTCCATACAGAACCGAATACAAGTACGCCCATCTATCTCATAAGATGATTGCGATAGAAGCTGGTCATGCTGGTCAGAATGTGTCATTAGCTGCTGAGGTTATTGATTGTGGTGCAGTAATGCTTGCTGCATATGTTCAAGAGTATTGTGATAACTTATTTAATATTGGTAATGAAGAATTTGTTACTTATGTAGCTACTATAGGAAAACGCTAATTTAAACATAGACGATTTTTGTTAATCAAAAAAGGTGAGATTCATATCATGAATGATCACCTTTTTTCATTTATAGGAAACTAGATTTTTATGAACTCGAAACCAAATGCCTTTATCTTTATCTCTTCTCTAGGTTTTATGACGGTCATTGTATCACCAGAGAATCTTCCAAACCCTTGAATTTCTAGTTTATTATTATCTAACTCCTTAAGATTAAACATATAGTGCTGTCCAAACGACTGCATTTTCAATTTCAATTGTCCGTCTTGCTCCGAGATTGAAACACTGTTTATGACAATGAAATCTAGAATGTCTTTACCCACAAGCTTATAATTACCATATAAATATTTATATTTTTCAGTATCCATGGCACTTATTTCCATAGCGATTTTAGTTGAATTGAAGACTATGCCACGATAAGCTTTACCAA
>Ga0180007_10006147_pt1 | contig 11829 bp, 11 predicted proteins | sample MM_PC_MetaG_FD_121122 | JGI IMG/M metagenome (GOLD analysis project Ga0180007, IMG submission 121122) | Groundwater microbial communities from the Aspo Hard Rock Laboratory (HRL) deep subsurface site, Sweden - MM_PC_MetaG | ecosystem: Environmental > Aquatic > Deep subsurface > Groundwater...
AAGAAAAAAGTTGCTTGTTTTGGAGAGTATTTTCTATAAAGGGGCTGACTCGTAAAAAAGTAGCTCTTTCTTTTTTGGCAACTTCTTTAATTGCCTCGAGCCAGGCAGTAAAGTATTCTTCTTTCCAATTATCAAAAACTGGCCCATAAAGGCACACCAAATGGGTACCGCGCTTAGCTGCAACCTTGATTAATTGGGAGACACCAACTAACTTGCCTGAGTCAAAAACTCCTAGTCGATAAATCTTCTCATTGAGACTCTTGTTGAGTTCTCCAAAATTCCATGATTGTATAAAAAGTTGCCACTTCGCGTCAAGATTGTATGCCTCGTACTTTTCTTTGTCAGTTAGTTCTAGAACTTCAATCATCTTTTTTTGAATAATTCTTTAACAGAGAGATAACTTTGTCTTGATCTTCTGGGCTGACTTTGCCGTGATTGGGCAGGTTAATTGACTGACTCGCTAGCCTCTCGGCCTGAGGAGCGCTTCCTTTTTCATAATAAACACTCTCCAAGTCAGTCTCATTTGGAGCAATCACTTTTGAATACCAATCACCCAAGAAGATGTTCTGCTCTCTGGCAAGTCTTTTTAGATCTTGGGCTCTTTCTGCCAATATAGTATACCTCATATAGATAGATTTCTCACCCTCAGTTTCTTCTGGAAGAACAAATTCTGTTTGAGAAGCGAGATTATGTTGATAATAGTGTGCTTTTTTGATCCTGGCCTTGTTTTTGGTCTCAAGATTTTGAAATTGATCTAGCGCTAAACCAGCCAGAATGTCTGGAAGTTTGACAAAAAGATTGGCCGGCTTCTGCCCTTTCTTTTCTTTGGCGGTTAAAACAAGCGGGAAAAGTCGAAGTTTTTTTGCCATAAAGGCAAAGAACTTACCAAAAGAGAAGAAATTGTACGTGGCAATTGAAATAGTAAAAATAATGGGATGAAGAAGATGTTTGTAAATTTGCAGCCAGCTTAGCTGAGGCAGTTTCTCTTGTTCTGATCTCAGCTTCTGTGCCACCTCTTTGTTTTTGCAGATAGCCATCCCGCCCGCGACACTTGAAATAACTTTATCACGACCAAAGGAGAAAATAGCTCCATCACCAAATCCACCTATCTTTTGTGACGCAACCTCAGCTCCCAGGGCATGAGCCGCATCTTCAATTAGAATCAGATTGTGCTTTTCGGCAATGTCTTTAATCCTTCTTATATCTGCTGGTTTGCCAAAGGTGTTCTGAGTGAGAATGACTTTGGTCTTTGATGTGATGGCTGGTTCAATTAGCTCGGGATCCATATTGAAATCATTCCGAACATCAACATAGACCGGTTTAGCCCCCAGCCAAACAATAGAATTTGGGACAGAAACACATGTATAAGCCTGAACAATAACCTCATCGCCCGTGGTGACACCAAAGCTCTTGAGGAGATAGTAAAGAGCTGCTCGACCACTACCAAAACTGACTGCCTCATACCCTTGAAAGTATGCTTGAAATTTTTCTATAAGTTTCTGTTCTTCTGGTCCTTTCTTCCAGTTTCCCCACAAGAAGGGATTTAAAATATTCTTCAAGCACAAGTGAAGTTGTTTCTTGTTAGTGTTTGGAGAAAGAGAAGTTGTAATTATTCTTTCAAACATTTAATTTGTGGCTTACTTTTTTACACCCCTTGCCAAGCAAAACGATCACGCTTCTCTGTTTCATTTTTTTGATCTTTCTGGCAACGTTGTCCAAATCATGAGTGATTTTAACTTGCTCCTCAGCTAATCCAGCTTCAAGAGCTGACTTTTTAACCACGTTAGAATAATTCTTTCCTATCAGGTACACCCGGTCAAAATCAGTGATCTGCTCTCCAACGGTAGTATGAACGCTCTTGGCCTTCTCTCCGAGCTCTAGAATGTCGTCCAGAACCAAAACCTTGCGACTCTTGGGATAAAATTTTAGCATTTTGACTGCGGCTTTAATGCTAGCTGGATTAAGGTTATAAGTATTGTCGATATAGCTGTGTTGACCTTTCCTGATCACCTCCATGTTTTCTGAAAGTGGCTTGAGATTAAGAAGTGCTTTCTTGATGATGTCATAGGACACACCAAGTTCAAAAGCGGTCAGAATGGCGGCCATCAAGTTCTGCAAATTGTGCTCCCCGACCAAAGAAGTTTTGAAAGGGTAATTTTGACCTTTGTACCCCAGTTCAAAATATGAAGAATCTTCTTTTAGCTCAGCTTTTTCTAGATAAAGATCTGTTTTTCTTTTGAGTGAATAGTAGCTGTTCTGGCGTTTTATTTTACGACCTATTTCTCGGCAATACTTGTTATCACCATTGAGAATAAGAGGCCCATCTTGTGGTAAGGCAGTGGCTAGCTCAGCCTTGCCTTTGACGATATTTTCTTGACTGCCAAAAAGAGATAGATGCTGCTCATTGATGCCGGTAATGATTCCAACATTGGGTTTAATAATTTCTGAAACAAACTTGATTTCACCTTTTTTATACGCCCCCATTTCAACCACAAAAACTTGATGTTGATCGTTGAGCTTGTCGATTACTGTATTGGCGATCCCAAGTTCAGTATTGACATGCGTGTCTGTCTTTAGCGTGTTGAAACAACGAGAGAAAATTTGATAGACATATTCTTTGACACTGGTCTTGCCGTAGCTTCCGGTGATACCAATCACCAATAGATTATCAAGACTCTCTCGTTTGGCTTTGGCTTTGTCAAAAACTCTCTTTTTGAGGAAGTTGGCCAAGGGTAAAGTTATGACAAGTGCCGCCAAGACAAAAATAGGGACAAAAATAAGAACAAACAAAAGGCTCCCTTCCAGATAGGCGACAAAAAAATCAAGTGTTAGCAAGGCCATAATTATTATGGCTCCGTAAGCAAACACTAACATACTGATAGCTCGTGGACTAAAAGTTGGAATACGCAGCCTTTTTTGCCTGAGAGTCAACAAAAAACGGAAAGAAGAATACAGAATAAAGAAAACAAAGAAAACAAAAGGAACCATACTGAGAAATGAAAAGTCACGGCCATCTTGATTATAAACATAAACTACAATCTCAATCAAAAAATAAAGACCAAAAAACCCGGCATAAAGCAACCTAGACTTAAGAAGCTTCATCCCTTCTGGAGACTCAAAATACTCTTTGAGTCGATCAAATCTATACTCCTTGAGTTGGAAAAGATAAGTCCAGTACAAAACCTCGTTGATAATCAAGGCCAAAGCGGCAACAAACAGCAAAATAATAATAAGAGTAACAATCATGGTCTAGAAATGAAATGCAAAATGGTGTTATTGAGTCTTTTGGGCATCTCTTTGTGTAATCCATGACCACCGCCCTCAATAACTTCTAGAACTGAGCCGGAAATCCCATCATTCATAACGTAGGCGTCATTAACTGGCGTCATGCGATCCTTTGTCCCCCAAATGATCAAGGTTGGAACTTTGATATCGTTTAAATATGGTGTCAGATCTTCGGCTACAACCCGTTGAAAAGTCTCTTTCATGTTTCCTCTAGTTTTGACATAGTCTCTTTCTCTCAGCAGTTTGTAAAGAGCCTTTCTAGAAAAATGAAAGTACTTCTTGAAAAAAGGGAGGGAGAATATTTTCTTCCCTTGCTTGGCTAGCAGATTGCCAGTTCTTTGCTTGAGGCTTTTTTTGTGTTTGATGCCCGCAGCAGCTACCAAAACAAGGGCCTCGACTTTTTGCTGATACCTGGCTGTTAGCTTGATAGATACCCGACCGCCAAAAGAATGCCCAACCAAAACAAAACGTTCCAGACCAATTTTCTCGGTGAAGTCCAAAACGAAATTTACATAGTCACTCACTGACCAAGCCACCGGCGGATCATCACTTTTGCCAAAACCTGGCAAGTCAAGGACAATCAGTTGATATTTGTCACTGGCCTTGAAATAATCAATGAAACTTTTCCATGTTTCTGAGGATCCTCCCCAGCCTGGCAAAATCAAAATCGGCGTCCCGAGACCAATTGTTTTGTAGTTCACAAGAAGGCCTTGAACCTGTATCCGTAGTTCTTTTAGCTGCACTTGTGGCATATGGGAGTTTTTAGGAATTTGACTTTTTGATAACGTCCTTTCCGGAAAAGTAAGGTCTCAGAACTTGAGGAACAATGACCGAGCCATCTTTTTGCTGATAGTTTTCTAGAATACAGATGAGAAGCCGAGGCATAGCCGCCGCAGTACAATTCATGAGATGGGCAAAATGTTTCTTTTTGTTTTTGTCTTGGTAACGAATATTTAATCGTCTTGATTGGAAGGTGGTCGTGTTTGAGCCTGAACCTAGCTCGCGATACTTCTCTTGGCTTGGAAACCAGCCTTCAAGATCAGTTGTTTTGGCCGACTGCTGAGAAATATCACCGGTAGATAATAGTACTCGCTGATACGGAATTTCGAGGCGCTGAAGGATTTCTTCAAAAATTTCCAGCATTTTTTCGTACTCTCGCCAAGAATCTTCTTCTTTAATCAGTTGAAACATTTCTACTTTCTCGAACTGATGTACCCTGAAGATTCCTTTTGTATCTCGCCCGTAGGCTCCTGCTTCTCGTCTGAAACAAGACGAAAAAGCAAAGTACTTCTTGGGTAAATCTTCCTCTTCTAGGATTTCATCAGCATGGTAACTGGCCAAAGAAACCTCAGAAGTTCCGATAAGATATAAATCATCATCTTCTGGATTGACATTGTAGATTTCATTTTTTTCGGCTGGAAAAAATCCTGTTCCGTACAAAGCTTTCTCTTTGACAAGAACGGGTACATTCAGAAGTGTAAAACCTTTCTCTGCCAGCAAATCAAACAAATACTGAATGATGGCGTGTTCTAACCGCACCAAGTCTCCCTTGAGGTAATAAAAGCGGTTGCCAGACACTTTGACGCCACGCTTGATATCTATTACATCAAGCTCTTCGCCAAGTTCGATGTGAGACTTGGGCTTGAAATCGAACTTGGGAATTTCTCCCCACTTTTTTTCGACCTCATTGCTTGCATCATCTTTACCTGTAACAACTGAAGGATGAGAGATATTGGGAAGTGAAGACATCAATCTAGAATACTCTTTTTCAATTTTCTTGAGCTTGGGCTCTTGCTCTTTGATCCTTTCCGAAACAGCTTTCATCTCAATGATGTTTTGCTGTTTTTCTTGCCCTGAAAGAGTATGAATCTTTTCGGAGAAACTATTTTGCCTGGCTTTTTGTTCTTCTATTTTTGACAGAAGCTCACGTTTGTCCTTGTCAACCTTCAGAATGTCATCAACAATTCCAGCCTCCTTGTTTCTTTTTTTTAGCTCAGCTCGAACTTTCTCCTTTTCTTTTCGTAAAAGATTGATGTCTATCATTGAAGCTTGGTTACTTTTTCTTAGATTTACTGATTTTTGTGGCCACCTTTCTTCTGGTTCTACTGACAGTCTTTGAAGCTGCTTCTGGCATTCTTTTCATTTTCTGATAGCACCAGATAAAGGCTGCTCCAAGCCCAAAGGCCATGATCAAAATCTTAAACAGGATACCAAAAATTGGGAAAACAATCAAGGCCGAAACAACGATAGCACCCACAGCAACCTGAGCATAAGGAGAGTAGGTTTTTTCTTTGAAAAGCTTTCTCATGATCAGCTCACCAAGGTAATAGGCTGTGATGATTTTACTCATGTAAAGAACCAGGTAGACAACAGCAGCCAGAATGAGTGGCAATTGAGCTCCGAGAATAACCATTAGGATACTTAGTGGCAAGGCCAGGAAGAGAAATCCGATGATGAAGAGGACTAGAACGCCGACGCCAAAGGTTTTGCCGTAACTGATGCGGAAAGCGGTGATAATCTCTTGAGACTGTCTCTTGAAAATTGCTAGGAAAAGAATGGCTAGAATAACAAATTCAACAAAGCCAACTGATTTTCTAAAGGCAGCAAAAGTAAAGAGTTGGGCCCCAGCGGCCTTTTCTTTCTCGGCTAGAGTCTTACCATCGTCAACTTTGGTTTTGGTGGGATATGGTTTGTAGGTAGTTTTACCTGTCACCTTGGCGCCACTCTCGATCTTGGCTTTCTGATTGGCTTGGTATTCAAGATTTCCACCAATAGCCGACCCCTTTTTGAGGGTTAAGCCGCCTTGAGCATCGGTGTTGCCATATTTGACATTTGAATCTTCGTCTCCAACTTGAAGGTAAGCGTCGCCATCAACCCGACCGTTGACATTCATAGAACCCGACCCAGCATACAAATTTCTGGCTAGATACCCACTGATATCAGAGATTCCAGCGGCAATAAAAAGGTCCCTACCACCCCTAAACTTACTTTGAGTTACGGCAGAACCGCCAGCGATAAAAATATTATCTTCTACTTCTGAATCAATAAAAACACTGCCAGCGGCCGCAAAGAGATCATTGCCGATTTTTCCTTGGACATCAACCGTTGAGGCAACGGCAAAAAGACTACCAGTGATTTCCCCGGTAACTTTAATATTGTTTCCAGCAGCAAAAACATCGCCATTGACTTTACCATCAATGACAATAGTTTGACCTGAGACAAAAAGATCATCGTTAAGTTCATCTCCTGAGGCCAAGGTGTAGCTTGCTTCACTTTTTATCTCTGCAGCGAACACAGAGACCGGTAGAATCAACAGCACCAGAGAAATCAGAGCAATTTTTAGTTTTTTCATTTTTGTTATTTTGCTTTATTTTTTATCTAAAGTTTGACTTAAAAAATGACTAAGTTTTTTAAAAGCTATTCCACGATGACTAAGGGCATTTTTTTCTGGACCGGTCATTTCAGCGAATGTTTTTCCTGCTTTTGGTACATAAAAAATCGGATCGTAGCCAAAACCTCGCTGAACAACTTGTCTTTCTTCATCTACAATCATGCCTTTGATCTCCCCTTCAAAGGATTTGTGGAATTTTGTTTTTGAGTAATAGAGAGAGATCACAACCTTGAAATCAGCTTCTCTTTCATTATACGGCACATTTTGCAAATTTTCTAGGACTTTTTTCATTCGAAGAGAGTCAGTTTTGGCATATCTAGCACTTTTGACTCCAGGCTTTTCACTTAGGGCTTTGACAAATAAGCCAGTGTCATCAGCCACTGTCATTTCCCCGCTCAAATCACCATAAAATGAAGCTTTACCAAGAGAATTTTCGGCCAAGGTTTGACCTGTTTCTTCAAACTCTTGATCAATTCCAGCATCCTTGAGGCTCAAGAAAGTAACTGACAAATCTTTGAAGAAATGCCGGTATTCTTTGACCTTTCCTGGGTTGGTGGTAGCGACTAGAATATTCATAACTAAATTAAACTTGATTTGTAACGCTCTGGCTTAAAGGGCTTGAGCCTAACAATACTAATAGGTAATTCTTTATCTTCAATGAAACTCTTGAGATCATCGGTGAAAGATTGCTGATCGTAACCGAGAGCAATAATATCTGGCCTTTCTTCCGAAATGACTTGATATGGGTCATGTCGATAACCAAGTCTGACAAAATCAACCTCTGGAACAGAAGCAACTTCTCTTAATCGTGAGAGTTGATCTGTACGTGGAGGCCTACCCTTAACTACTGTGACTGTCTCATCGAGACCAACAACAACAAGTAAATACTGACCATGCTTCTTGGCCTGCTTGAAAAAATCTACATGACCCTTGTGCAGTTTGTCAAAAGTACCAAAGACCATAACTTTTTTCACTTTATCCATTCTTGCCCCTCCCTTCCTTCTTCATGACGCCTGATAATTTTTTCTCGTTTTTCTTTGTTGTGATAATTTCTAATGCAGTGAAAGCCGTAGTGTCTCATCCACCAAATATCTCTTTCCTGAAAAACTTTTAATTTTCGCTGCAAACAAATTTTTTTGGGCATGAAATAAAAAATAACTCTACTAAACAATCTGATTCTTTCTTTCTGGCCATGCCGAATAATAGTAAATAACACATCTCCATATTCCATACCTATTTCTTCACTTCTTTTTTTCTGGATGATTGCCTCTATCATTTCCCATGTCTCATCGCGGGTATCTCTAAGTCTCTCTCTGAGACTAAATTTGCGAAGCTCCCAGTCTTGACACAACCGATACGTTGTTTCAAAAATCTCTTTCATTAGAGATCCAACTCATCTGCAATTTTTTGCATGGACGACAAACCAATTTCTAGGAATTTATCAAGGGGAAGTCCAAACTCTTCACAGGACATGATAGCTTCTCTTTTGGCACCTTTGGCAAAGGATTTGTCTTTGAATTTCTTCTTGAGAGACTTCAATTTGACACTATTTATTTTTTTGTCGGGTCTAACTAGGGCTGTAGTCACAATAAGCCCCGTAAGTGGATCGGCTGCATAGATAGCTTGCTTGATAAGCGTATCTCGGGGCTCACCAGTAGCTTCGTTATGAGCTTTGATAGCAGAAGTTATTACTTCAGAAACTCCTTTTGCTTTGAGTTCGTCAGCGCCCATAGTACCGTGTTTTGACATATCAGTCTGAGCTTCTTTAATCTCCATGTCAGAATCATGAAGCAGTCCAGCTAATCCCCATATTTCTTCATTTTGGTCAAACTCTTTGGCAAGACCTTTCATAATAGCTTCGGTTGCTAGCATATGCTTAAGAGAGTTTTCATTTTTGACTCTTCCTTTGATAAATTCTAGAGCTTCATCTCTTGTAATGTTAGCCTCTACATTTTTGCTTTCATTCTTCTTCTTGGAAGACTGAGATTTTTCCGCTGTGGAAACCGTCTTCTGCTCAACCGGTTTCATGGTGGGAAAAAGAATAACTTCTCTGAGACTATGAGAATTGGTCAGCAAAGCCACCAAACGATCAATGCCCATACCCCAACCAGCTGTTGGAGGCAGCCCGTACTCGAGTGAGGTCACAAAATCTTCATCTATAAACTGGGCTTCATCGTCCCCTTTTTCTCTGAGCTCTTGCTGTTTTTTGAAGCGATCCATTTGATCTATGGGGTCATTGAGCTCAGTGTAGGCCTTGATAATTTCGAGACCAACAACCAAGAGTTGAAAACGTTGTACCAATTCTGGGTTGTCCTCTTTTTTCTTGGCCAGGGGCTCAAGTTCCAGTGGATAATCGGTCACAAAACAAGGTTGAATTAGTTTGTCTCTAACAGCAACTTTATAGAAATCATCAACCATTTTGGCCCAACCGGCATTTTTGTCGACTTGGTAGCCTTTTTCTTGGATTATTTCTTTTAATTCTTTTTCATCTTTAGTTTTCATGATATCAACCCCAGTTTCCTCTTTGATTAGTTCAGCGAATTTATGCCTTTTCCAGGGCAGGGAAAAGTCCAGTTTTTGATCTTCATATTCCACAACCAGACTTCCGGTAACTTTTTTTATGATCTCTGAAAGCATTTCTTCAGTAAAATTCATCAAGCCCTCATAGTCCTGATAGGCCCAATAGAATTCACATGAGGTAAATTCTGGATTGTGCTGGTGATCAACCCCCTCATTTCTAAACTGACGACCAATTTCATAGACTTTCTCAAATCCACCCACTATCAGACGTTTGAGATAAAGCTCGGGAGCGACGCGAAGATACATTTCGATATCAAAAGCGTTGTTATGAGTAGTGAAAGGTTTGGCGGAAGCTCCACCGGGGATGACTTGAAGGACTGGCGTCTCAACCTCAATAAAATTGTTTTTCTCCAGATAATGGCGAATTTCGCTGATTATTTTGGACCGGGTGATAAACTTGGCTTTGATGTCCAGGTTGGAGATAAGATCAAGTTCTCTAAAGCGATAACGTTCATCAACGTCCTTGAGACCATGCCATTTTTCCGGAAGAGGTCTAAGTGATTTGGTCAAAAGGGCAAAGCTGTCAACCATAAGGGTTTTCTCCCCTTTTTTGGTCTTAAAGAGAGTGCCGGAAGCTTCCAAAATATCTCCCACATCATAGAGTTTGAGCTCTTGGTATTTCTCTGGCCCAACTTCTTTTTTGGAAACAAAAAGCTGAAATACACCTGAACCATCATAAAGATTGATAAAACAAGATCCACCATGTAGTCTCAGAAGTTTAACCCTTCCAGCTAGAACTATAGTTTTGTCTTTCAGATTATCAAACTTTTTGGCAGCAGTTAGGCAAGAAGTGTCGCGCTTGGAGATTGAGGGAAAAGGGTTAATCTTCTTGTCTTTAAGTTTTTCCAGTTTCTCTTTTCTATTCTTCAAAAATTCAGCTTTTTCTGGCATCTTTTTCTATTAATTACAAACCTCGCCTCTTTGAGACTTGGCTTTATTGTACTTATTTTTTACAAAATAGTCAAAATAAAAAATCTCAGTTTTGGCGTTTTAAAACTGAGGAAAATTCTGCCTAATTTAGATCACTGAAGTGTAACGTGAAGGTCTCTACCTTACATGCTCTGGCTCTGTTGGATTTCGCCTATTTTTTTTGCCCTCTCTGATTGCTTGCTCGTTAGAACGGATCTCTTGTGGATTGGTTGTGACCGCATATTGCCGACAATCTCTCCACGCATTACTCTTCCAACTGTCACTGCAGCCCTGAGCGTTCTGACAAACCTCACACCCTTCTCTTGTCATCATAAGTCTCCTTCTTACACTTCTTTGTTTACTAGTTAACTTCTCTCGATTTCCGAAAACAACATTATCGCTAACTAAGTTACACCTCCTTTTGTCCCCACCTTCATAGAAAAGGACTCTGTATTCATGTATTAATGTATCAAAAAACAACTCTTTGTCAAAGTTGCTTTTTGCGTGGCTATTTGAGTTTGAGAATTTTGAATTCTTGTTTACCACCGGGAGCATCGACTTCTACCTTGTCTCCTTGAGCTTTTCCTAGAAAAGCCTTACCAATGGGTGACTCGTTAGAAATTTTTCCGTTCATGGGATCGGATTCACTTGAGCCCACAATCATAAGTTCTTTTTTGCCCATAGAACCATCAACCAAAATAGTTGAACCAACAGTCACTTCTGAGTCTTGACCACTTTTTTTCTTTTCGATGATCTTGACATTTTTTACTTTTGCTTTTATCTCCAGAATTCTACCTTCAACAAAGGCTTGTTCGTCTTTGGCCTCTGCGTATTCCGCGTTTTCAGAAAGGTCCCCTTGTTCGAGGGCTTTCTTGATTCTTGAGGCAACTTGTTTGCGACGATGAGTCTCGAGATACTCGAGTTCTTCTTTGAGCCTTTCTAGGCCTTCTGGAGTAATGAAATCTTGAACCATATATTTACTTAGATTTTTTCATAACTCTGAACATACATCAAAAACCACACAATGTCAAGAGAAGTGCTTATCCACATGAAAGCTTGAGACAATTTTCAAAAAGCTTGGCAACTGTGACTGGCCCCACCCCTCCAGGAACAGGAGTTACAAGTGAAGCCTTATTTTGAATTTCATGGCAATCTGTATCACCACACAAAACCCCCTTTTTGTAGGATGTGCCAGCGTCTATTATAACCACACCCTCTTTGACCATATCTTGCGTTAGAAGATGGGGTGCGCCGGCTCCACTAATAATTATATCAGCTGACTTTGTAAAGTTTTCAAGATCTGGTGTGCTTTTGTCACAAACGCTTAGCGTAGCCTTGGTTTTCATTAACTCTGTCACCAAGGGTTTGCCGACCAAGCGACCTTTACCAATCACAACGACATGCTTTCCATCAAGGAGGATCTGATACTCTTTGATAATTTCTAGGATGGCAGCTGGGGTTGGCGGATGAATATCAATTTGACCATTTTGAGATTTGCACAAATTTGTACTAGTTAAACAATCAACATCTTTCCTTGGATCTATTCTTTCTATAATTTCGGGAGTATTGATCTGCTGTGGTAACGGTAATTGTAGTATCACGCAAGTTATTTCATCTTTGCCTTGAATCTCTTCAAGATTTCTAACAAGTTCTTCTTGGGTTAT
>Ga0180007_10006148_pt1 | contig 11827 bp, 17 predicted proteins | sample MM_PC_MetaG_FD_121122 | JGI IMG/M metagenome (GOLD analysis project Ga0180007, IMG submission 121122) | Groundwater microbial communities from the Aspo Hard Rock Laboratory (HRL) deep subsurface site, Sweden - MM_PC_MetaG | ecosystem: Environmental > Aquatic > Deep subsurface > Groundwater...
AAAACTTAAAAATATTTCGGTACCGCCTGATGCGTTATAGTCTCTGCGGACCATTTTTATATTTTCTTTGATGATTTTTTCGTCACGTATTTCTCTACATCTAATGCACTGACATTTTGCATGCTCTGTTTCCATTTTTTGGTGTACGATTTGCCTGATATTTGACAGTTTATTTCCTCCAATAATGTCTGGAGCAGGTATGTCTCTTCCAAGTCGCATGATACGTACGTAAGGTGGGATTACTTTCTTAATATTCATAATAAGCTCAACGAGTTGAGCATTGGTGTACGGTGTGAACTTTTTCTCTCTATAGAGCTTTTCTAAGTCTGAATCGCGTGTTACAACACATGGATATATTTTGATAAGATCAGGCTTAAAGTTGGGATTATTAAAAAGTGTTTCAAACATTTCAAGATCTCGTTTTATTGTTGATCCGTACAAATTTGGCATGAGGTGGTAGTTGATCTTAAGCCCTGCATCTTTGAGGAGCTTGGTTGCACGAATAGTCTCTTTAACACTATGGCCGCGCCTGTTTTTTTTAAGCACATCATCATAAATTGACTGAACACCAATTTCTACACGCGTTGCACCGAGCTCCCTAAACCATAGAATTTCCTTTTTGGTGATGTAATCGGGACGTGTTTCTAATGTTAGACCGATGATGCGATTTTTGGCGGATTCGTTGCGTTTTTGGGCAGTCTGTAGAGACGCAAAATGTAGAGGCGCAAGATTTTGCGCCTCTACATTTTGCGCCTCTACAGACCCATTCGCCGCGTCAAAACATCGTTTAATAAACCACGTTTGATACTTTTTTGGCAGGGTTGAGAACGTACCTCCCATGACAATAAGCTCAATTTTATTGGTGAGATGACCGGTGATATTAAGTGCGTTGATTCTGGCTTGAACTTGTCTAAAGGGGTCAAATTCGGTGAGCACTGCGCGCATAACTGCAGGCTCATCAGAAAAATAGCTTTTGGGCATACCTTTTTCTGTTGGACAGTAAAGGCAGTTTCCAGGGCATGGCCATGGTTTTGTCAGTACGGCAATTGAGGCAATGCCAGAGAGTGTACGTGTTTTTTGTTTTTGAAGAACCTTAAAGAGTTTTTTATCTGGTGCTATTTCTTTTTTTTCGAGCAATTCTCTGTACGCTGCAAGCAGTTCAATATTAGAAAAGCAGGGCATACTGTGTTTTTCAGCATATTCCCTTTTGCGTTTTTCAAAAAGCTTTGTCGTGGTATGATTACCCGTGGACACGTCTCTAATAAAATGTTTGGCATGTTTTGACATGGCTGTATTTAACCATTTGTGATCAATTTTTACAAGCATGAAACAGGAATTTGCAGAAAAACTTATAGAGCAAAATCGGAAAAATTATAACTTTCTTTCCGAAGATTTTGCAAAAACACGCGCGTATCCATGGGAAGAAATGAAAGAGCTGTTAACGTACATAAAAAAGGGAGACGTTATATTAGACATTGGTTCAGGGAGCGGGAGAACATTTAAGCTGTTGCAGGGAATGGATGTTACATTTACCGGCATAGACATTTCTGAGAAAATGGTTATGCACTGCAAAAAAGAATATGGAGATCATGCGCTTAAACCCACATTTGCCTGTCAAAATGCTGTTTCTCTGTCTTTCGACGATTCAATCTTTGACCGTGTTTTTGCTGTTGCGGTACTGCATCACATCCCTTCATATGATCTTAGGCTAAAAGCTATGCAAGAGTTTTATAGAGTGCTTAAAAAGGGTGGTTTGGTTCTTATGACAAACTGGAATTTATGGCAGCCAAGGTATATTACAAAAGTGTTAAAAAATGGTGTCAAAAGTATTTTTGGTATGAGCAGGTACGATGTTGGCGATGTTATTGTACCGTGGATTACCAAGCGAGCGGTGCTTAAGCGCTATTATCATGCTTTTACTGTTAGTGAGCTTGAACGTCTTGCAAAGGAGGCCGGTTTCATGGTAGAAAGGAACTATCTTTTCCCGCAAAAAGGGAAGTCATCATATCTTAATTCAAGGAATATATGTACAGTATTAAAAAAATAGTTACTATAGTGGTTCTTTTGTGTATGCTCAGTGTGGGTTTTTCTGCGTGTGGCAACAAAGCGCCTGATGGAGAGCTTGTGCCAACAGGCGAAGATCTTGAGGCAACCAAGGGAAGTCTTATAGACAGTGCTCATCCAAGTGAGGAGTTTATGGAAGGCGTGTCTATTACACAAGTGTCTGATGATACGTTTGGATTTAATGGACCAGGAGGTGAGACAGTGATTGATGCGGAGCTTCCAGACGATTTTCCTGAGGATGTGCCGCAGGTGCTTAAAGGAGAGATCCTCTCATCTGCAAAAAGTAAGTCGGTTGATGGAGAAAAGACCGTTTTTACTGTTTTTTGGAGTTCAGGTGAGTCACTTGCTGACCTTGTTAAATATACAGAGACTATTAGAAGCCATGGATGGGAAGACAATGGTGCTGATGACTTTGAGACGTCTCAGTATTTTAGATATGCAAAAGACGGACGTGCCCTTGATTTTTCAGTTGCAGAAGCTGAAGAAGGTAAGCGAGAGGTCATGGTCATGGTGGAGAAGTAGTATAATCCAAGTAGTCTTGATCCTTTTTTTGTCCTTTGGTATAATCATCTTACTAATTTATAAGTCTATCACTCATGCTTTTCTGATTGTGAGGGTTCCTGTCCCACTTAGGTAAACCTACTTGGGTCTCTCTTACAAGATGACGAAAGCAGTGGCTAAGGAAAAATCATTATGAAGGAAGTAACATTACAAGATTTGCTTAAAGCAGGTGTTCATTTTGGGCATCAGTCAAGCAAATGGGATCCCCGCATGGAACCATATATCTATGCGAAGCGAGAGGGGATTCATATTATTGATCTGCAAAAGACGTTAGACAAGCTTAACGAAGCATTAGAATATGCTAAAAAAACCGTAAAAGATGGTGGCATTATTCTTTTTGTTGGTACAAAAAAGCAGGCAAAAGACATCACCAAAAAACAAGCAGAGGAATGTGGTATGCCGTATATTGATGAGCGTTGGCTTGGGGGAACATTCACCAATTTTTCTGAAGTTAAAAAACAGATTGATAAGCTCAATAAACTCAGTGAGCAAGAAGAGAAGGGCGAGCTCAAAAAATATACAAAAAAGGAGCAACTTCAAATTCATAAGAACATTGAGCGGTTAGAAAAGAAAGTTGGGGGTCTAAAGAAACTTAAGACTATCCCAGAGGCGCTGCTTGTAGTGGATACTATGGGTGAGAAGATTGCGGTCGAGGAAGCAGTAAAGAAGCATGTTCCTATCATTGCGCTCATGGATACCAACGCCAATCCGGATCTTGTAACGTATCCGGTTCCCGCAAATGACGATGCGATTAAAGCGATTGAGCTTATGTTGGGGACGTTTAGCGAGGCTATCAAGGAAAACTATGTTCCAAAGAAAGAACCTGATCCTAAACATCCAGAAAAGGGAAAGAAGAAATTTTTCCCAAAAAAGAAATAAATTTGGTTACATTTGAAGCATTAACAATTAAAAGTCATGGCTATACAACTTGAAGAGGTAAAAAAATTAAGAGAGATCACATCAGCGCCTATTACCGCTTGTAAGGAAGCACTTGAGGAAGCTGATGGGGATTTTGAGAAAGCACAGAAATTGTTACGAAAACGTGGTGCAGAAGTAATGGATAAAAAAGCTGGGCGTGAATCTAAAGAAGGGTGGATTGGCTCATACGTCCATTCTAATGGTAAGATAGGGGTACTCGTAAAGATCTACTGCGAGACTGATTTTGTTGCAAGAAATGATGAGTTTAAAGCATTTGTTCATGATGTTGCTATACAGATAGCGGCTACCGGTGCTAACTATCTTAACCCTGAAGATGTTCCTGATGCAGATATTGATGAAGAAAAAAAAGGCATCATGGAAGCAGCAAAAAAAGAGGGTAAGCCAGAAGAAGTAATAGAAAAGATTGTTGACGGTAAAATGAATAAAATGCGTGAGGAACGCTCATTGATGTTGCAACCGCTCGTTCGTGATTCTGAGCAAACGTTAAAAGATCTCCTTACCGACATCACTGCAAAACTTGGTGAAAAAATAGAAATTGGCGAATTTGTTCGCTTTGAACTATAAATAAAAATCATATGGAAACATCACCGTACAAAAAAGTTGTTCTCAAACTTTCCGGTGAGTTAATGATGGGAGATTTAGAATTTGGCGTCGATTTAAACTACATGAAGCAGTTTGCAGATGAGCTTATTGACGTTTCAAAATCGGGGATTAAGCTGCTTGTTGAGGTTGGCGGCGGGAATATTTATCGTTGGCGGCAAGCACCTGAAGGTATGAAGAGAAACACCGCTGACATGATGGGTATGCTTGGTTCTGTTATGACTGCGCTAAATTTGAGAGATGTAATAAACGATTCGTATCAGGCTGAGGCGCTTAGTCCTCTTTCTATGCCATATGTTATTCCACAGTATACGCCCAAGAAGGCTGCAGAGCTTTTAGATGAAGGCAAAATAGTTGTCGTAGGAGGTGGAACCGGTCAGCAATTCTTTACCACCGATTCAGGTGCAGCACTCCACGCTGCTCAAATTGATGCTGATATTGTGCTTAAAGGTACGGACGTTGATGGGGTGTATTCTGAAGATCCTCATGTAAATCCCAGTGCGACAAAATATGACCACGTTTCATATTCTGAAGTGTTAGAAAAGAATCTCTCGGTTATGGATATGTCAGCGTTTGCATTACTCAGAGATGCATCTATTCCTATTATGGTTTTTGATGTGCAAAACCATGGCAATATTTCCAAAGCTGTAATGGGTGAAAAAATTGGTACCATTGTTTCAGATAACTAGCTAAATGTATGTTCAATTTGTTGCCCCCCATTATCATAGTCGTTGCTGTAGCGATTCTTATTGTTCTTATAGTCCGTAGGTTTCCTCGCGTGGAGGATGAAAAGGAACTTGACACTTTGGTCAGTGAGAAGAAAAAAGAGGAAGAAGAGAAAAAGCAAAAGGAGCGAGTTGAGTATAAAGAGCAACCAATCGCAGACATCAAAAAAGAGGCTGAATTAGGCATTGGGAAACAAGAAGAGGATAGTACAGAAAAAGAAGCTGTCCACGGCTCTGCTCAGCCCTCCTCTCCGAGTTTTGAGCTCAGTGTCGAAGACTCTCAAAAAGAGAAGAAGGATGATAGGGAAGATGTCAGGATTGAAAAGGAGACTGAGCGGGCAGAGGCACTTAAAACAAAAAAAGAAATGCATAAAAATGTGCTCAAGGTTATTGATCGTGTTTCTTATCTTGGCAAGCGTGGAATTTCCGGAGTTAAAAGTGCTGGCTCTTCAGCGGTGAAAGCAGTTCGTGTAGGTAAAGCTAAACTTGCTAAAAAGAATAAGCCAGAATCGTTAGTGTCTGGAGAAAAAGTAGTCGATTTGCTTGAACGTGGTGCTAAGGATTTAGGCGCGGGAAATTTTGGGGAGGCGGAGAAAAAATACATTGAGGTTATTAAAATGAATCCAAGAAATACACGTGCATACAAAGGGCTTGCAGAAGTTTTTGAAAAGCAGAAGAATTATACCGATGCAATTTCTTCATTAAGACAAGTAGAAAAGTTGGATCCGCTGGATTACGAAGTGGGTAAAAAAATTACTGAACTTCAGTCAAAGTTAAAGAGTGGGATAGGTGTAAGCTCTACAAAAAGCAGTTCAGACGAGTTAAGCTAATGCCATCGTAGCTCAGTCGGTAGAGCGCATCCATGGTAAGGATGAGGTCACCGGTTCGATTCCGGTCGATGGCTCCAGTAATAGATGAGTGATTCGATATTATACTATTATTGCAGCAAAAACGAGATCCCGGATATCCACTTAAGAAAGTGAATTCCAGGATGACAGCTGGTTTTGGGGAAGAGGAAAAACATTCTAAAATCTTGCGTAGACCCCGGAGTGTAACTGAGTGGTACGTGAAAACAAGAGAATGGGCCCCCGCAAATTTCTGAATTTGTGGGGAAGAGGAGGAACACTATGGAAGTCGGAGTGGATCCCGTAGGCTTTGCGAAGGGATACACGCAGACTGGAATGATGGGCCCCCGAAAAGTTCCTACTTTTTGGGGAAGGGGAGAAACATCCTGGAAGCAGGAGTGTTGTATAAGAAAATGGAGGGGCCCCCGAGAAATTCTGATTTCTTGGGGAAGAGGAGGAACACTATGTAAGTCGGAGCGGATCCCGAAGGCTTTGCGTAGGGATACGCGCAGACTTACATAGTGTTCCGACGAGGAGAGGTGCATGAGTGGCTTAAATGGACGGTTTGCTAAACCGTTGTACCGTGTTAAAGCGGTACCGAGGGTTCGAATCCCTCCCTCTCCGAGGATATTTTAAATAGGAACACATCGATGTTCTTTTTTTGTGCTTAGAATAATGTCAGAAGTCAATTTCTTTGATAGAATGGATATGGACACTTTATCTTTTAAGCACCAAAGGGTTTGGAATATTCCTTGGACAATTTTTTGAAAATTATGAACAATGCTAAAAAGCTATATTTAAAACAGGAATACATCTCACGAATTAATCTGGCAATTAACTATATTGAACAGAATATTACTTCTGAATTGAACTTGGGGAATATTGCTGCCGCATCCGGATTTTCCGCATTTCATTTCCATAGAATATTTAAAGCTCTTGTGGGTGAGACACTTAATACTTTTATTAAGCGGGTTCGTGCTGAGAAAGCATCTATGATGCTTGTGTATAATCCAAAATATTCTATCACCCGTATAGCATATATATATGGGTATTCAAGTTCTCAAACTTTTTCTCGGGCGTTTAAGGAATGCTTTAACATGAGTCCCAGTGAGTTTCGTGAAAAGGCTCAAGGAAAAAGCAAGATTTGCAACGACAAGAGCAAGAATCGAAACGACGCTTCTTTTGACCTTCGTTATGATCATAACGAAGGTCGACATATTATTACCATAAATAGAGGAAAAAAAATCAATATGAAGGTAGAAGTAAAGGATTTACCTGATATGGATGTAGCATATGTACGACATATTGGGCCGTATAAAGGAGATAGTAAGCTTTTTGAAGGACTCATTAATAAACTAACTAGTTTTGCAGGACCAAGAAATCTGTTTGGTCCAGATACAAAGTTTATGTCTCTGTATCATGATGATCCAAAAGTTACTGAAGATGCTAAGCTCAGACTCGATGTATGTATGACTGTTCCAAAAGACACAGAAGTCGATGGGGAAATAGGCAAACAAACACTTGCTGGTGGTAAATATGCTGTTGCTCGTTTTGAGCTAAAGGACCCAAGTGAATATGAGGCTGCATGGAACTCACTGTATCGGGATTGGTTTCCCGAAAGTGGGTATCAGCCAGATATTCGCCCTCCATTTGAAATGTATCAAAATAATCCAAAAGAGCATCCTGAAGGACTTCATATAGTTGATATTTGTATCCCAGTGAAACCATTGTAAAAGCTATGTATCAAAAAACCGTTTCTATTTTGTGAAGCGGTTTTTTTAATAAAAATATCTTTTGACGCATTTACATTATGGGTATATACTCAATATATCTAACAAGTAATCACAAAAATATGCCTGCACAAGATGGAACAGGACCATGTGGACGTGGTCCATTGACAGGGTTAGGTAGAGGAGTTTGCCAAGATGTTAGGGGAGCTAGTGGATTTGGCCGTGGACTAGGGTTTGGAATGCGTTGCAATCCGATTCCTGAGAGAGGAATGCAAAGCCTTGATGAGGAAGAAGCTTTGCTTAGAAAGAGACTTCAAGAGCTTAAAGATATGAAGGAGAATTCATGAGTCCAAGACCTAGACTATGTAGAAAAATTGCGGTACATCCAAATGTTGTGTATTATAAGCCACAAGGAGTGCCGCTTAAAAACCTTGAAATCGAGATACTTACTTTGGAGGAATGGGAGTCAGTAAGACTCAAAGGTGCCTTGGAGCTAAGCCAAAGTGAAGCTGCATTGAGAATGAACACCTCTCAAAGTACTTTTCAAAGAATTTACGCATCTGCTCTAAAGAAAATTGCAGTGGCATTAACACAAGGTAAAGCTATACAAATACATACATGACTCATCTTCGTCGTACAGTATATATCGTTGCCATTGCGCTTGGATGTAGTATGGTTTTGGTAATTGGTATGTACTTTGCATCATACTTTTTAGCAGATTATCAGTACAAGCAAGTATCAGCTGCTTACTTAAGCAGCAAAGAAGAAACTCAAGAATTTACCAAAGAGCATGTAGAGGATATTATTTTTTTGAGTACCAAAAAGGAAATACAGGGACATGAATCTCCTTGGGGGTGGTATAATGCTTCTTTGGATGAAAGTCCAGAAGATAATTATTGGATACAATACTCAGTTTTAGGATTTGCACCAATTGATGTAAAATATACACAAAGAAGTACAGTTGAGCATATATTTGAGTCATATGAGTAACAGAAAAATATGAAAATCACCATTTGTGGAAGCATCGCGTTTCAAGACGAGATGAACAAGTTAAAAGAAGAGCTTGAAAAGCAAGGGCATGAAGTAAAAATTCCTCCAAACACAATGAAGGATGAACAAGGCAACCCACTGTCTGTGCAGGATTATTACACAATACGAAAGTCTGCCGATGCTTCAGAAGAGTGGGTGTGGGATAAAAAGGAAGAGGCGATGATGCGCCATTTTGAGAAAGTCGACTGGTGTGATGCAATACTAGTTTTAAACAAAGAGAAAAACGGTATCTTGGGGTATGTAGGTGCAAACACGCTTATGGAAATGGGTCTCGCATTATATCTGGATAAGCCTATTTATTTGTTACATCCGGTGCCTACCATGTCATATACTGAAGAGATTTTAGGCATGAAACCTATTGTGCTGGATGGTGATATTCGTAAATTAGCGTAAAAAGGTTTATGAATCTTGTTACTTTTGATTCAGGAGTTTTGATTATAGCTGGGGTTGCAATAGGAATATTTAGCGTAGTATTGGGCGGTGGCATGTTTTTTTCAATTCCTCTTATGCAGCTTTTATGAAAAATCAAAAAAGAATATTTCTATATGGCTTTAAGCCATATAGAAAACACACAACGAATATTACAGAAGAAATCGTTCACGCATTTTCACGTGAGTCGCATATTGATACGCATGTTTTTGACGTAACGTTCAAAAAGAATAATTTTTTGGATGCGTACATAAAATACACACCGGACGTAATAGTGGGTTTGGGGCAGTTTTCACGAGGGAATACAGTACGAGTTGAGAGAAAAGCGTATAATATATTCAGAATAAATCCACAAGATCGTCCGACAAAGATAGTTAAAGAAGGAGCATCGTTTATCTTTTCTACTCTTCAAATGACAGTTCCAGAAAGTGGAAGGCGGTCATATTATGCGGGAGAGTATGTGTGTAATTACTCAATGTATATCTTTCTCGATTATCTGAAAAAAGAGCCAGTGCAGTATGGATTTATGCATATACCACAGAGCATTAATACTCGGAAAGCAGTTTCTACGGTGCGTGCCATTTTAACTAACATACACCAGTCATGAAAATAACTAATCTCATTCGTGATAATACGTGGCTTATTATCTTCCTTGCTCTAGTATTGAGTTTTGTTTTGCCCTCAGTTGGCGTTTTTTTGCAACCATATGCACCATATCTTCTTATGCTTCTTATGTTTTTAAGTTGTCTTGATATCAGGCTTCTTTCAGTGCTCAAAAACATTAAAAAGCACACAAGAGGACTTATCATTTTAGCAATTATACATGTTTTTGCAGCGGTGATTGTGTTGTTTCTTAAACCATTTTTATCGGATGAGCTTTATCTGGGGCTTGTGATTGCTGCGGTAATGCCTTCTGGAATGAGTGTTGTGTACTTATCCAAGCTGTGCAAAGGAGATCCGTCCCAGGCACTGGTGATAACGTCGCTTTCTAATGTTTCAAGCCCGATTATTGTTCCTGCACTTGTTTTGTTGTTTGCACGGACGTCCATTAGTATTGATCCTATCTCTATGGCACTCACAATGCTTAAGTTTGTTATCGCGCCACTTGTTCTTGCAGCTATTGTGCGTAAAATCAATGTGAGCGGCCCTATAAAAAAATATGGTTCTCCTTTTTCTGTCTTTCTATTGTTTCTCGTTATTTGGGGAGTGATCTCGCCGGTAAGGGAGTTGGTTCTCTCCAATCTTTCACGTGCAGGATTATTGTTTATTATTGTTTCGGTACTTGTTGTGGCAAGCTTTTTTCTTGCTTACGTTATTGGAAGGAGCAGAAAAGAGAAAATTGCATTTGGAATCAGTGCAGGATATAAAAACTTCACCCTTTCTACCGTCACTACATTAGCGCTTTTTGGCCCGCTTGTCGCACTTCCATCGGTAATGTATACGATTGTTGACAATGTGTTTTTAGTACCACTTCAACTTGTGTTGAAAAGAAATTCACGTAAATGAAAAAATGATTTTTTTGCACTTGCTCAATAGATGGATGTACACATAGTATCCACGTCGATTCGCTCAGTTTTGATTGGCGATAGTAATTCTTACTATATTCATTTAAAGTTTTGCTCTATACTTACTATTAATAACTAGCTAACAAAAAAATATGTCAAACGGTGAATACCCACGTGTGTCTGAAGAGTTTACAGAAGGCGATGAGCATCAGGATGCTCAGCCAATTATGGAGCAAATAAATCAGGCTGCTCAAAGTGATCCTGAAGCAGCTCGACTAAAAGAGCAAATTGAAAGTGCACAGACACAGGCAGAAACATATTTACGTAAAAAACAAGATGTTTCTGTATCAGAACCTACTGAGCTTAAACCTCAGGACGAGGGAGTTGTAGAGCATAAAGATGATGTCGAGCCTCAAATGCTTAAGATTCTCGATGATCTTGCTGCCAAGATTGCAACATTGTCCGAAGATGACCCTAGACGAACAAAAATGGAACAATTTAGGGCTGAGCTTGTTAGAATTTACGAATCATAAGATAGTTAAAAAAAATAATCAATAACAAAATGGCGATCATACCATCAATAGAAGAAGACGAAGCACGCGATGAAGCACGTGACATCTACGCTCAGTATAAGGAGCAGTCAGGCGCTGTGCCTGAGTGGGTAAAAGTAATGGCACATAACCCCAAGATCTTAAAAGAGTTTAATGAGCTCTTTAAGGCAATAATGGGTGAGGGTACGGTAGATCCGCTACTCAAGTGGAAGGTGGCATATGTAGTATCTAGTACACTTGAGTGTTCGTTTTGTGTTAGCGTGACATCAAAGATGCTTAAGTCCCTTGGTGCAGATGAAGCGGTTTTAACTCAGCTTAAAAATGGTGAAGAGTTAGATGCAAAGGAAAAACGACTGTATGATATGGTAAGAGAGGTATCAAAGGAAGGTAGAATTTGTACAGAAGAGTATTTTGATATTATCAAAGATGACTATACTTCTGATGAAATTGTGGAGATTGTTTCTGTCGTAGGTCTCTTTAACTACATTAATCGCTTCAACAACATATTCTGTATTTTTCCGAAGTAATGTTATTTGATAGTACTTAATGAATCAATCATTTATACTAGACAAGTCACTAGTAAGTTTTTATACTACTACTAGTGTTTTGTGGGTCGGTACTCAAGTGGACAACGAGGCGAGACTGTAAATCTCGTGGCGCAAGCCTACGCAGGTTCGAATCCTGCCCGGCCCACGTCGGAACACTATTCCAGCTTGCGTGTGTTCCTTCGCAAAGCCTTCGGAACCCACTCCAGCTTCCATAGTGTTCCTCCTTTTCCCCACAAATTCAGAAATTTGCGGGGGCCCCGTCATTCCAGCTTGCGTGTGT
>Ga0180007_10006149_pt1 | contig 11827 bp, 10 predicted proteins | sample MM_PC_MetaG_FD_121122 | JGI IMG/M metagenome (GOLD analysis project Ga0180007, IMG submission 121122) | Groundwater microbial communities from the Aspo Hard Rock Laboratory (HRL) deep subsurface site, Sweden - MM_PC_MetaG | ecosystem: Environmental > Aquatic > Deep subsurface > Groundwater...
CACCATTATTGTGCCGCAAAAATTTGAAATTGCCTATGATTGGGGCAAAGGATTTATGGATACGCTGGATGTTATGATCAAGGTTTTTACTGCTTATGCTCTGGTTATGGCGGTGGCGAAGTAGGGAAAATAATTATGGCTAATGAAATAACACTTAAGGATATAATTGAAGCGATAATTCGTAGTTGCTGGATGCTGGTATCATTTTTTTTGATTGCCATTATTATTGCCTTTTTCTTTTATTTTACAACCCCAAAATCATATACAGCGGAAGCAACTATAATGCCGGTTGCTGGATCTGACAGCGGCATAGCCAGTTTTTTGGCAGGCACTGGTTTGGGCATGTTAAGTCATGCCGAAACCAAAGCAAATGTGATACTTGTAGCGCTAAACAGTCATTCTTTGGCTAAAAATGTTTTAAAAAAACATAACCTTGCCGGCTTGTTGCTTGACAGGGAAAAAGAAAAACTATCTCCTGCAGAAATAGATAAGGCAGCACATATATTGCCTCAAAATATTATGAGCTTCTTTGTCACAAAAAATGGAACGATTATGATTAGAGCTTCTTTTAAAGATCAAGATAAAGTTGCTGATCTAGCTAATTATTATGTGGAGGAGCTGTCCGTCTTTTTAAATTTTAAATCAATAAATATGAATTTTATTGTCATTGATAAGGCCCAGCGCCCGTTAAAGCCATCAGCCCCAAGTTTAATGAAAAATATGATTATTTCTTTGGGGATTGCGTTCTTTTTTGGACTGACATTTATTTTATTTAATTTAGCATATTATAAGAAATAATGAACAATGCTGGTTTTAATGAAGCTTCTAATAATAAAAACATTTATGCTTTTTCAAGCATACTATTCCTTTTAGCGCAAATTTTCTTTACTATAAATTATTATAAGCTTCCTTCTTTTGGGTTCATTGGATTGATAAAAAGCTTGTTGCTTCCGGCAATTCTTATTTTCACTGCGGTTATAATCTCAAACAGGCGTTTTTTGAATGATATTGAATGGAAAAGTTTGGGTCCAGTATTTTCCTATAGAATTATGGCTTTATTTCTTCCGGCTTTATTGATTATTTATTATGCCCTTAATTTTTTAAAGGTACAAGTCCATATCCCACTAATGATGTTAATTGTTGTTTTGTCAACTGCCTATCTTGTAATGGTATGTTTTGAGTTTTCAGCAGGATTGGATCGTGCAGTCTATGTTTTTTTTGTTTGTTTTCCGCTGCTTAATTTGTTGGAGTATTGGCTCCATATAAACAAGGAGATGTTTGGCGGGGGAATTATTTTTACTCCGACGGTATTTTTTATGTTCACTTTGTTCTTGGGATTATTTGTTGAAATCAACAGAAAGAAGATTGTGTTGACTGGATTGCAAATGGCAATTTTTGTTTGTCTAGGTATTTTCTTGTTATCCGGATTGATTTCTTCAATTTTATCGATATTTCCTTGGGAGAGTTTTTGTCAATATTTGCTGAGTTATTTTTATCCAATATTATTGTTGCCGATTGTGTTTTGTGCCATTGATTCTGACTCAAAAAGATCGTTTTTTATCAAGATCATAATTGCGGCTTTGGTCCTGCATATAATTATTTCTTTTTATTTGCTGCAAAGATTTGGTGGTGGTTTTTCGAATTTGATCAGTGTTTATGCGGCCAGCCTTGCTACCGGCTTTACGAGCGGGGTATTAGCAACAATGATTTTATCTGCGTTTCCGTTAATTTTATTTGCGATTTTTTCTAGTCGTGATATTTTATCTAAAACAAGATATTTTGCTTGTTTCCTGTTTTTTTGTTTAATATTATTAACCACTTTGAGTCGTTCTGCTTTAGCTTCTTTTTTGCTTGGGTTATCAGTTTTATTTCTATCGGAAAGAACGCGAAAATGGTTCGTCGCCTTGATATTGTCTGGGCTTATTTTTGCTTTGCTTTTTTCGCCGCTGCTTGCCAATAGCAGATATGCGACCATATTAACAAGATTGAAAGATAGCTCTTCACGCGCATATTTTAATGCTTGGAGCGGGGCAATAGATATGCTCAAAGATTATCCGATCTTTGGTATTGGAACGGGCATGTGGGATAAATATGTTGCTAATTACGTTCCGACGCAGCATATCAATTTAAAAATCAAAGAGGGTGTGTGGGCAAGGGGGTATATTATCGATCCCCATAACTTTTACCTGTTAACATTTTTGGAAACCGGCCTTTTTGGATTTATGTCATGGATTGGATTTATTGTTCTTAGTGTTGTTCTTGTTCTTAAAAATATCAGAAATTCGTTTTCTCAAATTGGAGCAAAGTATTATTTGGGCATTTCGTTTTTGGTCTTTTTGGTGGCAAACGCTTCTATGCAATTAACCGGCTGGCGATTAGCTGATGATTTGTTCTTATTAGGCGTGTTCTACTGGGGAATATTTGGTTTATTTCTGCAGGTTGAACAAGTTAGTTTAAAGAGGGGCCAGGGATGATCAGGAGTCTACTCAATATTTATCAATATAGAGAATTGTTGTTGAATCTAACTTTGAGGGAGATAAAGGTGAAGTATAAGCAGTCTGTGCTGGGTGTATTGTGGGCAGTAATCCAGCCCCTTTCAATGATGGCGGTTTTCACCTTTATTTTTTCATTTTTAATAAAAATGCCGAGCGATGGCATTCCTTATCCAATTTTTTCATATACCGCATTGTTGCCCTGGACGTTTTTTGCTGCCGCCCTTTCTTTTGCCATCCCTAGCGTTGTAGCTAACGCTAGCCTGGTTACAAAAATATATCTACCCAGAGAGATATTCCCTTTTTCCGCTATTTTAGCCGCGTTTTTTGATTTTTGTATTGCGTCTGTCATCTTTGTTTTTTTGATGTTGTTCTATCGTGTTCCTTTGTCTTGGAACGTTTTATATTTGTTGCCTATCCTTGTTGTTCAAATATTTCTTACTCTTGGTGTTGGCCTGTTTGCTTCTGCTTTAAACGTTTATTATCGTGATGTAAAATATATTTTGCCGCTTGGTCTTCAGCTTTGGATGTATGCAAGTCCGGTCATTTATCCTATTAGTGTTGTGCCCGAAAAAATAAGGGTAATTTATATGTTAAATCCAATGTCCCCCATTATTGATTCTTACAGAAAAGTCTTACTCTTGGGCACCACCCCTGATTTTGCTTGTCTCGGCTTTGCGGCTGTGGTTTCGCTCGTTGTGTTTGTTTTGGGTTACAAATATTTCAAGAAAGTTGAAATGAGTTTTGCGGATGTGATCTAAAAATGAAAAACAACCATGCAGTTATAGTTGATAATGTGTCAAAAAAATATAGGCTGGGAGAGCTGACGTATCGTACTTTGCGCGATGATGTCGTTGGCTTTTTGCGCCGGAAGCAAAAAGAAGAGCGTTCTTTTTGGGCGTTAAGCGATGTTTCATTTCAATTAAAGCAAGGGGAATCGATTGGTATCATTGGGACCAACGGGGCAGGAAAGAGCACGATGTTGAAGATCCTGGCGGGCGTGACCAGGCCGACCAGCGGCAGCGTTGAAAAGCGTGGTAAAGTGGGCGCTTTGATCGAGCTTTCTGCCGGTTTTCATCCCGAACTAACGGGCAGGGAGAATATTTACTTATACGGATCTATTATTGGGCTGGGGAAAGCATATATTAAAAAACGTTTTGATGAGATAGTTGATTTTTCCGGCCTGAGCCAATTCATTGATACACCCATAAAAAAATATTCTTCGGGCATGTATACCAGGCTTGGATTTTCTGTAACGGCCCATCTTGACCCGGACATACTGTTGATTGATGAAGTGTTGTCAGTGGGGGATTTTACATTCCAGGGAAAATGCATCAATAAAATGCTTGAGTATAGAAAGAACGGAGTCTCAATTATATTTGTTTCCCATAATCTCGAATCAGTTAAAAAGCTTTGTCCCAAGGTTATCTTGCTGCAAAAAGGGAGTGTCCATAAGATCGGAGATGCGGAGTCAGTGATCGAGGAATATTACAGGGTCAATGCGATCAATATGAAAGGAGAGTGCCGGGGTGATGAATTGATAGATCTGCTTGAAGCCAGGCTCTATTCCGAGGGAAATTCAGACCAATTCACCTTTAATTCGGGCGAGAATGCTGTGTTCAAGATGCGTATCCGGGCTAAAAAACAGATCAAGGATGTCTCTTTTGGTTTATTTCTGCGAAATAGTGATGGCATGATAATTTTTGATGTTTCATCCAATTATAACAAGGTGGAACATCAGCTTGAGGAAGGGCAGACGATTGAGATAATGTTCTGTTTAAGGCTTAATCTGTTAAAAGGGCTGTATCATCTGGGTATTAATATCTTCGGAGCGGAGGGAAACAAAGCGCCAGAATTTATTGAGTATATAGATAATTTAAGCACATTCATGGTTAAAGGTAATGTTCCTGCAAAGGGGATTGTTAATCTTGAGCCAAAAATGATGTTTAAGATAGAGAGCAAATGAGCCCAAAGATATTGTTGCCGTTATTTTAGCGGTTTTTATATTTGATATAGTTGTTTAGATATTTATTAATCATGAAAATATTAATTGTGTATCCGGATGTTATTGGAAAATATGAGCAGCCAATAGGCTTATTAACCTTAATAAGCGTAATGAAGAAAGGCGGGCATGAGCTTTGTTTTTATAGTTTCCCGATATGCAGTCCGGATCAACATAAATACCAGGCTGAATTTAAACAGATAATCACTAAGTTGGGTCCTCAAATAGTGGCTTTTTCAATGGTCACGCATCTTCATGATAACGTCGGTATGTATTATAAGATCATTAAGAAATTTTCCAGGGCTTTAATTCTGGAGGGTGGGATTCATGCCACAATGTTCCCTGATGAAGCGATATCCAATCCGGATGTTGATATTATTGCAATAGGCGAATGTGAGACGACCATTAATGAGTTGTTGATAAGGATACAAAAAGGGCAGCAAGTTGGCCGACTCCCTGGCTATTGGTATAAACATATGGGACAAGTAATAAAAAATCCTATCGGCGATCTGCCTGATCCTTTGGATGAATTGCCTTTTCCTGATAGAAGTGTGCTGGCTGAGCAAGTATCAAATAATCATATTGATGCGTTTAATCTGATGTCTTCCCGGGGCTGTCCATTTGAATGTTCTTATTGCCATAATATTTATTTAAAAGATTATTATAAAGGAAAGGGGAAATTTGTTCGTTTCAGGTCACCCGAAAATATTATCAGCGAATTAAAGGAAATAAGAAGAGCCTATCCCAGTATTAAAAAGATAATATTTAGTGATGACAATTTTGCTCTAAACAAAAAAAGGCTTATTGAATTATGCAAAAAATACAAGCAGGAGATAGGTTTCCCCTTTATTTGTCATGCCAGAGTGGAAAACATTGATGATGAAGTGCTTTGTTCCTTAAAAGAAGCCAATTGTGTGCTTTTGAACCTAGCCATTGAAACAGCCAATGACCACCTAAGACATAATATATTAAATAGAAAAATGACAAAAGAAAATATCCGGCGAGTTTTTAGGAAGATAAATGAACACGGTTTAAGATTGGGGACATTCGTTATGCTGGGAGTGCCTGAGGAGACCAAAAAAACAATATGGGAAACCATAAAATTTCTTCGGGAATTTAAAATTAATTATTATCAGGTGTTTTCCTTTACTCCGCTGAAAAAAACGCCAATATATGAGTATTGTTTAAATAAGGGCTATAAAATTAATAAGATATCAAGTCGGCAGGAGTTTAATTTTTCTTTTCCCGTAGTAGAATTAGATACTATTTCTAAAAGAGCCTTATTAGGCTATCTAAAAACGTTCCATTACTACGTTAAAGCTAGCAGAGTTACGTTCCCCCTAATTCATTTGTTGAGAATGATATGGGAGAAAATGCCGAACACAAATAAAAGAATGGGTAAAATCATCAAATGGGGAGCAATCAATATTGAACAGATGGTAAGGATCTCTATAAAAAAAGTTGAAGAGCCCTTATTTGGTCCCGTTATAAAATATGAAAAAAATATTATTAATTAATCCGCCTTTTTATAGATTAATGGGAAGCCATTATAATGGTATCTCATTGGGCTTGGGCTATATTGCGGCTGTGCTGAAAGCCAATGGCTTTGAGGTTAAGATCTACAATGCTGATTACGAGGACCGCGCAGATTATTTGAACCAAAAAGAGATATTTGACAATTATTATCATTATAAGTCAGTCCTTAACAACCCTCGGCATCCCATCTGGCAAGAGATAGAGCGCATGATCCGCTCGTTTGCGCCGGATGTGGTGGGGATCTCCATGTTCACGGCAACTTACAAGAGCGCTCAAATTGTTGCTGATATCGTAAAAAAGATCGATGCCGGCATTCAGGTGATCGTTGGTGGTACCCATCCTTCTTTGGACCCTCATGGGACAATACAGAACGATAGTTTTGACCTGATCATAAGAAATGAAGGCGAATTCCCATTTTTATCGCTCATGCAGGGGAAGAAATTGGATGCCATCCCGGGGCTGGTCTACAAAAATAACGGGCAAATTATTTTTACTGAAGAACCAGAGAGTATAAAGGATATTGATGCCTTGCCTTTCCCAGAGCGGAAGGCGTATTTGAACCCTATTGCCAATATGGATATCGGGTCGGTCATTACCGGCAGGGGATGCCCTTATGATTGCGCATATTGCTGCAGCCCGGCGCTCTGGCGGAGGAAGGTCTCGCTCCGTTCCGTGGGAAATGTTGTGGCGGAACTTGAGATGCTGGCTTCAGAATATAAAAGTAAATTGATACATTTCCAGGACGATACTTTCACCCTGGACATTGATCGGACCAAACGGATATGCCAGGAAATCATCGATAAAGGGCTGAATATTTCATGGATTTGTGATACACGCGTCGATCGCTTGAACCATGAATTGTTGGAAATGATGAAGGCGGCCGGTTGCGTGCGCGTCAAGATCGCGGTGGAAAGCGGCAGCGATGATATTTTAAAAAGAATGAAGAAACGGATAGACAAGCAGAAGATCATGGGCGCAGTAAATCTGCTCAAGGATGTAGGCATCCCTTTTACCGTTTACCTGATGGTGGGATTCCCTCAGGAGACCAATGAACAGGTAAGACAGACGATTGATTTTGGTAAATCATTGGAAGCGGATTATTACAGTTTGAGCATTCTGGCCCCTTATTTTGGCACAGAGGTCTATCAGGCAATGGGTGAGAATGGAAACGGCCTGGATAAGGAGCATTGGGAATATTTTTTCCATCAGAGCAGGGATATGATCGTGAATAAGGAAATAGATCCAAAACTGGTTGAAGAGTTTTTTGCGCTAAATGATTATGGCAAAGGAGTGCGTGTCTGATGAAAATACCTATTTTGCGAATACCTTATGATCAGGAAGATATCTCTTTTATTAAGAATGAAGTTGAGAAAGTCCTTAGAAGCGGTTATTTGACCATGGCAGATAACGTGGCAAAATTTGAAACTGAGTTCGCTGCTTTTTGCGGGGTCAAGCATGCGCTCGGCACGAATAGCGGGACGAGCTCGCTGGAAATTGTTTTGCGGGCAATTGATGTCGTTGGGGCGACAGTTGTTGTTCCTTCCAATACTTTTATGGCCACTCCTATTTCAGTTGTTCATGCCGGAGGCAAGGTTGTTTTTACGGACTGCGAGCGAGATAACCTGCAGATGGATCCCGATGACCTGAAGCGAAAGATCCGCAAGGATACGAAAGCTGTAATAATTGTGCATATCGGGGGCATTATTTCCCCGCGTTTTGAGGAGATCAAGCGCATCTGCAAGGAAAACGGTCTTTTTCTGCTCGAGGACGCGGCACATGCGCATGGCGCGGCTTTTAAGGGGACCAAGGCCGGCAATTTGGGTGATGCCGGCTCTTTTTCCTTTTATCCCACCAAGGTGATGACTACAGCTGAAGGGGGAATGATCACGACCAGCGATAATTTTGTTTATGAACAAGCGATTATTCTTCGAGAGCATGGGAAAAAAGACCACAGTTTCAATGTGCATACTGAATTTGGTTATAACTGGCGCTTCAGCGAGATCCATGCCGTCCTTGGTTTGCAGCAGATGAGGAAGATCGGGTGGATTTTGGCTGAGAGAAAAAAGATCGCCTCGTTTTATGATCAAAACATAAAGCGGATCAAGAAATTGTTGCCGCTGCGTATAGCTTCTTACGTAGAACCAGCCTATTATAAATACGTTTGTTTTCTTGCTGACGGGGTAGATCGAGCCACGTTTAAGAATAAGCTTAAGGAAAAATATGAAATCATCTTGCCCGGGGAAGTTTATTCAGATCCCTGTCATAGTCAGCCTGTGTTTGAAAAATACCCTCAATATGTGGCTAATGATATAAAAGAAAGTTTTCCTAATACAGATTATGTTTGCCGGCAGCAGGTCTGCTTGCCTCTTTATCCGGGCTTACGCACGGATGAACTCGAATATATTATGGGCGCGCTGGAGGATTGCTTGAAATGAAAGTTTTGGTTACCGGCGGCAGCGGATTTATCGGCAGCCATATTGTGGATAAATTGGTTGAAAAAGGCCATAAAGTCACGGTTTATGATATCAAGCCGCCTTTGCGTAAAGATGTTAGGTTTATTCGTGGGGAGATCAGGGATCCCCGTGCAGTTTTAAGGGCGGCAAAAGGACAGAAGATCATTTTTCATATTGCCGCTTTTTCTAATATAGATTTGGTGAAGGACGATCCGCTAATTACCATAGAATGTAATATCCAGGGAACAGCCAATGTTCTTGAGGCGGCGCGCAGGAATGGAGTGCAAAGGGTGATATTTGCCAGCAGCGTTTATGTCTATGGCGATCGGGGGCATCTATATACTACCGCAAAAGTTGCCTCAGAGATGTTGTGCAAAGATTATTATACTTTGTACGGGTTGCCCTATACTATTCTTCGTTTTGGCACTGCCTATGGGCCCAGAAGCCGGCAAGCTGACGTCATTTCGATATTTGTGAGGCGGGCGATGGCGGATCAACCTTTGGTAATTAATGGCACGGGCAAGCAAAAGCGCAATTTTATTTATGTGGAAGACATTGCAAAAGGTTGCGTGAAGGCGCTCGCAAGCAAATATGTTAATGCAGTATATGACCTGAAAAGCAGAAAATCTATAAGTATCGTAAAATTAGCAGTCCTGATCAATAAACTATATAAAAATGATAAGCCGATCAAATTTAATAGGTCCAGGTATGACGATCATCAGGGAACTGCCGAGAAAAAGTCTGCAACGATCCTCGTAGCGAAAAATATATTGCAAAGAGATACCGCTTTAGCGGAAGGGATTAGGAAGTATATGAACTGGCTGCAGGGGAAACAATGAAAATCTGTACTATTGCATTCAGGTCGATCCATACCCGGAAATACCTGCAATGGCTGGTCAAGCGCGGCCATGAAGTTCACTGGATATCCGAAGATCCGGAAGCAATAGATGGCGTGAATTTATGGGATATGCGCAAAGCCGCGGCTTATTTTTCCTTTTCTTCGCGACTGAGAAGGGCTGGAAAGCAAATCGGCCGGGTTATTTATATCTGGAAGGCGCTGAAACAGATCCGTCCGGACATATTCCATTTACATACTTTGTATTATCCCTCCTTTCTTGGGATATTTACCGGTTATCATCCATTGGTGATCTCGCCTTGGAACGGCGACGTATTATGGTCAAAAAAACGCCCATATTATCATCGATATATCGTTAAACAAGCGCTAAAAAAAGCGGATGCGTTAACAGCAGATAACGATATCATGAAAAGCGGCTTGTTGGGTTACGGCGTCTCTGGAGAGAAAATAAATACGATCCGCTGGTATGGGATTGATACAAGATTATTCCGGCCAATGCCAAAGGACAGGGAGCTGCTGGATAAGTTAAAGATCAAGGATGAGCTGGTCGTCTTAAGCCTGAGAAGTCTAGAAAAAGGGTATAACATTGATAAAATTATCAGATCTATTCCTTTGGTCTTGCAAAAGATCAAAAAAGTGGTCTTTATTTTTGGCTGGCACAGCGGTGGCCTTGAGAAAGAAATGAGACTGTTGGCTAAGGAATTACAGATCGAAGACAATGTCAGGTTTGTTGGAAAATTGCCTTATGAGGACATCCCCAAATATTACGCTATTTCTGATCTGGCTATTTCTATTGCGTCTCCGGATTCTACGCCGGCTTGTTTGTTGGAGGCAATGGCGTGTGGGATCCCTGTTATTGTTAGTCCGGAAAAAGCAATTACTGAATTTATTAAAGATGGGATAAATGGAGAGATGGTGGATCCGAACGATATTAATGAAATTGCCGCAAAAATAGTCAGGTTGTTATTAGATGACGAGAAGAGAAAAGTATACGGAGAAAAAAACCTTGCTCAATTAAAGGAAATTGCAGATATTGATGTGGAAATGAGCAAGCTGGAGCAGATGTATAAGGGCTTGATGATATGAAAACATTAAGAGAATTAATTTTTAAATGGGCAATTAAATTTTTTGTTAAAAGAGGATATTATGTTGCTCAGCCCCACTTTTATAATCCTATTCCTGAAGAAAGGCATATCCTTTCAAGCGAGTGTTACTGTAAGAAGCCATATCCTTGCCATGGCATAGATTTTAACGATAAAAATCAGCTTCTATTGTGTGAGCAACTTTCTGAGTTTGTGCCAGAAATCAAAGAACTTGCAAAAGATATTCTGGACCCACAAAAAAACCAGAGCTTTTTAGATATGGATTTAGAGTTTCTTTATGGAATGATACGTGTTTTAAAACCCCAGCGTTTTATTGAGGTTGGGGCGGGATGGTCGTCTCTCATAGCTATGCAGGCCATAGGCCGCAACAGGCAGGAAGGGCACAAATGCGAACATATCATAATAGAACCATATCCAAGAAAATGTTTCCAAGAACACTTTGCTAAAGCCAGCCAATACATAGAAAAGCCTGTTCAAGAGGTTCCATTTGGTATTTTCGATAGTTTAAGGCGAAATGATATTTTGTTCATTGATACAAGCCATGTTGCAAAGTACGGGAGCGATGTGAATTATATATATTTTCATATTATTCCAAGGGTAAAGCCCGGATGTTATATTCATATACATGATATATTTATACCGGATGACTATCCTGAGGAATGGATACATAATGATAAAGTCTATTTTAATGAGCAGTATCTGGTTATGGCTTTTTTAATGTATAATTCGCAGTTCAAAATTAGGCTTGCGGCGCAATATATGAGCCAAAAATATAAAGATAAATTAATTGCTCTCTTCCCGAGATTCCATCGGTCTTTTTCTCCAGGAAGTTTATGGATACAAAGAAGTTAAGTTTATTTTCGGCTATAAAAGGAGGAACAAATGAGTAAAAAGAAAATATTAGTAACGGGTAGTAAGGGAACGTTAGGAGTGCCATTAGTAAAAGAATTAATTCGGTGCGGGCATGAGGTTTGGCAGTGTGATCTGCAGCATCAGCGTGATGTGAATTATATTCGAGCAGATGTGGCAAATTATCGGCAATTGGAAAGAGTCTTTGAGCAGGACTATGACTATGTGTATCATCTGGCGGCAGAATTTGGCCGCATCAATGGGGAAGAGTACTATGAAACGCTCTGGGAAACTAACGTTATCGGGACCAGAAATATCCTTGAGTTGCAAAAGAAAAAAGGTTTCCGGCTAATATTTGCCAGTTCCTCGGAAATCTATGGCGAAAAGCATCAGGATATCCTTGCAGAAGACATCCCTTTAAATCGCTCTATTATCCAGCACAATGATTACGCGACCACAAAGTGGGTCAATGAAGTCCAGATAATGAATTTTGAAAAAAGACATGGGAATGAGATAGTAAGGTGCAGATTTTTTAA
>Ga0180007_10006150_pt1 | contig 11825 bp, 6 predicted proteins | sample MM_PC_MetaG_FD_121122 | JGI IMG/M metagenome (GOLD analysis project Ga0180007, IMG submission 121122) | Groundwater microbial communities from the Aspo Hard Rock Laboratory (HRL) deep subsurface site, Sweden - MM_PC_MetaG | ecosystem: Environmental > Aquatic > Deep subsurface > Groundwater...
AATTGCTATTATTAGTTTAATAATTTCCCAGATATGGCGTATAAAAAGAGCTAATAGAGTCCCAAGAAGTGAGATCCTTTAATCAATTATGCCGATAAAAAATTAGCACTTAATAATAAAAGAAAAAGTAAGCCGGTCCAAACAAGAAAAGAGGTTGTCTCACTAGTCTGAGACAACCTCTTTTTATTTTAAAAATTAAATTATTAAGTCAATTTTGCGCTTAGGAATTCCCGGTTCATACGGGCGATATTCTCAACCGAAATCCCTTTGGGGCATTCAGCTTCACAAGCATAGGTATTGGTGCAATTGCCGAATCCAAGTTCATCCATTTTCGCAACCATGGCTTGTACCCTTTCCTTGGCTTCAATTTTACCTTGCTCTAAAAGTGCAAATTGAGAAACTTTCGCTGAAACAAATAACATGGCCGAAGCATTTTTACATGCAGCTACACAAGCACCACAGCCAATACAGCTCGCCGAGTTCATTGCTTCATCGGCATTTTCTTTTTTAACAAGTATGGAATTTGCATCTTGTGCAGATCCGGCATTGATCGATATAAAACCACCGGCCGACATGATTTTATCAAAGGCATTTCGATCGACAATTAAATCTTTTAGTATAGGAAATGCTTTTGCTCTAAACGGTTCAATCACAATGGTGGCCCCATCTTTAAACGATCTCATGTGAAGCTCGCACGTAGTAGTTTTTTGTTCAGGTCCATGAGGCTGCCCATTTATATATAAGCTGCAACAGCCACAGATTCCTTCGCGGCAATCGTGCTCAAAGGCAACCGGTTCATCGCCACTTCTAATTAATTTATCATTTAAGGCATCCAGCATTTCAAGGAATGACATTTCTGTTGAAACTTCATCCAGATCGTAATTCACAAATTTACCCTTTGCCTTTGCGTTTTTTTGTCGCCAGATTTTTAGTTTTACTTTCATATTTTAAAGATTTGAAGACTTTAGATGTTAGATATTAGACTAGAATAACTGGTCTAAGGTCTAGCGTCTTGTATCTAAATTCTACTTATAACTTCTTTCTTTTACTTCAATAAATTCATAATTCAAAGGCTCCTTGTACAATTTAGGAGCTTTATCATCACCCAGATATTCCCAGGCGGCCACATATGCATAATTGGCATCGTCACGTTTCGCTTCTCCGGTTTCGGTTTGACTTTCTTCGCGGAAGTGGGCTCCACACGATTCTTTTCGGTTAAGCCCATCGATGATAATTAGTTTTGCAATTTCGAAGAAATCGGCAATTCTCCCTGCTTTTTCAAGCTCCTGGTTAATTTCATCTTCTCCACCCGGAATTTTAAGTTTTTGCCAAAATTCGGCTTTGAGTTCTTCAACCAGTTTCAGGCCTTTTTTCAATCCTTCTTCATTTCTCGACATTCCACTGTAATCCCAAAGGATTTTACCTAAACGTTTATGGAATGAAGTGGCTGTTTCGGTACCATTAATTGCAAATAGTTTGTTTAATTTATCATGAACAGATTTTTCTGCTTCATCAAACTCGGGTAAGTCGGTTGAAAAGCGAGGTGTTTTAATTTCATCCGCTAAATAATTACTGATGGTATAAGGAAGAATGAAAAGTCCATCTCCGGCACATTGCATCAACGAACTTGCACCAAGACGGTTAGCTCCATGATCCGAGAAGTTTGATTCACCAATTGCAAATAAGCCCGGAACAGTAGTCATTAAGTTATAATCAACCCATAAGCCCCCCATGGTATAATGACCAGCAGGATATATTCGCATCGGTTCATTATATGGATTCATACCGGTAATTTTTTCGTACATCTCGAATAAATTACCATATTTATTTTCGATAGATGCTTTACCTTGCTTGGCAATTGAATCTTTGAAGTCAAGATTAACCGCTAATCCGGTTTCGCCAACACCATAACCTGCGTCGCATCTTTCTTTTGCCGCTCGTGATGCAACATCACGTGGAACTAAATTTCCAAATGCCGGATATCTTCTTTCTAAATAATAATCTCTTTCGGTTTCCGGAATATCATTGGAATGTCGTTTGTCACCTTTTTTCATTGGCACCCAAATTCGACCGTCATTTCTTAACGACTCCGACATCAAGGTAAGTTTCGCCTGATAATCATTCAATACAGGAATACTTGTTGGATGAATTTGAATAAAGCTTGGATTGGCAAAAAAAGCACCTTTTTTATAAGCACTCCATGCAGCACTGGCATTTGAGTTAACGGCTAGGGTCGACAAATAATAAACTGTACCATATCCACCAGTTGCAAGCACTACTGCATGGGCTGAATGACGCTCAATTTCACCGGTCACAAGGTTCCGGGCAATTACGCCTCTGGCTTTCCCATCAATAACAACAATATCAAGAATATCACGCCTTGGGTACATGGTAACGGTTCCGGCTTTAATTTGACGGCTTATTCCTGAGTACACACCCAATAAGCATTGCTGACCTGTTTGGCCTTTTGCATAAAAGGTCCTCGATACCTGAACCCCTCCAAAAGATCGATTGTCCAATGTTCCACCATATTCACGGGCAAATGGCACCCCTTGAGCCGTTAACTGGTCGATAGTCGCATTGCTAACTTCGGCTGCACGATATACATTTGCTTCACGGGCACGATAATCGCCCCCTTTAATCATATCATAAAAAAGACGATAATCGCTATCTCCGTCATTTTTATAGTTCTTACTGGCATTTATTCCACCCTGAGCTGCTACTGAGTGAGCCCGGCGTGGTGTATCCTGAAAACAAAAAGCTTTAACATTATAGCCCATTTCGCCTAAACTAGAAGCTGCTCCAGAACCGGCCAAGCCCGTCCCGACCATGATTACATCAAGTTTTTTCCTGTTGGCAGGATTTACTAATTTGGCTGTGGCTTTGTACTTTGTCCACTTTTCAGCCAATGGTCCTTCCGGAATTTGTGCATTAAGTTTTGTCATTGTTTTTGATCTTTATATGCTTGCAAAAAAATTATCTTTTATCCATAAATCATAAAGTAAAGCGGAATCATAATGTACCCAATCGGAATAATGATTGAATAAATTTTACCGATTATTTTGATGGTTGGAGTGTATTTTTTATGATTCAAGCCTAAGGTTTGAAATGCTGATTGGAATGCATGATTTAAATGAATTCCTAAGAAAATAAAGGCAACTATGTATAAAACCGAGTATCCAATTTCGTTGGTGAACAGATAAACTGCCAATTCATAAAAATGCTCTTCTTGAGGATGGGCAATATTTGCAATATCGGGTGCAGCAACCAGTCCGAGTTTTATAAAATAAAAATTGTAAAAATGCACGGCTAAAAACAGAAGAATCATAATGCCGGTATAAATGATATACCTTGACATAAAGGAAGTAGTTGATTTACTCCTGACTTTATATTGCTGTTGTCCCCTGGCTGCCCAATTTTGGAATTGTAAAATGACTCCAATTATTATATGGATTAAAATGGCACCCATCAAAACTATTTCAAATACTTTGACAATCCAGTTTGTTCCCATAAAATGAGCTGCTGCAGCAAACATCTCCTGATGATTTTCTGTGATCGGCAGAATGAATAAATTAATTCCCAGGTGTACCATTAAAAACATGATCAAAAATAGCCCGGCAATAGCCGTAGTGACCTTTTTTGTGATTGAGGAAAAAACGTTTTGATAACTCATAATGATTTTTATTTAACAGAAATAATACAATACATTTTGTGAGATAAATCTGATTTTAATTCTTTGAATATTTATTGCTGGCATTTAAGGAAGCAAATTTCTACTTTTGTTGTTAAAATTGATTAACAAATTTAAGTTTTAATTTCAATAATGAAGTATTTTGAATCATATTTTTACTGTTTATAAATAAGGGATTAATAATGAGATATGCACCAATTGATTCAGCGTTTTTTATAACTAACAGAAAGAATTTTTGCGAAAAATTGAAATTAAATTCTGTAGCAATTTATAATTCGAACGATGAATATAACCGAAATGGGGATCAAAATTATCCTTTCAGACAAAACTCTGACTTCTTCTATTTAACAGGAATCGAACAAGAGCAAAGCATTTTGATCCTTGCACCAAATCACCCGGACCTAAAGTTGCGCGAGGTACTTTTCCTCCTTGAGGCTAATGAACAACTCGAAACATGGTTCGGTCATAAACTAACTATAACTGAGGCACAAGAAATTTCAGGCATTAAAACAGTTATGTTAATACCACGATTAGAATTGGTTCTCAATGAAATCATCTTGGCTTCTGAAAACATCTATCTTAATTTTAACGAATATGTAAAATATTCAACAGAAGTTTTGTCAAGAGATCGTCGCTTTGCGGAAAAGCTTAAGGAAAAATATCCTGCTCATAAATTTGAACGATCAGCACCAATCTTGGCTGAGTTGCGAACCATCAAGTCGGATACAGAAATTGCATTGATACAAAAAGCAATCAATATTACCGAAATCGCTTTTAGGAGAGTGCTTTATAAAACCAAACCTCAACTTAAGGAATACGAAGTACAAGCGGAAATTGATTATGAATTTACCCGAAATGGAGCAAACGGACACGCTTATGCACCAATCATTGCCACAGGAATTAATGCCTGCACCCTGCACTATATCGAAAATAATAAAGTTTGTGAAGATGGCGATATGTTGTTAATGGATTTTGGGGCCGAATATGGAAATTATGCTGCCGACCTAACCCGTACCATTCCTGTAAACGGGAAATTTACATCACGGCAGCGAGCCATTTACGATTCAGTTTTAAGGGTTCAAAAGGAAGCTATTAAAATGTTGGTTGTTGGCAATACAGTTGACAAACTTAACAAAGCCGTGAATGGATTAATGCAATCAGAATTGCTTAATTTAGGTTTGATGACCGACGACGAATTCAAAGATCCAATCAAAGCCAGTTCTGTTTTAATTAAATATTTCATGCATGGAACTTCGCATTATTTGGGATTGGACGTTCATGATGTAGGATCAAAATATGAAGAGATGAAAGCAGGCATGGTATTTACCTGTGAACCTGCTTTATATATTAAAGAAGAAGGTATTGGCATTCGATTGGAAAATGATATCTTAGTGACCGAAGAAGGCCCTGTTGATTTAATGAAAAATATACCAATTGAACCGGATGAAATCGAAGCTTTAATGAATCAAAGCAAATAACAAAATACAAGCACCAAATGACAAAAAAAATCCAAAAATCAATTTTCAAATCTCAAAAATAGTTTCTTTAAAACATTGGAACTTGAGATTTATTTGTTATTCGTAATTTGGAGTTTGGAATTTAAATGAAATAAATAATAATCATTAAAAAATCAAAAATAACACAGTATGTTCAAAAAAGACGTTTATATCGACCGCCGAAATCGATTAAAAAAAGAAATGAGTTCAGGCTTAGCTCTAATTTTTGGTAATTCAGAAGCCTCGTACAATTATCCCGCAAATACTTACCATTTTCGTCAGGATAGTGATTTCCTTTATTTCTTTGGATTAGATCATCCGGATTTTGTAGGTGTGATCGACATCGACAATGGTAAAGATTATATTTTTGCCAATGATGTAGATATCGAAGATATTATCTGGATGGGACCTCAGCCAAGTGTGAAATCACAAGCTGCATTGGTTGGCGTTGAAAATACTGCTCCTTACAATGATTTAGCCGATTTTTTAGCCACACAGATAAAGTCAGGAAGAAAGGTACATTTCCTACCTTATTATCGCGGTGACCGTTTGGTGCAAATCAAACAGTTGCTCGGATTATTAACTGCAAGAGTTAAAGATTATGTTTCGGTTGAGTTAGTAAAAGCTGTGATTAAACTTCGTTCAATTAAAGATAAATTTGAAATTGCAGAGATAGAAAAAGCAGTTGACATTGCATACGATATGCATACTACTGCAATGAAAATGGCAAAAGTAGGTGTTATTGAACGTGAGATTGCAGGTACGATGGAAGGCATTTCATTGGCACAAGGCGGGCCGGTTTCTTTCCCGGTTATTTTGACCATTAACGGACAAACTTTACATAATCATTATCACGGCAATACCTTAACCGAAGGCCGCATGATGATTGCTGATGCTGGTGCTGAAACTACCATGCATTATTCAAGTGACATTACCCGAACAACTCCGGTTGGAGGCAAATTTAGTCAGCGACAGAAAGAAATTTATGAGGTGGTCTTAAATGCAAATATGAAAGCCATTGAGCTGATCAAACCCGGTATTGAGTATCGTGAAGTTCATTTGGCTTCATGTAAAGTTATTGCTGAAGGAATGAAAGCATTAGGCTTAATGAAAGGGGACATGGATGCAGCCGTTAAAGCCGGAGCTCATGCTTTGTTTATGCCTCATGGTTTGGGACATATGATGGGGCTGGATGTTCATGACATGGAAGGATTAGGTGAAAACTTTGTTGGTTATGATGAACACACAAAACGCAGCAATCAGTTTGGTACAGCTTATTTAAGATTAGGCAGAAAATTACAACCCGGTTTTGTACTCACTGTTGAACCCGGATGTTATTTCATTCCTGAATTAATCGATAAATGGAAAAAAGAAGGTATCAATGCCGAATTTATCAACTTTGACAAAGTAGAAACCTATAAAGATTTTGGTGGGGTCAGAATTGAAGACGATGTGTTGGTTACTGAAACAGGAAACCGCGTTTTAGGAAAACCAATTCCAAAAACGGTTGCCGAAGTTGAAGCCATGGCCGCTTCGAAATAATGCAAGAACATTGAGCGCAGTCGAAATGTGACTTCGACTGCGCTCAGTCACCACATTATTAAAGGGAAGCCATCCTCAAGAGGATGGCTTCCCTTTTTAATTTATCGGAGATTTATAGCTTCACTCGAAATAGCTTTTTATCAGTAAGTTCGAGTCTCCGCCAAAGGCGGATAACTGTTGAGACCTTATATTAGAATATTATCACATCTCGACATGCTTGGACTAGCTCAGCACAAGTGCTCGAAGTGACCAGTCGTTTTTTTATTTATTCAAGATTACTGCATCCACATCTTTTTCCTTCACCATTTTATTAAACGAAGGAATCTCTGTTTCAAAGACCTCTTTTAATTTATTTAATTCAACATCAATTGCAGCAGTTACTTCTTTCTTAAAAGCAATGGCAGATGCAGTAGGCGGATTATCACCAGTTGATGCCAACGAACTTAAATGCCCTAATTTATTGTTCAATTTAATCGGGAAGTTCAAAGGGTCCTGTCCACTCTGATTCTTTGTTTGATAAAGGGCTTCTTCCACTTCTTTCATTGCTTTAAGGATATTTTTTGCTTTATCGTTTATTTCCTTAAAATCATCCCCTTTCATGTTACCTGTAACCAAATTAATTTGTTTTCGGGCTTCACGGATATTTGTGATGGCATTATTGGTTTCCGATAATTTGTTTCTTACAGATATCAAAAAATCGAATTGGGCTTGTAATTCTGTCATGGAAGCTTCGGTTCTTGGATCCTTCAAAATCTCAAATATTGTTTCACTTATTTCTTCGTTTACTGTAAGTCTGGCTTTGTACCTTCCAGGCAATGCCCTTGGTCCATTCATTGATGCGGCCCAAAGGATCATCCCCTGAAAACTATCCGCACCAGGATACATCATGTTCCAAATAAACCGATTCATACCGGCTTCGATTTCTAATTTTTCCTCTTTGGCTTTTTTATCAGGATTGGTACTAAACTTACTGATCAAATCACCATCTTCTTCAAAAATTTCGAGGCATACTTTGTCTTTTTCCCCTTTTTCTTTTAGATAAAAATGAAGCATAACTCCTCCGGGATGATTTTGACCGGCAGAACTACTTGCTCTTCCTCGGCCTCTTCCACCAACACGCCAACTTGCCGTTGGTTGATATAAATAAAACTTACTGTTAGCCACTTCATCACTAAGTTGATGTAAAGGGGTAGTGTCATCAATTAACCAAAAACTACGACCTTGGGTTGCAGCAATTAAGTTATTGTCTTTTATTGTTAAGTCCGTAATAGGGACAATGGGTAAGTTTAATTGAAAGGTTTGCCAATTCGATCCATCATCAAACGAAATATACATTCCATTTTCGGTTCCGGCATAGAGTAATCCAGCTTTCATAGGATCGGCCCTAACAACTCTGGTGAAATGATTAGGGTCAATTCCTGTTGTGATTTTTTCCCAGGTTTGACCGTAATCCTTTGTTTTATAAAGATAAGGTTCGTTATCGCCTAATTTGTATCGCGTTCCGGCGACATAAGCTCCTCCTTTTACGAACGGATCTGGATCGATGCTATTAAACATCATTAATTCGGGCATCCCCTTTGGGGTAACATTGGTCCACGATTTCCCGCCATCTCTACTCACATGAAGCAACCCATCATCCGATCCAGCCCAAAGTAAATCTTTTTCGTAAGGAGATTCACATGCGGTAAAAATGGTACAATAATATTCAACACTGGTGTTGTCTTGAGTTATTGGCCCGCCAGATGATTTGAGTTTTTCAGGATTGTTGGTGGTTAAATCTGGGCTGATAATTTCCCAGGTATGGCCTTCATCATAGGAAACATGCAAATGATTAGACGCGGTGTATAGCTTTTTTGGATTATTTGGAGAAAAGAAAATCGGGAAATTCCATTGAAAGCGGTATTTCATTCCTTCGGCACCATGACCCATTGGATTGTCGGGCCAAACATTAACTGCTCTGTTTTCACCTGTTCGATGATTCAATCTTTGGATATATCCACCGTAATTCCCTCCATAAACGATATCGTTGTCTAAGGGATCAACAGCAATATGCGCACTTTCAGAACCTGCAGTATTTTCCCAATCCCTTTCACCAATTGATCCACCTGATGTGCGATGAGCAATTCTTACTGTTGAATTATCCTGTTGTGCTCCATAAATTCGATATGGGAAATGATTATCCGTAACAACCCTGTAAAATTGTCCGGTTGGATGATTCTCTGCAGATGACCAATTTTCGCCTCCGGTAAGACTTACCTGGGCGCCTCCATCATCAGCGATAATCATTTTCTGATTATCTTCAGGGGAAATCCATAAATCGTGATGATCTCCATGAGGGGCATTAAATCTTTCGAAGGTTCTCCCTCCATCTTTTGATCGATGATAATTTACGTTTAAAACATACACCATATCGGCATCTTTTGTGTCGGCATAAATACGAGAGTAATACCAGGCACGTTGCCTTAAAGCCCTATCATCATTCAGTTTTTGCCAGTTATCACCACCATCATCCGAGCGATAAACACCGCCGCTTTCATTTTCAATAATGGCCCAGATACGATCTGAATTAACCGGTGAAACCGTAACACCCACAATACCCCATACTCCTTTAGGTAATCCCGAATTTTCAGAAATGTTTTTCCAGGTATCTCCCCCATCCGTACTTTTCCACAAATATGAACCTTCACCTCCACTTTCCAAACTAAACGGAGTTCTTCTGATACGCCAGGTACTGGCATAAAGAATACGTGGATTATTAGGATCCATCATTAAATCAACTGCTCCGGCATTTTCATTCGCAAATAAAATCTTCTCCCAACTTTTTCCACCATCTTTTGAACGGAATACTCCACGCTCTTCTGATGATTTAAATAAATCGCCCATTGCTGCCACATAAATTAAGTCAGCATTTTTTGGGTGTATCCTGATTCTTGAAATATGTCTTGATTCTAAAAGTCCAATAGATTCCCATGTTTTTCCGGCATTAACAGATTTCCACATTCCTGAACCTGACGAGACATTGCCACGAACTGTTTTTTCACCTCCACCCACGTAAAGAACATTATTGTCCCACTCGCTGACAGCAATAGCCCCAATTGAACCTCCAAAATATCCATCTGAAATATTTTCCCAACTATTTCCGGCATCTATGGTTCGCCAAACACCTCCACCTGTAGAGCCAAAATAGTATAGGTTAGGTTTACCCGAAATTCCCGTTACAGCATCTGATCTGCCCCCGACAAAAGGTCCAATCGACCGCCATTCCATGGCATTAAATAGTTTTTCATTATATGAAAATGAAACTTCATTGGTTTTCTTTTTAGCACCGGAAACCTGAATAACCGGTAAAAGCATCATAGCAATAAGAGTTATGCCCAGAATTTTTTTCATGAGAATTAGATTTGATTAACAATTAATTGGGATAAATTTAAAAAAAAATAGGTGTCGTCAAAAATAATTCGATCAACGTTTGATATTATACTATATATAAAATATGTATATTCCTCAAAATTATTAAAGATTTAAGATTTAATAGTGATGAAAATGGATGTTATTTTTACCAGTCCTATACTTTATTATTCATTTAAATTGCTTACAAGCAATTTAAATTTTTTCTCTTCCCGAATCGAATTAAAAGCTGAATCCTCTTTTAATAGTTCTAATCTTTGGAAGCCAAGTTTTAATGCCATTTCCAATGATTCTATTGCATTCCGTTTTTGACCGCTCAATGCATATGCTCGTGCTAAATTATAATGGGCACCTCTATTTTCAGGTGAAATGATTGTCCATAATTTAAATTGCAGTGCGGCTTCTTTATATTGCTTAATACTTAAAAAATCAGAGCCATTCTGAACGAAAGAACTCGTCAAACTCGAGATCAATCTGGAAGCCATTAATCTTTTATTTTCATTTTTGTTTTTCTCCAATCTGTTCAAATAACTTATTTGATTTCCCCACCAAATAAGATTACTATCCGCCAGATTTCCTTCAAACCTATTTTGACTCATTGCAGTTTGGTAAGAATCAATCAACATATTTTCCTCATTCCGAATTTTCCCCCATTCTGATTGTTCATTCAAATACGCCTTGGTTTGTTCAATTTTTTCAATTTCTTGTTGAAAACCAGAAACATCAAAATAACTTGAAAAATCGATGGTAATATAATTATAAATTTTTACGGTTTCGGCTAATTTGCCTTCATTAAATAACTGCTTTCCCAGCGAAGTGCATTTCAGAAATTGATTATTAATAAAAGTAGTATCAAGTTCAATAATTTTCTCATTCATTGCTTGCAATTCCATCCATTCAACCGCATCATTCAGCAATTCCTGACTTGGCCATATATGCCCTGCATTAAATGTTTGAATTTGAGAAATCATCCCTATTTTTTTGAAATAATCTTCCATCTCAAGCATTTCCAAATAATTCATGTCTGCATTACCCACCAATCCATAATATACAAAAGCAGATTTAGAAGTAGGACAATATTCTTTTAAGTTTGGAAATCCAGCACCACACCCGATGACTCCCTTTACATTTCCTGATAGAACTGCTATGGCCATTGCGCCCCTAGAACCACCTGAAAATCCACAAACATATCTTCTATCCTGATTAACAGAGAAACGGGTTTCTACATCCTCAGCCATAAATTTGTTTGCCTCAAACATTTCACCCCAATCACCATTATGGGAATTATAGGAGCTCGCTAAAATATAACCATAGTGATCGGCAGTTTTTTTTAAGCTATCCAGAGGCATCTTTGCACGAGCACCTGGTTCTAATATATATATGACCGACCATTCTTTGTTTTCATTATAGTTGATTGGTAAATAAAGAGCGTATCGCTGACTTGAGTCTTTTTTACAGAAAATGGTATCAACAATCTGACCCTGAGGATAAGGATTTGATTTTGAAACACTAAAGGATAGGGCGTTTTTATTAATAAAAAACAACAAAAATACAGATAAAATAATAATTCTATTTTGATATCTCAAGCGGTAATTTTTCATTTTAAATAAGCTTGTCAAACAATAATACCAATTTTTAATCATAAAAAAAGAATAGTAATAACAATTAGATGCCAAAGAGAATAAAGT
>Ga0180007_10006151_pt1 | contig 11821 bp, 12 predicted proteins | sample MM_PC_MetaG_FD_121122 | JGI IMG/M metagenome (GOLD analysis project Ga0180007, IMG submission 121122) | Groundwater microbial communities from the Aspo Hard Rock Laboratory (HRL) deep subsurface site, Sweden - MM_PC_MetaG | ecosystem: Environmental > Aquatic > Deep subsurface > Groundwater...
AGTAGCAGGAAACATGCCGCTAGAAGGACAAATCGTCATCTCTTCACAATATTATAATTTTTTAACAGGTGGAGATATCTATACTGGTACTTGGCCAAAAACAATACCTACATTAAGTAATTTAGTCAGTGGAGTTCATGATATAGATGGTGGCGAACTCGATATTTTAATGACACAGGTTGACATTGAAAAAGCCATTTTTGGTGATAATCTTGGTCATGCATTGATTTATAGCAGTGATCCGAACACCATGCTAACAGAACTAGAAGGTATTGCAGGTGTTCGCGTCTCTGATGTTTATCAAACTGCATTTGACTCTGCTAAGTCAATGCAACAAGTTGTCTTATGGTCGACACTAGGAACATCTGCACTACTGTTGGGGTTTGCAATGCTTGGTTTCTATTTTGTCATCCGATCTTCGCTCATTTCACGGATTTATGAGGTAAGTGTATACAGAGCTTTGGGTGTCAAAAAAACTGATATCTTTAGATCATTTATTGTTGAAATCTTTGTGATTACTTCGATGTCAACACTCATCGGATATATTTTAGCTACTCTAGCATTAACGAAGCTGCAAGCAGGATTATTAGGGGATTTCAATTTCTTCTTGGTTACACCGCTAACAGTAATTTTTGGATTGGTTCTTGCTTATTTGCTTAACCTGCTGGCTGGATTATTTCCAGTATTCATGCTATTGAGAAAAACACCTGCACAAATATTATCTCAATACGATATATAATAGAAAAGAGCCTATCAAGGCTCTTTTCCTTACATCCATGTTGTAATATTGTCGATATCAAAACGTGAGGAAGGATGCCCATCCTCAACTGCTTTTCCAATAGAAATGATTAATATGGGTTTATATCTTTTCTCATCGTATCCAAGTTCTTTTGCTATTCTGTCATGATGAAATCCACCAATGGGGCATGTGTCATATCCATGCTCTTTTGCCACATGCATAAGCTGCATAGCAACCAAGCCTCCATCAACCAAACCTGACTTCTCGATTCCTTCATCTGAAAGATTTGGAATCATATTAGCAATGTTTCTCAATTGCTTTTCCTTAATATCAATAGGCATTTGATTAAGCTCAATAGCCTTATCAAATATTTTTTCCGCAAGTTCAAACTTTTTGAGGTCCTGCATGATTACAATCATTGCTGCTGATGTTTCCAATTGAAGTTGATTTCCTATTAAAAGAGGCTTCAACTTTTCTTTTCCCAGAGCATTTTCAATGACAGTAAATCGCCAAGGTTGCATATTCATTGAAGAAGGAGCACGTGTTGCTTCTTCAAGAATTTTAGACATTTCATCTTTAGATATTTTAATACGGGAATCGTATCTTCTAATCGATCTTCTTTCTGTTATTTTTGACATGAGTTACCTCCTCAACGATACTCATTATAGCATTTTAGATGATTATATGAAATGAATATGCATTCTGATTTATGCTATAATATTGACAAGAGGAAAAATGATGAAAACACAAATTATTTTGGTAAGACACGGAGAGCCACGGTACGATGAAATTATTGAAAGAGGATATTTTGGCATGGGTTATAACCTAGGAAAACTCACAGAAAATGGTATTGCTCAAGCAGAAGCAAGAGCAAACGACCCAATTTTTAAGGGTGCTGAACTTATTATTTCCTCTCCATATACAAGAGCGCTACAAACTGCATCAACTATTTCTAGGGTAACCCATATTCCTTTAACTGTAGAAAATGATTTACATGAGTGGATGCCAGACACGAGTTTCCTTTTTGACTTGGATTCAAATGAATCTTTTGAGGAATACCTAAAAGCTAAAGGCATTAAAAACCAATCCCACAAATATCGCTGGGAATCCTATGATGATTTAAAGAAGCGCGTCCAATTAGCGCTTATCAAATATAAGAACTATAAGAAAATCATTGTTGTATGTCATGGCATTGTTATTTCAACTTTGACAAGGTTTGACGATGTGATTGAGCATTGCGATATAAGGGAAGTAACGCTTTAATGGATATCAATAATCTAGAGAAATGGTACCTTAAAAATCATCGTATGCTTTCATTTCGAGAAACTAAAGATCCGTATTTAATATGGGTAAGTGAGATTATGCTTCAACAAACTCAGGTTGAATCAGTCTTACCCTTTTTTGAACGTTTTATTGCAAAATATCCAAATGTAGAAACGCTAGCGGATGCAAGTGAAGATGCACTTCAAAAGGATGTTGAGGGATTAGGGTATTATCGACGCTTTAGAAATATGCACAAGACAGCAAAAATGATTTTAGAAAAGCATTCAGGTCTCTTTCCTGATACTTATGAACAAATCATTGAGCTACCAGGCATAGGCAAATATACCGCAGGGGCAATCATGTCGATTGCCCATAATAAACCATTTAGTGCTCTTGATGGCAATGTAATTCGGGTTCTTTCGAGATATTTGGGTATCGATAGTAATATGCGGCAAGAAAAAAATAGAAGAAAGCTAGACAATTTGAATCAAGAATATATTGAAAAAGCAAATCCTTCAATTTACTCACAAGCCTTGATGGAACTAGGAGCGATGATCTGCAGACCAAAAAATCCCAAATGTGAAATCTGTCCTTTAGAAGAACATTGTGTTGCTTACGAAAGGGATTTAACAAATTTGATTCCTGTATTATCAAGACTTAAAAATAAAAAGATTTATCATTTCATTACGCTAATCATCAAAACAGAATATGGAATCTATTTACGCAAAAGAGATGAGAAACTGCTTTTTGGAATGTATGAATACCCACAATTTGAAGCTGAAAGCATACATTCAGTGCTTTATGAGCTGGAAAGTAAAGGTATCATTATTGAATTAACAGATGAAAATCCAACTCAATATCGACATATCTTTACGCATCAAATTTGGATGATGGATGTCTATTTTGCAAAAACACTATCAGGAAAATTGAAGGATTGGATTCTTGTGGATCAAAAAAGGATAATGGAAATTCCGATGGCAATTGCACACCGGAAAATATTATTTTTTGATTGATCAAAACATGCTAAAATAGAAATGAAATACCTTTTAATAGGAGCACGCATGAAGCAATTGATAGCTAAATTTACACATATCTTTGGCAACACAGAAAATACGAAGGTTTATTATTCACCTGGGCGCATCAACATTATTGGTGAGCATATCGATTATAATGGTGGATATGTTTTTCCTGCAGCAATCAGCATGGGTACATATGGAGTAGTTTCTGCTCGCAAGGATCATCAGATCCGTCTTTATTCTCATAACTATAAAGCACAAGGTATCATTATTGTTGAATTATCTTCCTTAGCCTATCAAGATAGCCACGGATGGGCGAATTACGCCAAAGGAATAATCAATCTTCTCAAACAAAGAGGATATAAAATACCCTTTGGATTTGACTTGTATGTTGAAGGGAATTTGCCTATTGCATCTGGATTATCCAGTAGTGCATCATTGGAGGTATTGGTTGCCTATATCGCTAACGATATATATCAATTAAATATAAGTCGTGTGGATTTAGCTTTGCTATCTCAAGAGGTAGAAAATGATTATATGGGAATGCACTGTGGTATCATGGATCAATTGATCATCGCTTGTGGAATGAAGGATAAAGCATTATTGATGAATACTGTAACACTAGAGATGGAAGCATCAAATGCGACTTTTGAGGGTTATCAATGGGTCATTATGAATACTAATTATCAAAGAAAAACAACAGACTCAAAGTATAATGAAAGACGCGAAGAGTGCGAACAGGCTCTATCCATGCTTCAATCAAATTATCAAATCCAATATTTGTGCGAATTATCGCCAAACGATTTACCAGGTGTGAGAAAATTAATTCATAATGATATTTTATATCTGCGTGCAAAACACGCGATTACAGAACAGGCAAGAACGAAAGAATCAAAATTAGCACTGTCAGATAACGATGTGATCAAATTTGCCAAGCTTCTCAATCAATCCCATGAATCCCTAAAAAATGATTTTGATGTGACAGGTATGCATTTGGATACTCTCGTGGAAACTGCTTTAGCCCATGGAGCTATCGGAGCTAGAGTGACTGGTGCTGGTTTTGGTGGATGTGCAGTTGCATTGGTTGAAAATAAGAATATTGAGCGTATGAAGATAAAAGTCAAGGAAATTTATTTAAAAAAGACTGGACTCAATGCAGAGTTTTATGATGTAACGTTTGTAGACGGCGCTAGTGAGGTGAAATGAAATGGAAATTGTAAGAAAGCATATTTTGACTTCAGTAGGCGAAATCGAATTTATAACCTTAAAAAGTAAAGATATGCAGGTTGAACTCACTTCTTTTGGTGCAGCAATCTATCAGATCTATTTGGATCAGCATGAAATGCTTGTTGGACCCAAGGATATGAATACTTTTTTAGAATCCAAATCATATTATGGGAAAACCATTGGTCGCGTCAGTGGAAGATTGGTAGTTCCTTCCTATCAAATAGCTGGAAAAACATATAGGGTTGCTCCAGTTGGTGCAAAAAAGACAAATTTACATGGCGGAAAGGTCGGATTTTCATTTAAGAATTTTGAGATTACGGATGAAAAAGTTCGTCAAGATGCGGTATCCGTGACCATGAAGTATGTCAGTCAAAACCTTGAAGAAGACTTTCCTGGAGAATTAACACTATGGGTGACTTATACTTTAAATGATCTACTTGAGCTTAAAATCGATTATGATGCAAAATCGGATCAGGATACGCTATGCAACATTACCTGTCATCCCTATTTTAATTTTCAAAAGCATAAAACGAATATTTTCAAGCATGAATTATCTGTCCAAGCATCACAGTATTTGAATATTAATGAAGATTATTTGATTTTGTCAAAGGATTCAGTGGAAAACAAGCCATTTGATATGAGAAAAAAAATTATTCTAGGTGAACGTATTCAGCAAGTGTTGAAAACATCATTTTATGGCTTCGATCACACTTGGATTTTTGATCAAAATAAAAATCAGGTTGATTTGTATGATCCTAAATCCAATTTAGGATTAAAAGTAGATTCAAGTTATCCTTGTATCGTCATATACACACACAATTTGCCAGCACCTACCCAACTTGAGCAGGTTAGTCATAACGGTATTCATTCATCTATCGCGCTCGAATGTCAATTTGAGCCAGGTGGCATCCATCATGAATATCTAAATTCAGCTATTTTGAAAAAAGATGAAAAGTATAAGCAGTATATTTCCTATAAATTTTATCGGAAGGAATCATTTTAATGAGTGTGGAAAAAGAATTAATTCTGTTGATTCAATATGCAAAAAATAAGCATTTGATTGAAAATCAGGATCTCAAGCAAGTAAAATCATATTTATGTGATATTTTTCACATCAATGATTTACCTTTTATTATTCAAACCAAGATACAACCTGATTTTTCAACAGTTATGGAACCCCTGTTAGATGATGCATATTCAAATCAACTATTCAAACCCAATACTTTAGATGAAAGAGATGCATTTGAGGCCAAAATAATGGACGCAGTCATGCCTTCTCCTAACAAAGTCAAATTTGAATTTAAAAGAAAATTCGATATTTTACCGAATCTAGCAACGCACTATCTTTTTCAACTATCTAATGATGCCAATTATATCAAGACGATTCGATTAAAAGAAAACATATCCTGGAGTTATCTAGGTCAATATGGCAATCTTCAGTTGACAATCAATTTGGCAAAACCTGAAAAGGACCCTAAAGAGATTGCTAGGGCATTGAAAAAGCCTGTTCATGTCGATTTGAACAAGCCACTTTGTGTCTTATGTAAAGAAAACGAGCAAAACTATGATAATGCTCGAATGAATCTAAGAATTGTGCCCATCATATTGGGGAATGAATTATGGCACTTTCAGTATTCTCCCTATCAGTATTATAACGAACATGCTATTATTTTGCATGATATCCATCGTCCGATGAAAATAACAAATCTTACTTTCGAGTATCTATTAGATTTTATTGATATGTTTCCTGAATATTTCATTGGTTCTAATGCTGATCTACCGATTGTCGGAGGCTCGATATTGAATCATGATCATTTTCAAGCTGGAAGACATCATTTTCCCATTGAAAGTGCAAAAACTATCAAGACATATCAAGTTAATCAATTATTAGTGCTTGAGCATATCCTTTGGCCGCTATCAACGATTAGATTGACATCAAAATCTCGAGATGAGATTTCATTTTTAGCTTCACTCATTTTAGATAAGTGGAAAAACTACAGCAATCAAGCACTTGAGATTTTTCCACTAACAAATGATATACCACATCAAACAATCACACCCATCTTAAGAAAACTAAATGACCGTTATCAAATGGATCTTATTTTAAGAAATAATAGAACATCTGAGGCTTATCCTGATGGTATCTTTCATCCCCATCCTGATGTTCAGCATATCAAGAAGGAAAATATTGGATTGATTGAAGCCATGGGGTTAGCTATTCTTCCTGGACGTCTAGAAAAAGAGCTTGAGGCAATCCAGCAATATCTTCAGGGAATAAGTCCCATGACAAAAGAGCTGGTCAAACATAAAAAATGGATGAATGAACTATCTAAATATAAAGTCATTGACAATAAGTTTTTACTTAATGAAGTCAGCAAAAAATTTGAGCGAGTTCTTGAGGATTCAGGTGCATTTAAGCTTAATGAACAGGGTAACGAAGCTATGCATAACTTTATCGATGAAATTATAAATGCTAGTAAGGTTTGCTAACTTTTTAAAAAAAGCTGAACAAGTGTGTTCAGCTTCTAAAAAACTCTAAAAAGTGTTGATTATCTTTTAATGATAAATAGATTGGTAATCCCAGTGCAAACATGACAACCGCTTCACCGAGGAATACCGAAGGTATGGAAACATATAGAGGCGCGAGCAAATATCCATAGGTAAGGATTACTCCGACGACTAAACCATTGATGACTGCAGGCCACATGAGTGAAACTAAAACTCGTTTTCTTGTCACATACATTAAGATACCGGCAATAGTGGTTGCCATTGTACCAAATATAACATCAATCAAAATAGCGCCACCAACCAGGTTTGCTACAAAACAGCCTAAAGTTAATCCGATGATGCTTTTCTTATCGAATAAAATTAAAATCATCAAAACCTCAGCAACTCTAAATTGAATCAATCCAAAGCTTGCAAATTGTAAAATATAAACCAATACAACATAAATTGCGGCAATCATTGCTTGCTTTAATAAGTCTTTTAAAATCATGTTTTTCATCTTGATATCTCCCTGTTTTGTTTTAGCTGGTTTCCTAGGGTACAGCCAATCATAATTACTATAACATTGTATCAAAGTTATGTTATAATTACAAGGTAAAGGAAAAGATGATGAGCATAAAATTTGAAGTATTGCATGTATGTAAACAAAGTGGCGCCCGTCTTGGACGTCTAACAACACCACATGGTGTTTTTGAAACGCCTTTTTTTATGCCTGTGGGCACACAGGCAACTGTTAAGACATTGACTCCCGAAGAGACAAAAGAAGTCTCTGAAGGCTTAATATTGGGCAATACGTATCATCTATGGCTTCAACCGGGCAGACAATTAATTAAAGAACATGGTGGGATACGCGGTTTTATGCAATGGGATGGAGCACTTTTGACAGATAGCGGTGGATACCAGGTATTTTCACTAACTGACATGCGAAAGATTACTGATGAAGGGGTACATTTTAAGCATCATAAGAATGGATCATCTTTATTTCTTTCACCTGAAGACTCTATTAAAATCCAAGAGGATTTAGATGCTGATATCATCATGAGTTTCGATGAATGTCCACCTCCCTATGAAACTTATGAATACATGAAAGATTCAGTAGAGCGAACACTTAGATGGGCAAAAAGAGGACAAGAAGCCTTATCGACTGATCAAGCGTTATTTGGGATAGTACAAGGTGGATTGGATAAAGAGTTAAGAAAGCATTGTGCAGAAGAACTCATCAAAATGGATTTTCCGGGTTATTCAATTGGAGGTTTATCAGTTGGCGAGAAAAAGCATGAAATGTATGAGATGACAGCATTTTTGAATACGATACTCCCCTTTAATAAACCTAGGTATTTAATGGGTGTCGGATCACCTGCCGATTTGATTGAAAATGTGGTTAATGGTATGGATATGTTTGATTGTGTGTTGCCCACAAGAATTGCTAGACATGGGACAGCGCTTACCACTGTTGGAAAGATTGTCATTAAAAATCAAACCTATGAACATGACATGGGGCCTTTAGATCCCAATTTAAAAACACATATCTCAAAATATACAAGATCATACATTAGACATTTATTTAAGGCTGAAGAAATATTGGGCATGCGATTAGTCACATACCAAAATTTAGCTTATTTAAAGCATTTAATGGCAGAAATCAGACAAGCAATCCTTGAAGATAGACTATTGGATTATAAAGAAGAAATGAAGAAAAAAACGAATTATTTCAAATCGAGATAAATCACCTTTATTTTACAAGCATCTTCGTGTAAAATAGAATTAGTGCTAGGAGGGATACCTATGGTATTTGGCGAATCAGGAAATTTTGAACAAAAACCCGTTATTAAAGTAATTGGTGTAGGTGGCGGTGGGGGAAATGCCGTGAATCGAATGATTGAAAACGATGTTAAAGGCGTTGTTTTTGTCGCGATGAATACCGATGCACAAGTTTTGAAAGTATCTAAAGCTGAAACCAGAGTTCAAATTGGTAAATATTTAACCAGAGGTTTAGGTGCAGGTGCAAAATCAGAAGTTGGTAGAGCAGCTGCAGAAGAATCTATCGCTGAAATTGAAGATGTATTAAAGGATGCCGACATGGTATTTATCACTGCAGGTATGGGTGGCGGAACTGGATCAGGTGCAGCACCTATCATTGCTCAAAAAGCAAAAGAAATGGGATGCTTGACTATTGGTATTGTAACTAAGCCTTTTGCATTTGAAGGTCCTGCGCGCATGCAGGCAGCAATTTATGGCTTAGAAGCTTTAAAACCACATGTCGACACATTAATTGTCATTCCTAATGAAAGATTACTTGCGATTTCAGGTCCTACAACACAATTGCTTGATGCATTTAGAGAATCTGATAATGTACTTCGTCAAGGTGTTCAAGGTATTGCAGAAATTATCGCATTTCCTGGACTCATCAATGTTGACTTTGCAGATGTTAGAACGGTCATGGAAAACAAAGGGACTGCTTTAATGGGTATTGGTATTGCTTCTGGTGAAGATCGTGCAGTTGAAGCTGCTAGAAAAGCAATACACTCTAAACTGCTAGAAGTTAGTATTGATGGTGCGACTGATGCCATTGTTAATATCACATCAGGAACCAACATTACTTTATTTGAAACTGAACAAGCATTATCTGAAATCAAGAACGCAACTGATCGCGATTTAAATATCATTTATGGAACAACTGTCAATGAAGATTTAGATGATGAATTCATTGTAACAGTTATTGCTACGGGATATGAACTCAAAGCTAAGGATTCTACCATAGAAAATCTTGCAAGCGAAATCTTTAATAAGACCTCTGATGAACAAATGAAATTAACGCGCTCTGGACTTAAGAGTGTAGATGATGACATGGATAATGAAGATGATAATATGCCAAAGGAAGGCAAGCAACGCAACCTACCTTCTTGGCTGACCAAAAAAGGAAAATTTTAAAAGGCGAAAGCCTTTTTTACTGGAAGGAGAAAATCGTATGCTACAAGCAGGAATTATCGGTTTGCCAAATGTTGGGAAATCAACACTTTTCAATGCCATCACGAAAGCAGAAGCTCTAGCTGCAAATTACCCGTTTGCAACCATTGATCCAAATGTTGGTGTCGTTTACGTTCAAGATCCTAGACTTGATGTCTTGGAGAAAATATACAAACCCAAAAAAGTCGTGCCAACAGCATACGAATTTATTGATATAGCAGGACTTGTCCGTGGTGCTTCAAAGGGTGAAGGATTAGGCAACCAATTTCTAAGTCACATTCGTGAAGTTGATGCTATTTGCCAAGTTGTTCGTTGCTTTGAAGATGGTAATATCACACATGTCGAAGAGACAATAGATCCGATTCGCGATATTGAAACGATAAAAATTGAGCTTAGTTTGGCTGATCTAGATTCAGTTGACAAAAGAATTGCTCGTTTGGAAAAGAAAGCTAAAGCAAAGCTTAAAGAAGCTATTTTGGAACATGAAATTTTATCTAAAATCAAGAAAGTACTAGATAATAATGAAAGTCCTCGGTTGATTCCTTTTGAGGAAGAAGAACTCAAAATCATCAAAAACTTTAACCTGTTAACAATGAAACCGATGATTTATATCGCCAATGTTGCTGAAGAAGATTTACATCATCCAGATTTAAATCAGCATTATCAAAATCTCTTGAAATTGGCACAATCAGAAGGCACTGAAGTTATCTTGATTTCAGCACAGGTTGAAATGGAAATCGCCTCTTTGGAACCTGAAGAGCAAATGACATTTCTTGAGGCCTATGGCTTAAAGAAATCAGGATTAAATGAAGTGATTGAAAAGAGCTATTATCTTTTAGGGCTTAAGACATATTTCACAGCAGGTGAACCTGAGGTTAGAGCATGGACTTTTAAAAAAGGAATGAAAGCTCCCCAGTGTGCTGGTATTATTCATACCGATTTTGAAAGAGGATTTATTAAAGCAGAAACATTATCTTACGAAGATCTAGTCAAATATGGCACACCACAGCTTTGTAAAGAAAACGGTCGTGTAAGACTGGAAGGAAAAGACTATGTTGTTCAAGATGGGGACATCATGCTCTTTAGATTTAATGTCTGATGATTAATAACTATCAAGGAACCATTATCTGTGCATCTAAATATTTTTCTTCACCTCAAATGAGAGAACTATATCATAAGGGTGTCTTGCATTTTGGAGAGAATCGCGTCCAAGACTTACTCAAAAAACAAGAAGAACTTAAAGACTCCAAAGTCATATGGCATTTTATTGGGCATCTTCAAAATAATAAGGTCAAAGATATGATTAATCATATCGACTATTTACATACCCTAGATCGTATCAGCCTTGTTGAATCTATTCAAAAATATGCAATCAAACCCGTAAAATGTATGATTCAAGTTAATTTGACTGATGAAGACCAAAAAAGCGGAATTTTACTTAAGAATTTAGACCATTTTCTAGTAGAAATTGAAAAATATGATAAAATAGAATTAATCGGTTTGATGACTATTGGAAAAGATAATGACAAAGAGCAAACGGAGTTTGCATTTCATGCTCTTGATGAGCTTGCGAGCAAATACAAACTACCTTTTCGCTCTATGGGAATGTCAAACGATTATGATCTCGCGATCAAGCATCATGCAACACACCTAAGAATTGGTAGAAAATTCATGGAGTTGCTCGATTAGGAGGTATTATGGGACTTTTTAGTATTGGTAAGAAAAAGAAGAATCTGGATGATGTTCTGGAAGAAAAAAAGATCATGTCCGACCAAATCATTTTTGAAAAGCTCCAAAATGATGATGACGTTTACTTAACTGGTTTAGCAGATCAGATGTTAGACGGGCATCCACTCATTCTGAACTTTGAACCGCTTGATATTGATCAAGCAAACAAAGTGATTGCATTCCTTTCAGGTGTGATTTATGTGATTCATGGCGAAATTGTCAACGTGAAGGAAAAAGTATTCATGTTCGCATCAAGCGATGTGTATGAAGATGGATCAATGGAAGATTTTTTAAAGGATATTGTTGAATAGAATATTGCGATGAGAAGGACAAACGTACTTGTAAAAGTTATAGCGATTTAGGGACGGTGCAAGCC
>Ga0180007_10006152_pt1 | contig 11820 bp, 15 predicted proteins | sample MM_PC_MetaG_FD_121122 | JGI IMG/M metagenome (GOLD analysis project Ga0180007, IMG submission 121122) | Groundwater microbial communities from the Aspo Hard Rock Laboratory (HRL) deep subsurface site, Sweden - MM_PC_MetaG | ecosystem: Environmental > Aquatic > Deep subsurface > Groundwater...
ATACTGCTGGCTATGCTTCTACCAGGGCAGCGACCCAGGCGTTAGTTCCCGAGGCGGTATTAGCCGTTCTGGTGGCTGTATCAAACTGGTATGAGAACAGGCTAGGAATTTCATCCGAAAATGTAACAGGTATAGGGGCTGCTACATATGAGATAGGGGAGCTCCCAGAACAGTCCAAGCGGTTATTAAGCTCATTGAATACCAGTCTGGGGATAATGTAATGCTAGGCAACATCTTAACTGAGCGTGTATTGCTCATTCAAAAGAGCGTCACCCAAGGTGCTCTCGGACAGACGATTACTTATAAACCGACTCAGCATAAATATGCTGCGGTGATTCCCCTGAATGCCCAATCTAGGCTTCAATATCAGCAGCTTAATAGTGTGGTTACTCATAAGGTCATCTTGCGAGGCGATGTTACTATTTCCGTTGGCAATTACCGAATCAAGCATCTTGCCAAAACTTATGAACCGGTAGAGCCGCCTCAGTTGATAGACGGGGATACTGTCATCATGGTGAACGAGGTCTAAATGGGTGTTGAGATTGTATTTTCAGAGGATTTTGCCCAAGTTATGCAGAAGATAGATAGTACGTCAAAAGCACGCATGACTGAAGCTATCAATACAGTCCGCAACAAAACGCTTGAGACTCTATCAGGCTCACGCACTGGTAGAACTTATTTTGTCCCGGGGACACAGAAAACCTATACGGCATCAGCCCCTGGGGAACCTCCCGCAGTCGCTACAGCCAGATTGAAACAATCCATCAAGGGTGGACTGGAAGGCCAAGGCAAGAACGTTTTGGGTTTTGTGGGAACGGAGATAGATTACGGGAGAATGTTAGAATTCGGCACTAGCAAAATTGCGCCGAGACCCTGGCTACGTGTTTCTTTTGAGAAAAGTGAACAAGCCGTGAAATCTATCTTCACGAGGTTGTGGTTCTGATGGATATTCAAGAAAGTCTCCTAACAAGCATCTACAATACCCTAACTGGCGATGCGACATTGCAGGGGCTTATGGGTGGGACTGTAAGGCTTTACCCGGTGTTCGCCCCGCCTGATGCTGAATTCCCATATTTAGTACATCGACTTGATATAGGTAGGATTGCCGATTGGTGCCCCAGGATGAGGTGCACTTATCTTCTCGACATCTGGTCTTATTCCCCTAGTGCGGAAGAGGCATTGGATATTAGACAGCGCCTTATGACACTACTTGATGGGTTGGATTCCTCTACTGCTGAAACAACAGAATTCTATGTGTGGCGACAGACAGACGGATTCGTACCCGAGATAGCAGAAAACATCTGGCATTATGCCTGTCAGTTTAATTTGAAGTGGTTAAAGGATGATGAAATAGGAGTAGCCATGAAACGCTAAATCTAACTTAATTCCTCATTCCCGCCCTCAGTAATGAGGGCTTTTTTTATTTAACAAATGATAGGAGGTACAAAACAATGGCAGCAAGCAGCGCAATAGCGGGATTTGGAACTCTACTCAATTGGGACTCTGTAGACTTGGCAGAATTGACCAGTATCTCGGGGCCGTCACAATCTATGGACACAATAGACGTAACCAATCATGATTCGGATGATAGTTTCCGGGAATATCTAGCTGGCATACTCAATGGGGGGGAAATCAGCATTGAGGGCAATTTCCTAACCACCGACACAACCGGGCAAGTAGCAATGGTAACTGATTTTCAGGCACGGTCAAAGAAAGCCTGGAAAATCAAGTTCCCTGCATGGGTATCCAGTTCACATGAATATCCTGAGATAGATGGTTATGGCTATGTGACAGCTCTTGACATCTCGTTCCCATTTGAAGACAAGGTGTCCTTCTCGGCCACGATTAAAGTTACTGGCAAACCGGCATTGACGGTATCATAGGGGGTGAAATATGGCAGCAAGCACAGCAGTACAAGCCTTTGGAACATTTCTAATATGGAACTACCATAAAATCCTAGAGCTAAGCAGTATCTCGGGGCCGTCACAGTCGATGGATACAATAGACGTGACTAGTCACGATTCAGATGATGCTTTCAGGGAATACATTGGAGGAATCCTAGTAGGCGGTGAGGTTGCCATTGAAGGCAATTTAATTACCGGTGATAGCAATGGGCAAATAGCCTTCCACACGGATTTACAGGCTAAAACGAAACGGAATTGCTTCATAGTCCTGCCAATGGCGGTAGGGGCTTCTCTCTCATTGGCAGCATTCGGTAAGGGCTTTGATGCCTCATTCCCGTATGAGGATAAGGTGGGGATGTCAGGGTCATTGCAGGTAAGCGGCAAGCCGACATTATTGACCACACAGGCAACAGGGATTAGCGCATTAAGTGGTATCGAGGAGAATGAATCGGCAGCCCTGTCTTTTGCTGAGGAAGTAGCAGCCAGCACCTATGCCTATACGTGTACCGTGAATACAGCATCCACCTGGGTAAAGCTGACTGTCACAGCGGCAAGTCATACAATCTATGTTCAGGGGACAGCGCAAACAACTGCAGTACAAGGTGACGAGGTCACTCTTGGTGCAGCAGGCACAGACACAGATATCCTAATCATAGTCTATGAGACTAGCACATCGCCTCGACTGTACACTCTAACGGTAACACGTCCTGCAGCATAGAGGAATGCCAAAAAGGAGGGTTATGAGTAAAGCAAAACCAGATGTCAAGGTTATGCTTGATAGAGAGCGAACCTTACGACTAGACCTCAATGCTATGGAGGCTTTTGAGGAAGCGACAGATATATCCTTTCTCAAAGGCGATTTTGACTATAGCAAGATGTCAATCAAGCAATTGAAAACACTGATTTGGGCATGCTTATTGGGAGAGGATGAAAGCGTGACGCTGAAACAAGTCGGCGAATGGATAGGATTGTCGAACATAACGGAAGTCATGCAACAGATTGCCAAGGCTTTCGAATCGGCAATACCAGACGATTTGCTCAATAAGGACAAAGAGGAAGACACTATCGTCCCTTTAGCGGAGAATCCAAACACCCCACCTGGTTAGACCTATGGACATTTGGGGTATATAGCCTAAACCTATCAAGCGAGCAATTTTGGCATCTAACACTGGCTCAATTTGAGGCTCTAGTAGAGAATTACACCATTGAGCAAGAGACTCTAGACTATCGGGCTGCCTTGATATGCTCCATCATTGCAGAGGTCAATCGAGATAGGAAGAAGCGGAATAGACCTTATAAGCCGAAAGACTTTATGCCAGGACGGCGACCAAAGAAGAGTCCTAAAGTTTCAGGAGAGGAAATGCTAGAGAGGACCAAAATGATAACCAAGATGCTCGGAGGAGAAATCAAATAGATGGAAGCCTTTTCGATTGTCGGTAAGATGGCGTTGGAGGGGGCCGACAAAATTCAGGGCGAACTTGAAAAGACAAAGACATCGGCTGAAAAAGTTCAATCAGCATTGAAGGTCATTGGCCCAGCTCTTACTGCAATAGGCGCGGCGGGTCTGAAACTGGTTGCCGATGCACGAAAGATGAATGCCGAGCTGGGGCAAACAGCATTGACTTTGGGCATCTCTACCAAAGAGATGCGGGACCTCGCGCTAGCTACGACAGATGTTACGTTTCCGCTAGATTCCGTTGCCAAAACGTTTGACCTATTAGCCCGCGCTGGCATTGATAGTACAGACCAGATGCAAGCATCTGCCAAGGCTTTTGATGCTCTTGGGGATGCTACTGGGTCAAGCGCCGATGCAATGGCTGACCTTCTGTTGCCAGCCTTCAAGTTGTTCGGCGAGGAAATCCCCAGCACTTCCGCCGAACTGGACAAATTTACCTGGCTGACAAAGAACACGACAGTCAACATGTCCGATTTTGGGACTTTGCTTACCCGCATGGCTCCGTACATGGACGACCTTAACATGTCGATGGATGATGCGGTTGCCATATTAGCTGCATTGAGCGATAAGGGTATTCAGGGGACGGCGGCTACTTTGGCATTGAGGACTGCTATTACCCAAGCAGCTTCATCGGGCGAGTCTCTCAATGATATTCTAGGCATATCCCAAGAAGAAATTGCTGGATATAAGACCCAAATGGAGGGAGCTACAGGGATTACGGACAAATATGCCGCTGTAGCCAATACCCAATTCGGCATTATGGATAAGCTCAAGCAGAAGTTCAGCGAAATATCCCTAGTCGCTGGGTCTTTCCTCACACCTTTAGAGCCTATCCTCGGAGTTATGACAGCTCTAGGTCCTGCAATGATGTTTTTCTCTACAGCCGCAGGAACCGCAGCGATTAAAACTGCCGCTCATACGGCTGCCATAATCGCGCATACTGTGGCGATGGTTGCCTCAAAAGTGGCGATGGCCGTTGCCACTGTAGCACAATGGGCGCTGAATGTTGCTATGTCTGCCAATCCTATCGGGTTAATCATATTGGCCATTGCAGCCTTAATCGCAGCTATCATTTTTATGATTAAGAACTGGGATAAGGTAAAAGAGGTTTTCAAAAAAGTCTGGGATTGGATAGTTGATAAATTCGAGAAGGTTGTGGATTTCTTCAAAAAGGCAGGAAAACATATTGCCGACTTTCTCCTTGGCCCATTCAAGGGGATGAAAGAGGGCGCTGAAACTGCTGCCGAAAATATCAAGAATGCCTTTTCTGGCATTAAGGACAAAATTGGCGGACATTTCAGCGGCATCAAGGAAAAATTATCAACTCCCTTTGCAGGTGCTACTACAGCCATTAAAGGGATTCTAAACAAATTAGGCGTTGATACCGGAGCTATCCTGCAGACAATGAAGGCAACAGTTGAGGAAGAAGGTGGCGGCATTAAGGGTGCCTTCATAGCTAGTTTTGAAGGGATAAAACTGGCATTGGTAGGTACAGATGGCCAATCCGGATTACTAGGCACTTTAGGGATTGATGCGAAGGCTATTTTGCAGACGATGCAAACGACATTTGAACAAGAAGGCGGTGGGATTAAAGGCGCTTTCCTAGCATCCCTAGAGGGGATAGGGACGGCGTTAGACCAGCTAGGTATTGATATGCAACCGCTCAAGGATGCCTGGAGCTGGCTTAAAAATAATGCTAGTCTTACCTTTTCTGCGATTACTACGTCTCTCACGGCCGCTCTAACTAATGCTATATCTCCACTAAAAACGGCTTGGGAATGGCTAAAATCAAATTGGACAGTAACATTGAACCTAGCCAAAACATCAGCCTTTGATATAATCCAGTCTGCAATAAATAGCATACAAAATGTTTGGAACTGGCTCAAAATCAACGCCTCCAATATGTTTTCCCTAGCTAAATCAACAGCATTCGATGTTGTCTCCGCTGCCATAAATGCCCTAAGAAATGCCTGGGATTGGCTGAAAACTAACGCCTCCAATACCTTTTCCCTGGCTAAATCAACAGCGTTTGATGCTGTTGCTGCTGCCATAGATGCCCTGAAAAGCGCTTGGGATTGGCTGAAAAACACCACGAGTATCACGCTTACTGCTATTGAGTCGAGCACGCTAACAACATTGGCGAACGCTGTAGCTGTTATAAAAACTGCGTGGAATTGGCTAAAAGACCATGCGACAATTACCTTTAGCGCAGGGATCACTAGTGCCTTCACTAGCGTCTATAATAAAATCGCTGATATGTGGGATTGGGTAAATGATTTGCTGAATACAAGCGGGTCTACCATGAAGGACATGTTCAATAGCCTAATTGGAGCGGTAAATGATGCTCTGTATTGGATAAGCAGGCATGTGGTGGACGAAATCAATGACATCTTATATTACATTTACGACAAAACGCCTGTTCCTTATATGGGATATTTGCCAACATTAGAGGGCGCTTACCTGGATTATCTTGGTAGCGGTGGCATTGTAACAGCGCCTACCTTGGCAATGATTGGAGAACGGGGCCCGGAGGCAGTCATACCTCTATCAAATAGAAACGCAGCGATTGGAGGAATAACCATCAATATGACAGGCAATACTTTCTTGGGTAATGAGGCGGAGGCCAGACGATGGGCACGAACCTTAATGGAATATATCAGAGAGGAGACTAGGGGAACTTATGGGTCCCCTGCATTCTAAAGGAGGGGGAATGTCAACAATTCAAACAAGCATTAGTCTAAAGAACGGATTGAAACTCTTCATTGATGTACAAAAGGCAGATGGTAGGATTTTGCGCTATCATATCACGGAGGACCCGCCATGCCCTAGATGCAACACAAGAGGTTGCCAGAGCAAATATAAGAATGGCAAAGAAGATGATTGGACCCGCATCTGCCAGAAATGCGGGGTTGAGTTTAGCTTAATTGAGATATTGCCTAATAAGAAATCTTAGAGGAGGGTTATAATGGCTCACACACTTATACCAACAAATGCGCTTTTCGTTTTCCTAGCGAAAAGCATGGCAAATGACACACCAGGAACTTATGCGGAATACATGGCACTGGGAACGGGCATAGGGCAAGGCGCAACGGATAATACACTCAAAGCTGAGACGGAAGTAGCGGGACTAACGAGAGCAAAGGGCACGCTATCTACGGTCAAAACTACCATAGACAATGATACATCCCAGTTGACATTAGCATTCACGGCTGCTGGCGCTGCCACTGTAACGGAGGTAGGGCAATTTGTTAATGCTGTTAAAGATGCAGGCAATATGCATCTCTACGGCACTTTCGGGACTGGTATACCGCTAGAGAGTGGGGATAAAATAACGCCCACGCTCCAATGCCAGATGAAGGCTGACTAGGTGAAGGAAATAGTCAGCTCCTTCGTAGATAAATGGCAGGGCAAGGCCGATATTGACGATGATGATTTTTGGGGCGAGTGCATAAATACTTATCGCAGCATTGAGCAATATCGGCTTACCCTGCCCTGGGCAGATGTTCCCGAGACACGGGCGCAGGCAATGGATTTCTTACATTGCCCTCTTCCATGTGGTGATTGTTGCCGGTTTGGTTTGGAGGCTATCACCTATGAGGATGCGCAGCGAATAGTGAGTACAGGTCTATCCTGGAAGGAATTTGGGCAAATCTGCACCTTACTACAGCACAAAGGCAAGGATATGACATGGGCTATCAAGGGAACTCCATGCCCATTTCTGGAAGATAATCTGTGCTCAATTTATGACCATAGGCCGCAGGTATGCAGGGATTACCCTATCATACGTCCTACTCTGGTTGGTGATAGCAATCGGTTAGCAATTTCCATCAGGTGCGACCCTGGAGCTGGCATAGCAAGAGAAATGATACGTTTGCATTTGATGATGGCAGGAGGGAGATTGACACCTAATTTAATGGTTTGCGGAGATAAATTATGACGACATTTTTGAAGGTTAAGAATAGAGCAGTATCAACATTAGATGGCGGTATTAACGATGTCGTATTGGAATTCACTGTGGCAGCAGGAGAGGGCGCCCTTTTCCCAACCCTCCTTCCCTTCCATGTCACGATTGAGGATGAAATATTAGAAGTCACTAACAGAGTCGATGACGTTTTCACTTGCACGCGAGAGGCCGAGGGAACGACAGGCGCAGCCCATGCTGATGGCAAAACCGTGTCTTTGAACATAACAGCACAGGCAGTCTCAGACTTGAATACTGCTGTGAAGGCTATCGAGGATGCTAAAGGGGCTGCTAATGGTTATGCCTCCCTGAGTGCGGCAACGAAAGTGACAGAACAGCCAGTAAGCATTACTGACCATTTGGAAGCTACTCCTAGTGACGGGGAAACAACCAAAGCGCCTAATTCTGATTGGGCTTATGACCATAATGCCGCCTTGCTGGGTGCGGACGTGCACAACAATACCACATTCGCATGGGTGTGGCATTCTCCTGACCAAGAAAACATTGAGGGCGGTGGACTATATTGCAGGGTGGAATTAAACCAAGTATCCTATGATTTGGGCAGTAATTTCATCGGGGCTGCATCTGAAAAACATTATGACCAGGTACAGGCGGATGCGGATTCGGATGCCACCCACATTGAGGACGATGATGGGGTTTTCACGGAGGCTAAATGTAAATATGCTCTAGTATCCTGGAGCAGCGACGACCCCCCAACAGCAAATATAGGCACAGGTTATGTGACGGCGGTGGATGCTGACACATTGACCATAAACAAAAACTCAGGTGACGACTTTGGCGCAAGCTACTATTATACTATCACCAAGAGCCATTATTTGGTTCCTGTCACTGGTGTTTATTTTGTGGCCTGCGGGTTAGCATGGGTGACTGCTGCCATTGAAGCGGATAAATCATATATATTCGGATATACCGTGAACGGGTCTTCTCGCGTTATTTGGGGCATTCATTCTTCTGTGGCCGCGACAATACTTCGTCAGGCAAAGAGTAGACTTGACTATTTGACTGCGGGTGATTTCGTTTCACTCTATGGGCGGCACTATGCCGCTGGCAACCAGAGTTTTGATGCTGGCAATGGCTACACATATTTACAATTATTCCTGCTACGGAAAACATAAGGAGGCGCAAATGCCAGAAGATGACGACGGAATTCAATCTCAAAAGACGTTATATCAACTATATCTAGTCGACCAAGCGACAGAGGAAGTTCTCTTTGAGAAGCGCGTTGTTGCCTGGGATGAGGTTGACGCTATACAGAAGGTCAAACTAGCGACAATGCTTGGCAATCTCGGCACTGACCTTGACCACGTTTGGGTTATGACAAGGGCAATTGGCTTCATAAGCAACCGATTAACGAAAGCATTTGTTGATAAGCCACCATTAGCAGTGACTGATTTGCCAGCCTCACTACATTTAGCCACTTTGAAGAGCGTTAATCCTAGCCTAGCTAAGCCTGCCGTAGTCACCAGGGCGTTTGCAGGCATAGATGTTGATGTCCCATGTGTAGTAACCACAGCAATCAGAGACCAATGGATAGCAGGCGCCATAAGTATTGGCGATATAGTTATTGTCGCTTACTGCGAGGAAAGGATAAATGACGCAATAATAATCGCCAAGGTCTTTAAGTCCTGGTAAGGCAAATGTTTGATAAGCGTTGTTTTGACTACATAGCGTTCGATGGCCCATATGCTATTGTCGAGCGGACTCTTTCTACCGAAATAGGATTACTACCAGACCTCAGCAGAGGCATAGAGGTTAGTCCCAGCGCAATCACACAGCTAGGGCTGAACGCAATCCTCAATAACCATATCGAACCGTCCATCAAAACAGAGGTCGGGCTTGTTGGTTCATTATCATTTGGAATAACGCCATTGGCTATTTGCCAAATAGGGTTAGCCCCAATACTGCAAAGGGCAATAGAGGTTAATCCATCACTGACAACCCAAATTGGATTAAATGCCATCCTGAAATTCCTCGGCATAGCTGAAATAAAAATATGGATTAGTTGGGATGGCACTGGCAACTATGATGGTGAATATGATGATATAACCGCGGATGTTCTCTCCATCAATATACGTAGGGGCCGCGAGTCAGAGCTAGGCATAGCTGAAATCGGCACCTTAGAAATGATATTAACCGACCCTGATAGAAAATATTCACCGGAGAATGCAGAATCACCTCTATCCCCAAACGTATTGCCTAGGCGTCCGGTCAAAGTGCTGGCCAGTTTGGGAGGCGCTATCCAACTATTTCACGGATTCATCGATAAACTAATATGCCATCCAAAGCTAGACGAGCAAGTAACCTATTTGTATGCAGTGGATGGCATGGATTATCTGAGCCGTGTAGATGTTAGCAGCACGCTATATAAGGACCTGGCAACGGGTGTACTCATAGGCTATATATTGGACGATGCTGGATGGGATGCCGTGAAGCGCAGCATAGATACCGGTGATTTAATTGTGCCGATTGGCTTTTGGGGCGGAATAAGCGCATTGGGAGCTATCCGGAATCTAGAAACTAGCGAGGTAGGGGCTTTTGCTTATATCAATAATGAAGGTGAGTTCGTCTGGGAAGACGCAAATCACAGGTCAGGGGCTGCTAGCGTTGCAATATTTGAGAACAACTATCAGGGATTGAAATATGAGTTCGGTTCAAAATCTATCTATAACGAGATAGGGATTCACATGAACAAATGGGAACTTCAGCCACTTGCTGAGATCTGGCGGCTGGAGGAAGAGCCCACAATCGGGGCAGGATTAAGCAAAACATTCTGGGCTAATTTTGAAGATATTGCCGACAGTGTGACAACACCAGCAGCTACAACTGATTATACAGCATTCAGTGGAGCGGGGGGAACTGGTGATAATCATACTGCCGACATTAGCATTGTAACAACCAAGTTTGCTAAGGGGGCGAAATTAGTCGTTACGAATGGGGCTGGTGTAACAGTTTATTTGAATCTATTACGGTTACGTGGCGAGATTTACGATTCGCAAAGCACAGTGACGGTCAAATCAGAAGATGCGACGTCACAAACTGCCTATCAGAAAAGAACATTAAGCATTGAGAGCCCATTCCTGACTGACATGGCAAAAGCGCAAATATACGCTGCTGCGGCATTAGCTAAATACAAAGACCCGTCACCCGGGGTTATGCTAACTATAATGTCCCTACCCACAGGGGGTGGCGACCAGGTTATACATAGACAAATTAGCGATAAAATCAGGGTTATCAATACAAGATTAGGATTAGACGAGTATTTTTTTATCGAGAAAATAGAGTACCAATTTACGGATGGTGGAACTTACCAACAGGCCAAATGGACATTAACGAAAGCATAGAGGGAAGTGATTATGACAATCAGAGCATACAGGGATGATAGGGGACAGATTACAGTTATTGATGATGCCTTGCCTAGTGCCGCATGGAAGGCTAGGCGGACTATTATTGATTTAGATGAGTTCGCAGGAGACGCAGATAGCATAGCAGAATCGGCGACCAAGAAGTGGGCTGGGGAAACAGGGGCAGATGTGACAGCTAGCCATGAAGCTGCTACAGTAGCGGCTCTCACTGGACTAGACGGTGATAACTTAGCAGAGTCAGCTACACGAAAATGGGCTGGCGTGACGGGGGCTACACGCACAAGAACGCATGTAGGCACTTATACCCGGTCTACGGCAGGAAATTTAACGATTACTGACCCTGGATGGCAACCACGGATTGTTTTATTTTTTGCAACCGGTGGCAGTGGTGGCACATATCAAGTGGCATCAATTGGCTGCGCTGATGCAAGCAATGATGTAGCTTTGGTTTTTTACGGCAATACCGTAGGGGTTGGCCTGCAAACAAGTCGGTGCATTGTAGCACAGACAGATGCTAGTAATTTGATTCGTGCCTATGTCAGTTCCATTACTTCAACTGGTTATGTTTTGACGTTTGACCTTACAGGTACTGCGTCAGTTGACTGGATAGCAATATCGATAGAATGATGAGGTAGACGATGCCAAGAGACAGACGTGAGTGGGCTAGGGTAGCACTACACTTCCCGGTAGGGCTCTTTGTTGTAGCCGCAATATGCCTTCCGTCACTTCTAGGCTTTAGTTTCTTACTAACCATTGGGCTGATTACATCAGGCGTTTTGGCAGGTACGGGATTCCTAGCGTATGAAATCATGCAGGACTGGCGCAAGGCAGACCAGGGATACAAGGACGTTCTTGGGTATGTTGCAGGCATATTCGCTGGCATTGCCGGCAGTTTCATCATCGGGATTTAGTATTTCATGTTGCGGGGTGTGGCGTAGCGGCTAGCGCGCATGGTTTGGGACCATGAGGTCGGAGGTTCAAATCCTCTCACCCCGACCATAGGAGGAGTCGTATAATGGACATCTTGCAGATATTGGGACAGATGGGGGGTGGAGGTGCAATTGTGGGAGCAATAATATTCTGGTGTTATCGAATCGACCGGAAGGCCACTGAACG
>Ga0180007_10006153_pt1 | contig 11818 bp, 9 predicted proteins | sample MM_PC_MetaG_FD_121122 | JGI IMG/M metagenome (GOLD analysis project Ga0180007, IMG submission 121122) | Groundwater microbial communities from the Aspo Hard Rock Laboratory (HRL) deep subsurface site, Sweden - MM_PC_MetaG | ecosystem: Environmental > Aquatic > Deep subsurface > Groundwater...
CATCCGACTCGTCATGATCCGACCTGCTTTCTGATATGATGTCAGGCCACGGCCTGCGCGCACCGGACGATGCCCAGGAAATCGTCGGTCTTCAGGCTGGCGCCACCGATCAACCCGCCGTCGATGTCGGCGCGTCCGAAGAGATCCTCGGCGTTGCCCGGCTTGACGCTGCCCCCGTAGAGGATGCGCAGCGCGTCGGCCGCCCCGGCTCCCAGCATGCCGGACACCAGGTCGCGCGAGACGGCGTGGATCGCCTGGGCCTGCTCCGGCGTGGCCGTCTCGCCGGTGCCGATGGCCCAGACCGGTTCGTAGGCCAGCACCAGGTTGTTCGGCGCGGGCGCGGCCAGACGCGGCAACACCCCCGCCAGCTGGGCCCGGACAACTTCGCGCTCGCGTCCGGCCCTGCGCTCCCCGAGCAGCTCGCCGTAGCAGAAGATGACCGTCAGGCCGGCGGCGTGGGCGCGATCGATCTTGCGCACGAAATCGTCGTCGGTCTCGCCGTAGAAGGCCCGTCGCTCCGAGTGGGCCACGATGACGTGGCTGCAGCCGGCCTCGGCCAGCATGTCCGCACCGACCTCGCCCGTGTAGGCCCCGGCGTCCGTGGCGCTGCAGTTCTGGGCCCCCAGCAGCAGCCTCTCGCCCTTGACGACGGCGGCGACCGCCGGGATCGAGACGGCCGGCGGGCACACCAGGACCTCGCCCGACAGGTCCAGTCCCAGCAGGCCCATGGCGACCTGACGGGCCAGCTTGGCCGCCGCGGCGGGTCCCAGGTTCTGTTTCCAGTTGCCGGCCACGAGATAGGGACGCATGTCATCCTCCGTTCGGTCAGCGACGTCCGCGCAGCATGATCAGGCGGACGAGTTGCAGCACGGCCATCAGGGCGGCCGCCACGTAGGTCAGGGCCGCCGCGTTCAGCACGGCCTTCACGTGTCCCGATTCCTCCGGCGTCACGATGCCGTGCCGGTTCAGGAGCACCACGGCCCGCTTGCTGGCGTCGAACTCCACGGGCAGGGTGAGCAGGGTGAAGAAGGCCGCCACGAGATAGACCAGGATACCGATGTCCATCAGGACGGGGAAGTGGAACAGGAAACCGACGAAGAACAGGGGCATGGCGAGGTTGCTGCCGAAGTTCGCCACGGGAAAGATGCTCTGGCGCAGCTGCAGGGGTACGTATCCCCGGGCGTGCTGCAGGGCGTGCCCGGCCTCGTGACAGGCCACGCCCAGGGCGGCGACGCTGTCACCCGCATGGTTGGCCCGGCTCAGACACAGCTTGCGCACGCGCGGATCGTAGTGATCGGTCAGCTCGCCGTCGACGACCTCGATCTCCACCTGCGGGAGCCCCGCCGCGTCCAGGAGCCGGCGAGCGGCCTGGGCGCCCGTCAGCCCCCTGGCCGAGCGCACATCCAGGTACTTGCGGTAGGTGGACTTGACCTTGTTCTGGGCGTACAGGGCGAAGACGAAGGCCGGTATCAGCAGCAAGAAGGTGGAGTCCCAGAACATGCGTTCCTCCCCGTGTTGGCGGTACCGCTCAGGCGTCCAGGCGCGGCAGGAAGGCCAGCAGCAGCCTCGCCATGCGGTCGCGGACCGTCAGGCCAGCTTCCACGACGTCCTGGTGCGACAGCTCCGGCTGCCCCACCTCCCGCGCCGGATTGGTGATGCAGGAGAGACCTGCGACGCGCACGCCCAGCGCGCCGAGCAGCATGACCTCGGGGGCGGTGGACATGCCGACCGCGTCGCAGCCGAACTTGCGCAGCATGCCGATCTCGGCCTTGGTCTCGTAGGCGGGGCCCCACATGCTCGCGTAGACGCCGTCGTGCAGGGGAACGCCCGTCGCGGCGCCGCATTCGAGCATCAGGCGGGCCAGCTCGACGTCGTAGACGGCCGACGGTCTCGCGCCGCGCCCGGGCGCCGCATCCGGCGGCGACGGGTCGACCAGCAGGGCGCGCAGGGGATCTCCCAGGTGCAGGTCCAGGTGATCGCGGATGACCATGAGATCGCCGGGCACGTAGTGGACGTTGAGGCCGCCTGCGGCGTTGGTCACCACCGCCTCGTCGATCCCGAGGCACGCGAGCACGGCGGCGGGCAGCAGCATGACCTCTGCGGGCAGGCCCTCGTAGGGATGCAGGCGTCCCTGCATGACCAGCACACGCCGGCCGGCCGCTTCGCCGGCGACCAGCTGTCCCCTGTGCTCGGCGACCGAGGTCGTTGTGAAGCCCGGGATCTCGCCGTAGCCGACGGCCTCGGCGTCGTCGAGGACCTCGACGAAGTTGCCCAGGCCGCTGCCCAGGATCAATCCCGTACGTCCCGCGAAACCGCGCGCGTCGAGCCAGGCGACGGCCTCGCCCACCGTTTCGCGCCACTCCGGCTGGAGTCTCGCCGCCCTGTCGATCATGCGATCCCCATCTCGTCCAGCGCGAACTTGTCGCGCAATGAGACCACGGTGGTCACCGCCTCGCGGATCAGGTCAGCCTTCTCCCCCTGGGGCAGGAAGGCGCTCTTGATCCCGTTCAGCATGAGCGTCTCGGTCTCCAGCAGATTAAGATCGAACGTGTCGACCGCCAGTCTCAACTCGCGGCACAGGGAGGTGCGGGCGAAGAGCGTGTTGTCCGTGTTCAGCGTCACGCGCAATCCGAGGTCGAGGTAGCGGCGCAGCGGATGCTCCGCCAGCGAGGGCACCACGCCGGTCAGCATGTTGCTGCTGAGCGACATCTCCAGCGGGATGCGCAGGTCGTTCACGTAGGCGAGCAGATCGGGATCCTCGTTCAGGCGCGTGCCGTGTCCGATGCGGTTGGCGCCGCAGTAGTGCAGCGCCTGGTGGATCGATTCCGGCCCGAAGCTCTCCCCCGCGTGGATGGTCGAGCACATGTTGTGGTTCATGATGTAGTAGAAGGCCTCGCGGTGCAGCTTGGCCGGGTAGTCCTTCTCCCTGCCGGCCAGGTCGAAGGCGACCACGCCCCGGCCCTTCCAGCGCACCGCCAGCTCGGCCAGGCGCAGGGACAGTTCGGGACTGATGGTGCGAATGCCGGTGATGATGATCCCGGTGCGGATGCCGCATTCCCGCTCCGCCTCCGCCAGTCCGGCGCGCACGGCGGCGACCGTCTCGTCCAGGGTCATGCCGTCCTGCTGGTGCCGCAACGGGCAGAACCGCACTTCGAGATACCAGCACCCCTGCGCGGCCTCGTCCAGGGCCAGTTCGCGCGCCACGCGCGTCAGGCTCGCGGGCGTCTGCATGACCGCGGTCGTGTGCTCGAAGAAGCCAGCGAAGTGCTGCTGGCAACTCTCGTGATCCACGGGGAAGAAGCGCCTGAGGGCCGCGCCGTCGTCGGCCGGGACGTCGGTGCCGCGGGCGACGGCCAGTTCGCGGAAGGTGCCCAGGCGCAGGCTGCCGTCCAGGTGGCACAGCAGGTCCGTCTTGGGCAGGGCGCGCAGGACGTCGTCCGGGATGCGGGGACCCCTCAACATGTCGCTCCTGCGATGTCCGCCGCCGATCATGCCCCACCTCCGGCCGACCCGGCGCGGCGCTTGCGCTCGTGCAGCACGCCGATGTAGTCGAGCAGTTCCCGCTGCGCCTCGGAATCGTCGCGCAGGTTGATCTTTTCGCTGTCGATGACGCGCACGGGGCAGATCTCCTCGGCCCGCCCGATCCAGTCCTCGTAGGCGTCGTTCAGGTCCTGGATGAAGTCGCGCGGGATGCCCGTCTCGCAGTCGCGCGCGCGCTGCTCGATGCGGGACATCGCCGCGTCCACGCTGGCGCGCAGGTAGAGGATCAGATCCGGTGGGCGCAGGAACGAGACCATGTTCCGGAATACCTCGCGGTAGTTCTCGTAGTCGCGGTCGTCCATGGCGCCGCGCTTGTTCAGCACCTTGGCGAAGATCTCGACGTCCTCGTAGATGGTGCGGTCCTGCACCGCCGAGCGGCCGTGCTCGATGATCTTCTTCTGCACCTCGAAGCGCTTGCTCAGGAAGTAGATCTGGAGGTGGAAGGACCAGCGGCGCATGTCGCGGTAGTAATCGGCGAGGTAGGGATTGCCGTCGACGGGTTCGTAGTAGGTGGGCCAGTCGAAGGCGTCGCCCACCAGCGCGCAGACGGTCGACTTGCCCACGCCGATGTTGCCCGAGATGGAGAGATAGAAAGGTATGTCCCGAGTGCCGCTCATCCGTCGTGCTCCTCTATTGCTCCGGCGGCGGCCCGGTGTTCGAGTCGGTGTACTCCTCGTGCGAGATGAACTTGTGCACCTGGCCCGAGGTCGCGGACACCACGAAGATGAAGGCGCCGTAGTTTGTGTCGTTGCCGATGGTCTTGTCCGCCACGCCGATGCCGGAGGGCGCCGGCGTCAGGTTCTCGTCGCCGAAGACGAGATCCACGAGGCCCTCGGGGGTGAAGATCTGGATACGGTCGTTGGCGTGGTCGGCCACGAAGTAGCGGCCGCTGCCGTCCGTGGCCAGGGCCAGGGGCAGGTGGAAGGCGCCCGGTTCGTCGCTGGGGCCCCCGACCCAGTCGGTCTCGCCGCACTCGCGGGCGTCGCCCAGCACGTAGTCGGCCTCGGTCGGCGGCACGCAGGTGGCGGCATCGACCAGGTACGCGAGGCCGCGCCAGGGGGCCTGCCCGCCCGGCACCGCGGAAACGTCTTCAAGGTCGGGTGTCGGATCGAAGCGGATCGCCCAGTTGCGGCTGGTGTCGGCGTCGCAGACCCACAGGCGACCTTCGATGTCGCGCAGCATGCCCGCCGGCTCGTGCACCGAACGCACCGACAGGCCGCCGTCGCGGCAGAGGATGCCCATGGGGGTCGCGGTGCCGCTCTCGGCGTAGTAGGCGTAACGGTGGACCACGCCGGAATCGGGATCCGCCAGGTAGACGAAGGTGTGCGCGTTCGCGTCCACGGCCTCCACGCCGGTGCGGCAGGCGGCCAGGTGGGACGCCGACTGCACCGCTGGCAGGGCGACGCTGTACAGCAGGTCCAGGTTGCCGACGTCGAAGACTGTGAGCGCGCCGATGCCGGCTTCCCACACGAAGATCAGACCGGAATCATCGTCGGCGCAGATCGCCGTCGGGTCCGCCAGACCCTCCTGCCGCTCGCGTTCGTCGTACTTCTGGCTGCGCTTGACCAGGGATCCGTCGTCGCCCACCACGTACAGCAGGCCGTTGACCACCGCGAGCTGGCGGGCGTGCGGATCGTCGTACTGGTCGATGGCGTAGTACGCGTTGACCGAGAAGAGACCCTCGGGCTCGGGGATGGCGATCTTCTCGCCGCAGCCGGCTAGGGCCGCGGCGAGTGCGGCGGCGGCGGCGAACGAGAGGCCGCATCTGCGCAGGCGACCCGTCACGGCGACCTCCTCGCCTGTGGCAACGGCGCCAGGTCCAGGGAGATGTGGTGGATCGTGCCGTAGGCGCCCATGTCGCTCATGGCGTAGTCGAGACGCACGTCCCAGCCGTCACGGGCGAGCTGCACGCCGAAGCCGGCGGCCACGCCGCCCTCGTCGCGGTTGGTCTCGAAACCGCCGCGCAGGAAGAGGCGCTGCGCCAGTCCCAGCTCGAGACCCGTGCGGAAGCTCTCGCTGTAGTCCGTGGGATGGTGGAAGTCCGCCGTCGTCAGCAGGCCGATCTGCGACGCGAGGCTCCAGGTGTAGGCGACGCCGAAGGTGCCGGAGGTCGGTGCGGAGAAGCTCTGGAATTCGGAGCTCGCGGTGTAGCCGGGACCGATGGGCGGGGGCGTGCCGTCCGGCCGCATCTCGGGTCCGAAGTTGCGCACGGCGAAGCCGACGCGAAGGTCGCCCACGCCGACGAAATAGAGCACGCCGACATCCATCAGCACGGACCGGACCGTGAACTCGTCCAGGTTCTCCTGGTAGAAACGGCCCGTGAAGCCGAAGGAGAAGCGATCGGTCATCGCCCGCGCCACGCTGAAACCCATCTGGTACTGGTCGGCGCGGAAGGTATGCCCGGTGCCCTCCTGGTGGAACTCGTCCGTGCGCGGGATCTCCCCCGAGCGCAGCATGCCGGCGCTCAACCCGAAGCCGAAGTTCTGGCGGTGCCAGTGGTAGGACGCGAACTCCAGATCGATGCCCACGGCGTATTCGGTGTGACCGAAGAACATGCTGCGCCGGCTCTGGGTGCGCATGATGCCCGCCGGGTTCCAGAAGGCCGCCGCGCCGTCGAAGGCGTTGGCCACGTAGGACCGCCCCAGTGCGATGGCGCGGGCGCCTACGGGGATGCGCAGGAACTGGGCGCCGGCGGTGCCCACGTTCTCGCCGCCGTAGAGATCGAGGATGCTGCCCGCCCGCGCGGCGGCGGGCGCCGCCAGCAACGCGCACGCGCACAGCAGGCCGAGCAGGCGGCCCGGCCACCCGACGAAGTCCCTGACGCGCGCCCGGGTCACCACGAGAAGCTCACCCCCATCAGGATCATGCGCGGATCCTCCACGTAGCTCGGGTTGACCCGGCCCTTGGCGTATTCCTCGGAATCCGTGGTGAGCAGCTCTCCCATGCCCTCGCCGTCGAGATACCAGTCCCCGTAGTCGAACTCCCATTCGGGGTTGTAGTCGCCCACCTTGTAGCCGTCGCCGGTCCAGCTGTTCACGCGCCGGTAGTCCCTGTGGTTGAAAAGGTTGCGGACCTCGACGAAGAAGGTCAGCCGCTGCCTGCGCGTCAGGTTCCAGAACTTGTTCAAACGCAGGTTGAGCATGCTCTTGGCCGGGCCCAGCCCCGAGTTGTAGTCGCCGTCGATGTAGTCGCCGTTGATCGGATTGTCGGGATCGGCGAAGGCGCGCGGCGTGTAGCGCTGGCCGGACTCGGCGCTGAAGAGCAGGTTGAGGCTCCAGTTTGGCGGCAGGGTCAGGCCGAGCAGGCGCGGCCGCTCCCTCTCGAAGACGGAGAAGTCCAGATTGACCGAGACCCGCCACGGCTTGTCCCAGAGCAGGGGCGTGCGCGCCAGGCCGCCGGCGTTGGTCGCCGTCGAGGAGCTGCCCTCGTAGACCGTCTCCAGGTAGCCCTGGTCGGCGTCGCTGTTGGTGCCCGTGCTGCTGGACAGTTCGAGGCTGGCCGAGCCGGAGAGGAAACGGGTCGTGCGCTTGATCACCGTGAGCTCGACGCCCAGGCTGCGCGCCGAGTCGCCGTTGAAGTAGCGCACCGGTTCGATGGTCACGGTGCCCTCGTCGTTGGGGTCGGGCGTGTCGGCGGCGCCGATGTCCACCGTGTTCATGCGCACCGACTTGGCGTAGCCGAAGATGTCGCGGTTGAAGAAGGTGACGCCCACGCTCCACAGGCCTGGGAACTCGTGCTGGATGCCCGTCTCGTACTCGACGGTGATCTTGGGGTCCAGGTTGGGATTGCCCAGCAGCTGGATCTCGCTGGCGGACTGGGCCTGCAGCTGCGGATAGACGTAGGCGTAGCGCGGCCACTGTGAGAAGTGGCCGTAATTGAAGAAGAACTTGTCCTTCTCGGTGACCGGGAAACTCACGCCGAGGCGCGGCGAGACGCGCATCTTCCAGCTGCGCAGCCAGAACTCCACCGTGTTGTCGTAGAACTCGTCCTTCATCTCCGGCGTGATGAAGAGGTACTCCGAGTTGTGATCCATCACGTGTTCTACTTCCCTGCCGGGCGCCCAGGCGTCCAGGCGCAGGCCGGCGTTCACGACCATGCCCCGGTAGTTGACCGTGTCCTGGAAGTAGACCGCCCCCTCGATGGGATGCACCTTGAAGATGTCCTCGTTGAAGGCCAGCTTGCCCGAGGGCGGGATCCGGAGGTTCGTCTGCAGGTCGATCAGCTGCATCTCGGTGATCGAGAACTCCAGGCCCGTCTTGAGCTGGTTGGTCTCGCTGGCGACCCAGGCGTAGGAGCTCTTGAGCGTCCAGGACTCGGAGTAGTGGTCGTGCCAGCGGTCGCTGCTGCCCAGGGCCAGGCCGCTGGGCGAAGGCGGCGAGTCGTACTCGGGGTAGGTGGTGAATTCGTCGTTGCCGATCAGGTTGGCGTGCATGCGGCTGAAGTTGCGGCCCAGGCTTATCTCGAAGAAGTCCTTCTCGCCGACCACCCAGCGGTAGTAGAGCTGGTTGAGGATGTTCTCGTTGGTGAAGACCAGGGCGTTGTCCAGGCTGTCCATGAACGGGCGCGGATAGCCCTCGCCCGGCAGCCGGAAGCCCTGGCTGACCGCCATCTGGCGGGTGGCGTTGAAGCTGATCTTGTGGCGCGGATCGACGTTCCACGTCCACTTGGCCAGTCCGTTCCAGTCGTTCTGCTGACGGGGCGACATCCAGTCGACGTCGTAGAGCGGCGTCTCGAGCCGCTTGGTGCGCGAGTAGATGGGCAGGTACCCGTCGCGGACGTCCATCGAGCCGCTCAGCAGCAGGTACTGGGTGCCCGGCAGGCCGAGGCCGATGGCGTCCAGGGCGTCGCTGAGGGGGTCCGGCCCGGAGAGCGACATCTTCACGACGTCTATGTTCTGGGCCTTGTCGAAGGCGTCCAGCTCGTGATAGTCGGGCTCGGTGCCCAGATCGGCCTCCTCGCCCAGGCCCATGGACAGCGGCGGGATGGCGAGGGCCGCCATCTCGCCGAGGCCGAAGCCCCCCGCGCGGCCGAGGAAGTGGTCCCGCTTCCAGCTCATCTTGCCGCTCCAGCGGTCGCCGCCCTCCTTGGTCGACACGTTGACGACGCCCGAGACCGCCTGGCCGTATTCCGCGTTGAAGCCGCCCGTGAGCACCTCGATCTCGTTGATGATCGAGGGATCGATGGTGTAGCCGTAGCCGCCGCCGGCCAGCGGATCGTTGACGGAGATGCCGTCGACGATGAACTGCGTGTCGTCGGCGCGTCCGCCGCGGATGTGGATCTCGTTGTCCTGGAGCGTGACGCCGGGCTGGTGGGCGATCATCTCCACGATGTTGTCCAGCGGCATGGCCGCCATCTGGTCCGCGGTCATCCGGTGCGCGCTGCCGGTGAGCTCGACCTCGATCAGGCGCCGCTCGGCCGAGACCTGGATGGGATCGGTGTAGATGGCCTCGACGTCCAGCAGGAACTCGATCGCGGCCACCTCCCCGGCGGCCACCGACACGGTCTCCGAACCTAGCGCATAGGAGATGTAGGAGGCCCGGACCGTGTAGGTCCCGGGACGCAGCCCACCCAGGAAGAACTTGCCGTCCTGCAGGGCGATCGTGCCGATGCTCGAACCCGCGATGTAGACGTTGGTGTAGGGCAGGATCTCGCCGCTCTCGGCGTCGCGGACCTGGCCCTTGATCATCGCCGGCCGCGCCGCCGGGGGCTCGGGCATCTGTCCCCTCGCCACGGGTGCGAGCGACGCGGACAACGACAGCGCCGCCACGAACAGCAGGAAGGATCTGGTCGGCACGGGCTTCACGGCAGCGTCACCCCCAGCTCGTCCTGCAGCAGCGCGCGCAGCGCGGCGAGGCCGTCGGCCTGATTCACGTATTCGAATTGCAGGGTGATGACCACGGACCGGGCGTACGTCTCGATGTCGGCGTGGGGTTTGCGCACGCCCACGACGGGTTCATAGGGAGGCCGGCGCGAAGGGCTCCAGAACAGGTAGTACTCCATCTGGTAGATCGCTTCGCTGTTGGCCATGGGCGTCAACCCGATGCCGGCGCTGAAGCCGTTGCTGAAGTGCAGGTCCGGCAACCGGCCCGGCGGCGCCGCGAAGCAGGTCTTGTCCTGGGGGATGTAGAAGGTCGGTTGCGAGGGCGTGCGGCTGATCCCCAGCGTGTTCTGCACGAAGCTGGGCGGCAGGCTCAATGTCCCGCCGATGACGCCCTTGGAGATCAGCAGCAGGCGGCCGGGCTCGTGATCCGGAGGCGGTTCGTAGAGGTACCGCTGCAGTTCGACGGCCACGGCCCCCAGGTTCGCCGAGGTCGAGATGCCGGTGTACCAGAACACCGCCTCGAACTGCCGGAAGGTCTCGAGCATGACCCAGGTCCGGTCGGGAAGCCCCGCGGACAGGTCGTAGCGCGACCACTGGCCGGCGCCGAAGATGGAATCCATGCTGCCGTGGTAGAACGGCACGTCGATGTTGCCGAGTATGTCGTCGACCAGCAGAACCGGACTGAGCGCGGGCAGCACGTTCCAGGTCCAGCTGAAATTGGTGGTGGCGTGGGCCTCGTCGCCGATCCTCACGTTCAGGGTGCGCGACCCCGCCTCCTGGATATGTCGCAGGTCCACGCTGAAGAGACCGGCGTCCACGTCGTCGAGGCGCTTGATGACCGGACGCAGGTTGGGATCGGCGTCCGGTTCCCCCAGCAGTGCGGGCGCCAGGTTGGTGTCGGCGGTGTCGAGGAAGTAGACGACCGAATCGTCCATGGTGACGTTGCCGTCCAGGTCGAGGGCGAAGAAGCGGAAGTTGGCCGCGCCGTAGCTCCAGGTGACGGTGTCGTAGTCGGCGGTGAAGTTGATCACCGGCGGGAAATTGCGCAGCGGGATGAACTGGCTGACCGTATCGCTCACGGCGCCGTCGTCGTCTCGGCACGCCACGCGGATCAGCGCCTGCGCCTCGCCGAGATCGTCGGTGGTGAACGTCATCGTGGTGTCGGTGCGCTGGGTGGCGGCCCACGGCGCCGCGACGCCCGTCGCCGTCTCGATCGAGACGTAGTATTCGATCACGAAACCGTCCTCGTCGCTGCCGCTCCAGTGGAAGGTCCGTTCGTAGTAGCTGGTGGGACTCAGCTCGCCGCCGGGGTACGGCGTGACGAAGATGCGCGCCACCGGCCGGCTGTTGAGCACCGTGGACGGATCGAAGGGATCGTTGGTGCAGCCCGCGAGGTGCGCGGCGATGGCGCACGCCGTCGTCGCGGCCAGCAGGACCGCCGCCCGCGCGGAGAACAGGGTCGTGCCGTCGCGTCCGCGTCTCATTTGATCACCACCAGTTTGCCGCGCTGGATGCTGCCGTCGGCCGGATTCTCGACCACGTAGACGTAGAGGCCGGTCGCGATGGCGCGCACGGGATCGCTGAGGATGTCCCAGGCCTCCATGCCCGAGGCGGGGTCGTCGTGGCGGAGCATCTGCACCAGGTCGCCGGCCAGGTTGAAGATCTTGATGGTGCACCGCTCGGGCAGGCCCGTGAACCAGATCTTGCGGTTGAGCTCGCGCTCGCCGTACTGCCCGTCGAAGTACGATCCGGCGCGGTACGGATTGGGATAGACCCCCACGCCGCGCCCGCTGCCCGCGGGCACGGGCGCCGGCCCCGGATAGACCTTCCGCGCGTTCTCGTAGAAACCGCTCTGGAAGGACGGCAGGCCCTCGTTGAGATCGGGGGCCGAGAAGGAGACCACGGAGTACCAGTAGGCGAAACCGTCGAGCAGGCTGGTGTCGGTGAAGCTGCGCTTGCCGTCGCCGTCGAGCGGCGGCAGTCCGGTGTCGAAGCCGAAGCCGTCGATCCTGTCGAACTCCGCGATCAGCGTGGACTGCAGGTTGGGGTCGCCGGTGAAGTCCTCGCCCAGGTATCTGTAGACCCGGTAGCCCTGGAAATCCTCCCGGCCGGTGATGACGCTGATGTGGTGCTCGGGCGAGCGGCGCGGGTCGTCAGCGGGCAGCGGGTACGGCTCGCCGTCGTCGTCGATACCCAGCGAATCCCCGGGCACCCAGGACAGGATCACGGAATTGTCCGCGTACGCGACCTCCAGCCGCGGCGAAGGCGGCCCCGTGGCGATCTGGAAGCCGGTATCGTAGGCCACCTGGGCCACGCGGGAGTTGGCCAGCAGGGACAGGGAATCGGCGCCGCAGGTCAGGGCGTAGGTCACGTGGATGGTGTCGTTGGGCGCCATGTACGGGAAGGGGCCGGTGGACAGCAGGGCGATCCAGTCGTGGGGCCGCGTGAAATCCTCGA
>Ga0180007_10006154_pt1 | contig 11817 bp, 6 predicted proteins | sample MM_PC_MetaG_FD_121122 | JGI IMG/M metagenome (GOLD analysis project Ga0180007, IMG submission 121122) | Groundwater microbial communities from the Aspo Hard Rock Laboratory (HRL) deep subsurface site, Sweden - MM_PC_MetaG | ecosystem: Environmental > Aquatic > Deep subsurface > Groundwater...
AAAGTCAAGGAGGGGACCCGGCCGGCGGAGCCGGCTGGGGCGGGGGCCTTTACTTTTCCGTGCCAGTCGGTATCTTAATAATTCGACGGGCAGCGCAGCGGGGAAAGGATTTACGGAAGAGATATTAAGCGCCTTTCCCTGTGGTGAGCCCGGGGGCATTGCCCCCTTTTTGATACTTGCGGGAGTTGGTGCTGACGGAAAAGTTTTGCGGCAAGTTTTCGAGTTGGTGGCGCGAACCTGCTTCAGATATGGTGCAGGCGGTTGGTGGTTGTCGGGCAAGTGACACACAGCCTGATCGCGGAAAAAAGCGCCAAAATCGTTATTTTGGGGCGGTTTTGGCAAAATAGGCTGCTGGGCGGGTTGTGGGGCCGACTGGTGTAATTGACGGCTCACTGGTGGGTGAAAATGCCGGTTTTGGGTGTTTGACAGAAACGCTGAAACGGCCCGGGGAGACGCGAACGGGCTGAAAAGATGCGCCAGCCTTATTTCTGTTACATGAGGGGTTTAGAGAATGAGAGGGAGGCTAAAATCTCCCCGCCAGAAACGTGCTGTTTTAGTAATAATAAGCCTTGCTTGGGAGAGGCAACTGGGCCGGGCAAACGGCATTGGAGTTGGAGGCCATGGGAAACCTCGAAGAGGATTACCGGACGAAGTGAATTGGCGCAACTGAAATTGCAAAACAACTTGCAATCGGCCGATCAACAGTCTATAAAATACTTAAAGAAACTAGTGAAAGAAGGTCTTTGTGAAGAGCGAGGAAAACCTTAGCATACGTTACCGGTCAGTTGGACTCCAAACCCCGATTAGAGGCAACTTGCAGTCAGTCAAATAGCTACATAAAACGCAATCAAACAGGAGTATCATAAATGACAAGTGGCCAACAACGAGCTGAGCTGCAAGCCCAAATCTGGAAAATAGCTAATGAAGTTCGCGGTTCCGTCGACGGTTGGGATTTCAAACAATTCGTTTTAGGGACGCTCTTCTACCGCTTTATCAGTAAAAACTTCACCAATTACATGGAAGCCGGTGATGAGAGCGTTAATTATGCCGCCATAGATGACAGCATCATCACCCCGGAAATCAAAGACGATGCTGTTAAAACCAAAGGGTATTTCATCTACCCCAGCCAGTTATTTGCAAATGTGGCCAAAAGTGCCAACGACAACCCCAACTTGAACACAGATTTGGCAAGCATCTTCTCCGCTATTGAAAACTCTGCGAATGGCTACCCTTCAGAACACGATATTAAAGGCCTCTTTGCCGATTTTGATACTACCAGCAATCGCCTTGGCAATACTGTTAAGGACAAAAACACTCGCTTGGCCGCGGTTCTGAAAGGCGTGGCAGGGCTTAGGTTCAGCAATTTTCAGGACAACCAAATAGACCTCTTTGGTGATGCATACGAATTTCTAATATCCAACTACGCCGCCAATGCCGGTAAATCGGGCGGTGAATTTTTTACCCCGCAACATGTTTCCAAGCTCATCGCCCAACTTGCCATGCACAAGCAGACAACGGTCAATAAAATTTACGACCCTGCTGCAGGGTCTGGTTCACTGCTTCTACAGGCGAAAAAACATTTTGATAACCACATCATTGAAGACGGTTTTTTTGGTCAGGAAATCAACCACACTACATACAACCTTGCTCGTATGAATATGTTTTTACATAACGTCAACTACGACAAATTCAATATTGCCCTTGGCGATACTCTCTTAAATCCTCATTTTGGCGATGAAAAACCATTTGATGCCATTGTTTCTAACCCACCATATTCGGTAAACTGGATTGGCAGCGACAACCCCACTCTTATAAACGATGACCGCTTTGCTCCGGCCGGTGTGTTAGCACCCAAATCCAAAGCTGACTTTGCGTTTGTTCTCCATGCCCTGAGCTATCTCTCCAGCAAAGGCCGTGCGGCCATTGTCTGTTTTCCTGGTATTTTTTACCGTGGTGGTGCAGAACAAAAAATCCGTAAATATCTGGTCGATAACAACTTTGTTGAGACCGTTATCTCTCTGGCACCAAACCTCTTTTTCGGAACCACTATTGCCGTCAATATCCTAGTGCTTTCCAAGCATAAGACCGACACCAAAACCCAGTTTATCGATGCCAGTGGCCTGTTTAAAAAAGAGACTAACAACAACACCCTCACCGATGAGCACATTGCGAGGATTATGGAGATTTTTGATAACAAAGCCGATGTTGACCATTTTGGAAAATCGGTTGACTATGATGATATTGTCAAAAACGATTGCAATTTATCCGTCAGCTCCTATGTGGAAGCCAAAGACAACCGGGAAGTTGTTGATATTACCAAGCTGAATACAGAGATTAAAACCACTGTTGCCAAAATTGACCGCCTGCGTGCTGATATCGATGCCATTGTCGCGGAAATAGAGGAAACGTAAATTATGAGTAAGGCTAAGAACAAGACGCTGATTGTGTTCAATGAAGAAATACGGGTAACGAGCGAGAACTACATTTCTTTAACTGATATGCTTCGCTCAAAAGACGGCGATTTTTTCATTTCAGATTGGCTAAGAAACCGCAATACACTTGAATACCTTGGAATATGGGAGCGGGTACATAACCCGGATTTTAATTGGGGCGAATTCGCCATAATTAAAAGTCATGCAGGGCTCAACAGCTATAAAATCAGTGTTAAAGAATGGGTGGTGAAAACCCAGGCAATAGGAATACAAGCTAAAGCAGGACGCTACGGCGGCACCTATGCGCACCCGGATATTGCTTTTGAATTTGGCATGTGGATCAGTGCAGAATTCAAAATTTACTTGGTTAAAGAATTTCAGCGGCTCAAAGAAGATGAGCAAAAGCAACTCGGCTGGGATATTAGACGCCAGCTCACCAAAATCAACTACCGCATTCATACCGATGCCATTAAAGAAAACCTGATACCTCCCGAACTGACCAAACAACAAATCAGCCTTGTATATGCATCAGAAGCGGACTTGCTCAACATGGCACTGTTCGGCAAAACCGCACAGCAATGGCGAGATGAAAACCCGGACAAAAATGGCAATATGCGTGATTACGCCAATGTCTCACAACTGGTTTGCTTAGCTAACCTTGAGAACCTGAATGCCCATTTGATACAGCAGGAACTCACTCAAAAAGAGCGATTAAGGTTACTGAACAATACCGCAATTCAGCAAATGCGCCTGCTGACCGAAGACAGCAGCATTAAAAAGCTGGAGGGAAGTAAGGCATGAACAGCTTGAATTTTATGGAGAAGCTGCTTGATGGGGTTGAGGTGGCGTGGAGTAATTTGGGTGACGAGAAAGTTGTCCAAATAGCTAATAACAGTCGAAAACCAGTAAAAGCATCTTTGCGTATGCCTGGCAAAATACCATACTATGGCGCTAATAACATTCAAGACTACGTTGAAGGATATACGCATGATGGTATATTTGTGCTTATCGCTGAGGATGGGTCTGCAAGTCTTGAAAATTACTCTGTTCAATGGGCAACTGGCAAATTTTGGGCAAACAACCATGTTCATGTACTACGGGGTATAGGATCTTTAAATAGCCGTTTTTTATATCATTATTTACGCATCGTTAATTTTATCCCGTTTTTATCAGGTGGCGGCAGGGCAAAGTTAACAAAAGCAAAATTAGTCGAAATTCCCATCCCCATTCCCTCCCTCGGAGTTCAAAACAAAATCGTTTGCATTTTGGATGCATTCACCGAGCTTACAGCAGAGCTTACAGCAGAGCTTACAGCTCGCAAAAAGCAATACACCTACTACCGCGACCAGTTGCTCACCTTTGAAGAAGGGCAAGTAGGATGGAAAACATTGGGTGATACATCCTTAAAGGTTTCGTCTGGTGGCACTCCTTTATCAACGCGAGCAGACTATTACGGTGGGAATATTCCGTGGTTGCGAACACAAGAAGTTCTGTTCAACGATATCGTTGATACAGAAATAAAGATAACCAAACTTGGGCTTGAAAATTCTTCAGCAAAATGGATTCCAGCTAATTGCGTTATTGTCGCAATTTCAGGAGCTACTGCTGCACGTTCTGCTATAAACAAAATTCCACTGACTACAAATCAGCACTGTTGTAATTTGGAAATTAATCCAGAATGTGCAAATTACAGATATGTATTTCATTGGGTTGGCAAAGAGCACGATAAGCTTAAAGCACTTGGCCAGGGTGCTCGTGCAGACTTAAATTCTGGAATTATCAAAAATTACCCAATCCCCATACCGTTTCCGACTGATCCCGCCAAATCACTTGCAGAACAAGCTCGCATAGTCTCCATCCTCGATAAATTTGATGCCCTAACTAACTCCATCAGCGAAGGGTTACCTCGAGAAATCGAGTTACGGCAAAAGCAGTATGAGTATTATCGCAATATGTTACTCACTTTCCCCAAAGCAGTAGAGGCATAGTATGGGAAAGTCATTAAAAGAAATTGCCCAACAGCTCAAAGACGCTGATAAAAAAGTGCAGTTGATCTATGCTTTTAATGGTGTGGGCAAAACCCGATTATCACGCACGTTTAGACTATTGGTGGCACCGAAAGATATTGACGCAGAAACAGAGGGGGAAGAAAACTCAGGCGTCAAGATTATTTACTATAATGCGTTTACAGAAGATCTATTCTATTGGGATAATGATTTAGATCTGGATGCAGCGCCCATGCTAAAAATCCAGCCAAATTCCTTTACCAGATGGGTGTTCGACATACAAGGGCAAGACCAAAATATAATTGCTAACTTTCAACACTACACAGATGAAAAATTAACTCCACGCTTTAATGGAGAATATATAAAAAAAGATCAGGATGGAAAAGACGTAAAAGTAGAGGCTTTTTCTGAGGTCACTTTTTCTTTTGAGCGTGGTAATGATGAACGCTCAGATAATATCAAGATTTCGAAAGGTGAAGAAAGCAATTTTGTATGGTGCATTTTTTATTCTTTGCTTGAACAAATAGTTGATGTTTTAAATGTTGCAGATCCAGTCGAGCGTGAAACAAACCAGTTTAATCTACTGGAATACGTTTTTATTGATGACCCTGTGAGTTCATTGGATGAAAACCATTTGATAGAGCTTGCTGTAGATTTGGCACAACTGATTAAAACCAGCAAATCCGAAGTAAAATTCATTATTACCACCCATAACCCTCTCTTTTACAATGTTCTCCATAATGAGTTCAAGAAGGATACATTTAAAAAATATCTTTTAAAAAAACATGAAAATGGTGAGTACGATTTAACTCCTCAGCCCAATGATTCGCCATTTTCGTATCATCTGTATCTAAAAACAGAAATCGAGAAAGCGATCAAAACGGGCCAACTACAAAAATTCCACTACAATTTTTTACGTAATATTTTAGAGAAAACATCGACATTTCTTGGTTACCAGCAATGGGGAGCTCTTTTACCGAAAATCGATGGTGGCGGGTCTAGCCCGTATGAGGCTAGGATAATCAATATCTCCAGCCATTCAAAACATTCTGGGGATGAAGTGGCAATGCTTACGGAAGATGACAAGCGTGTATTACGCTATTTGGTTAATGAAATTAACACTATGTATCGCTTTCAGCAGGTAGAAAGCTAGAGAAAATATACTTTAGAGGCGAAATATGCTTGAATACAAGACTGTTGCGGAAACCAATAACTTCATCGTTTTAGATAAATACAACAAAGAATGGAAGGTCTGTGAATCCTATCAAGCCGAAAGCGATCTGGAATGGGAGCTCATTCAGGATTTAAAAAAACAGGGCTATGAATTTCTGCCCGATGTAAAAACCTATGACACTATGCTGGCAAATGTTCGCGTACAGTTACAAACCCTGAACAATGTGCAGTTTTCAGACGGTGAGTGGTTGCGCTTTGTGGAAACCTATCTGGACAAGCCCAGCGATACTGTCATCGATAAAACACGCAAAATTCATGACAATTATATCCACGATTTTGTCTTTGATGATGGGCATATTCAAAACATCTACCTGCTTGACAAGAAAACCATCGCCCGTAATAAAGTGCAGGTAATCAAGCAGTTTGAACAAACCGGCACCCAGGCTAATCGGTATGATGTCACTATTTTAGTAAACGGGTTGCCCTTGGCGCAGATCGAACTTAAAAAGCGGGGAGTGGCTATCCGCGAAGCCTTCAATCAGGTGCACCGCTACAGCAAGGAAAGTTTCAATTCAGAACATTCACTGTACAGGTATTTACAGCTTTTCGTCATTTCAAACGGCACCGACAGCCGCTACTTTGCCAATACCACCAAGAGAGATAAAAATAGTTTCGATTTCACCATGAACTGGGCGAAGTCAGACAACACACTGATAAAAGACCTGAAAGATTTTACCGCAACCTTTTTTCAGAAAAACACACTGCTGGAAATCTTGCTCCGTTATTCCGTTTTTGATGTCAGCAATACTCTCTTAATAATGCGCCCCTATCAAATTGCCGCTACCGAACGGATTTTGTGGAAAATTAACTGTACCAATCAAAGTAAAAGTTGGAGTTCTTCCGAAAGTGGAGGATATATCTGGCATACCACTGGTTCTGGGAAGACCTTAACAAGCTTTAAAGCGGCTCGTTTGGCTACCGAGCGTGACTTTGTCGACAAAGTATTCTTTGTGGTAGACCGCAAAGACCTCGACTATCAGACCATGATAGAATACCAGCGGTTTTCACCCGATAGTGTCAATGGTTCAGAGAGCACCGCAGGATTAAAACGCAACATTGAAAAAGATGATAATAAAATCATTGTTACCACCATTCAAAAACTTCACAACCTGATGAAAAGCGAAGACAACCTGCCAATTTACAAAAAGCAGGTTGTGTTTATCTTTGATGAAGCACACCGTTCTCAATTTGGTGAAGCTCAGAAGAATCTCAAAAAAAAATTCAAAAGATTCTGCCAGTTCGGTTTTACCGGTACGCCAATTTTCCCGCAAAATGCCCTGGGTGCAGAAACCACTGCCGGGGTATTTGGTCGTGAGTTACATTCCTATGTAATTACCGATGCCATTCGTGATGAAAAAGTGCTGAAGTTCAAAGTTGACTACAATGATGTGCGCCCACAATTTAAAGCAATCGAAACAGAACAGGACGAAAAAAAACTCACGGCGGCCGAAAATAAGCAGGCCTTATTGCATCCCAAACGTATTGAAGAAATTTCCAGGTATGTCCTGTTTAACTTCAAACAAAAAACACATCGACTTAAAGCTAATGGTAAAGGCTTTAATGCCATGTTTGCCGTGAGCAGTGTAGATGCGGCAAAGATATACTATGAAACACTGCAAAATTTGCAGAAAGAGAGCGACAAACCGCTCAAAATTGCCACCATCTTTTCTTTTGCTGCCAACGAAGAACAAAGTGCCGCGGGGGACATTCCTGATGAAAGTTTTGATCCCTCCGCAATGAACAGCAGTGCGAAAGAGTTTTTGAGTGCCGCAATCAATGACTATAACAAGATGTTCAAAACCAATTACAGCGTTGACAGCAAAGAATTCCAGAACTACTACCGCGACCTGTCGGGTCGAGTTAAAAAACAGGAAATTGATTTAATAATCGTTGTAGGCATGTTCTTGACCGGCTTTGATGCACCCACACTCAATACCCTCTTTGTTGATAAAAATCTGCGCTATCACGGTTTAATACAGGCCTATTCCCGCACAAATCGTATTTACGATGCAACAAAGACCTTTGGCAATATCGTTACCTTCCGTGACTTAGAGCAGGCAACCGTTGATGCAATCACTCTATTTGGAGATAAAAACACCAAAAACGTGTTGCTTGAAAAAAGTTACAAAGAGTATATGGAAGGTTTCGCCGATGCGGTTACCGGCGAAGCCCGTCGGGGTTACCTGGATATTGTGGCAGACCTGCAAGAGAAATTCTCAAACCCGGATGAAATCGTTAAAGAGAAAGATAAAAAAGAGTTCGTCAAACTGTTTGGTGAATACCTTCGTGTTGAAAATGTGCTTCAGAATTACGATGAATTTGCAGGATTGCAAGCCTTTCAGAGTTTAGATATGACCGACCCTGATGCAGTTGAAGGGTTCAAAACAAAGCACTACTTAACAGATGAAGATTTAGAAGCCATGCAGGCTATTCAGATTCCAACGGTGCGCACTATTCAGGATTACCGCTCAACCTATAACGACATTCGCGACTGGCTGCGCCGTGAAAAAGCCGGTAATGATACAGCAGCATCAGCCATAGACTGGGATGATGTTGTTTTTGAAGTGGATCTGCTTAAATCACAAGAAATTAACCTTGATTACATTTTGGAATTGCTTTTTGAAAACAACAAAAAACTAAAAGATAAAACGACCTTGATTGAAGATGTCCGCCGCCTGATCCGCTCCAGCATTGGCAACCGTGCAAAAGAGGGTCTTCTTGTTGATTTTATCAATCAAACCAACCTGGAAAATATCCCTGATAAACCAGGCATTATTGATGCGTTCTTCGCCTTTGCACAAGCAGAACAACAACGTGAAGTTGTCGAATTGATTAGTGCTGAAAAATTGAATGAAGAAGCAGCCAGGCGATATATCGCCGCATCCTTGAAACGGGAATATGCAAGTGAAAACGGCACCGAGCTCAATGCAATCCTTCCTAAAATGAGTCCGCTTAATCCTCAATACTTAACTAAAAAACAAAACATTTTTCAAAAAATAGCCGCTTTTGTTGAAAAGTTTAAAGGCGTGGGCGGCAAGGTGTAAAAAATGCAAGATGCATAAGGGGAGTAATCCCAACATTCATGTGTTTTGGGATCATTTGATGGGAAAGCCTCATCAGGAGATGTTTTGTTGAAGAGACCAAAATTGCAAAAAATGTCCCAAAACCCCTAAATAACGATATTTTGAGATTTTGTTTTTGGGATGGGAATTGAAACCGATACTATGCGGGTCTGCCAAGACTCAGGGTTTCCCGCCCGGCTGTCTCAAAAACGTCCGTTTTTGGAACGCCAGATGATCCCTGGTTGCACGAATGTTGGGATTACCCCGTGACGGCACGATGCCGGCGCGATAATTGCAGGAGCGGTTTGCCCGGTGCCTGGTTTTGCGATAGCGAAACCAGGCATTACAGCGCCACCCGACGCTTGCCCGGGTTGATGAATACCCGTGGTCAGACGGCGAAGCCGGCTGGCCAACCGCCCGGACTTTGTTTAAAATTTGGCGCAGCCCTGGGCGGGAGGGGGATCTAAACTGGCCTAAAGTGTGCTGACGCAGAACTCGCCCGGCGAGATCTGGTCAGCACCACCGCTCTTTCTTCCAGCAAGCGGCTCCGGGTGCGGCCTGCTTTTTTTGACACAGATAGCAACGGAACCAGTTGCAAACCGGTTTCGCACGCGCCCCCAATGTCCAGCTGCGGCGGCGACTGTTGGCCAGGCGATGCAAAAAGGCCGGCTCGATGACAATAAATGACAAACACTGAAAGCCGGCCGGGGCAGATGGACATTGCACGCACCTGCGGAAGCCCGCCAGGGCTTTCCGAGACCTGGGAAAAAGTGAAGGCGGCGAAGCTGCCGGAGCGTTGGCCGGGTCAACAGGACGTGGGTCGTGTGCCGATCGAGAACCTGGCTGCCGTTCTATTCGGCAGCAGCTTCTTTTTCCAGGCCTGCTGGCTTGTTTTCCGGTGATTCAGACGCGGTTTCCGGTTGGGGTTTGCGGATACCAGTATGTTTCATGACAATATCTTCCAGGCGGCGTTTGAATTCAAAGTTACCGATTGGATCTTTCCGGAGATAACGGGCCAAGGATTCTGGAGACATCAGTTTTTTGGCTTCTTCTTCGTATGCCTGCATTGTTTCTGGAGCATACGACGCAATAAAAATGCGGGCTCTTTCCCTGTTTTCGCGTTCCTGGTCGATCTTGTGGTTTTCGCGTTGCTTTTGCTGTTCAGCTTCAGCAAGAGTTTTCTGTTTAACCTGTGCTACTTCCTTCTTGACGAGCTGATCTTCATAGTAAGCCAGACCGTAATCATCGTTTAGAGCCTTAGCAAGATAAACACGATAGTTACTGCCCTTTTCGCTATCTGTGCCCGGTTTCAGAGCGTTGGATCTGTCATTCGAATAAATGATATTGCGCATCACATAATCGAAACCTTTACTTGCAAATGTCGTTTGAATGATTGTCTTGATGCTTTTTCTATCTCGAAATAGCGAAGGAACAATATCTAAAAGCTTGTTCATCTGTGGATCCTCGACGTTTTCGAGTTCTAATGGGAACTCTGGCAAACATGGTTGCTGAGCCTGGGATTTAATGATGAAACGGATTTTACCAACACCACGGCCAACCTTGATTTCCTCATAGTCAAAAGCGAGATCGGTTTTTGCTGCCAGTTCTTCCTGAGCAGCTAGAATAACAAATCGCTTAAAATCATTGAAATTTTTATACTGACCTGGTTCAATCCCTAGTTTTTCGCGTAGTTCCTTCATTTCAAACACCCTGGTTCCAAGCTTCTGATACTGCTTTAGAAGTTCATAAATTCTGATTGAGAATGAGCTTTTCAGCTGCATGACCTGGTATAACTTGTATGTTGTGAAATGGCTTTTCAGCTGCAACAAGTAAGGCTTTAATTTCTGATCGAAGCTCAGAATTACAACGCCCTGCCCACTGATATACTTTGCCGAGGAAAGCCAGCTGATTTGAAGTTCCTCGCCGTTGCTATGGATTGTGAACACACGACTAATAAGCTTTTTGGTGATTTCCCTAATGTCTTTGTATTTGCCTTTATTATTGACTCCAACTAGTTTTGAAAACTCATTTACAGAAATGGAATAGTCCTTAAAGTCTTCATCTCCCGGCTTCAGCAAAGACGCTAGAAACAGAATAACACGCTGTTCCTGCGTAGATAGCTTATAGGAAGCTTCTACCAAAACATTGGATTTTCTCACGATGTTGTTTTTCATTGTCCCCTCCATAAGCATCTAGTGAAACTACGATAACATGCGAGATGATTTTTTAGCATTCCTTTTTTGCGAGTTGTTTTTAACTTCTCGTAGTTGACCCTGTTTTTCTCGCAATTTGACCCTGTTTTTCTCGCAATTTGACCCTGTTTTTCTCGCAATTGACCCTGTTTTTCTCGTAGTTGACCCTGTTTTTCTCGCAATTCGACCATCTACACTTTGATCTAATGCTGTTTCCAGATAGCCGAAAGTATTAAAGTACTAAAGTACTAAAAACATACAAACAAGAGATTGCTTACAAATAATTCGATGATTTGTGGTTGTATGTTCGTTTTTTTTATACAAATAATAGCAAACCCTCAAAAAAATATTCGTTATTCCTGTACAGTCGGTGATCTTGTTTGCTGATATACGTCTAAAACTAAGTAGAATTGATATAACACCCTGTTTTTCTCGCAATTCAAAAAGTATTTCTCTGGATTGATGCGGGTTTTATCTTTTACAAGACTAACATGTTGACCCTAAAAAAGTCATAGTTCGCAAGAGTGTTTACACTGACAAGAAAAAAATGATAAAAGAATCCGGCCTCAGTTAAGGGTTGTTCAAAAAGTGAACGATAGCGGCGTTTTTTTTAGTTTTATGGGCGTAGGTCGGTCTGGAAAGTTTGTGCTTTGTAAAGGGCACGGCAATGGCCCTAAAATCGATTTTTAGTTGGCAGGTTATTTCATTGTATTGCGGTGCACTCGATGTGGCAAAAACTTAGAAATCTGTTTCCAGAGAGCAAAGGGCCGGTGAGGTTTACAGAATTTTTTAGGTTTTTGCATCGCTTGCCGGTGCAAAAGCCTTTTTGGACTGAACCGCGGGGAATTGGCAGATATGGAATTTTAACTGTCTTCTGCTGACCGGGTTTTAG
>Ga0180007_10006155_pt1 | contig 11814 bp, 9 predicted proteins | sample MM_PC_MetaG_FD_121122 | JGI IMG/M metagenome (GOLD analysis project Ga0180007, IMG submission 121122) | Groundwater microbial communities from the Aspo Hard Rock Laboratory (HRL) deep subsurface site, Sweden - MM_PC_MetaG | ecosystem: Environmental > Aquatic > Deep subsurface > Groundwater...
TAATATCCATCTCTCCGAATATTAGTAAAGATGATGTTGTTTTAGCGCTAAAAACGATATTTAAACCAATGAGTTGGGGACAGGGTAGTGCAAGTAAAAATCTATCTATTAAATTAAAAAAACTACTAAATCAAGACCATTGTTGGTTATTTAACCTCGGTAGAAATGCTCTGCAGGTTGGATTAGAAGCTCTTGAATTAAAATCAACCGACGAAGTTTTGTGCCAAGCTTTTACTTGTGTAGCTGTACCAAATGCCATTAATTGGGCCGGCGCCAAGCCTATTTTTGTAGATACCATTAAAAATGGCTTTAACCTAAACCCTAAAGATTTAGCCAAAAAAATCACCAAAAACTCCAAAGCCTTAATTATCCAACACACTTTTGGTCAACCCGATGATATTAACCAAATTAAAGCCATTTGCAAAAAACATCACCTTTTTCTTATCGAAGACTGTGCTCATGCTTTAGGCGCTAATTATCAAGATAAACCAGTTGGTAGTTTTGGCGATCTGACCATGCTAAGTTTTGGCCGAGACAAAATTATCTCCTCAGTTTTTGGCGGTGCCTTACTCACAAAAAACAAAAAATTAGCCGATAAAATAAATAAAACTTATCAATCTTTAAACTATCCGCCCTACTTCTGGATACTAAAACAACTTCTTCATCCCATTATCACCAGTTTTATTAAACCTCTGTATTTTTCTTTAGGAAAGTATTTAATGTTCCTATATCAAAAAACCGGACTCCTTACTTGGCCGGTTTTAACCAGTGAAAAGAAAAACCAGTCGGGTTTTAAGACTCAAAAAATGCCCAATGCTTTATCTGTACTTGCCAACTACCAATTCAATAAACTAGCCACATTAAATAAACAAAGACAAAAAATCGCCAAACTCTACCATCAAATATTCCAGGTACGGAACCTGGAATATTCCCCCTTGCTTCGTTATCCATTATTAGTTGATCACCCGGAAAAAATCATCAAACAGGCAAAAAAACAACAAATTTTACTAGGGGATTGGTATAGGCCAGTCATCGCTCCAAAAGGAGTTGATTTAAAAAAAGCAAATTATCAACAGGGAAGTTGTCCTAATGCTGAAGCGGTTAGTAAAAAAGTTATTAATCTGCCAACTTTGATTACCGAAACCCAAGCTAAACAAGTTTTTAAACTAATTTATGATCACCGCTAAAAAAATAGAAAAAAAATCAGTCTGGGAAAACTTTTTACAGTCATCTGATCAAGTTAACTTCTTACAATCCTGGAACTGGGGTGTCTTTCACCTTAATTTGGGCCACTCTATAACCAGGCTCGGCTTTTATAAATCAAAAAAACTAATAGGCCTGGCCCTACTCATTAATATTAAAGCCAAAAGAGGAAGCTATCTTGAGTGTCCGGGAGGTCCGATTATTTCATACTATGACCAAGAAACTATCAAACAAGCTTTTGATTTAATCAAAAAACTTGGAGTTAAAGAACAAGTCAGCTTTATTAGGGTTAGGCCAAACGTAATAGAAACAAAAGAAAACCTATCTCTTCTAAAAAAACTAGGTTTAATCAAATCTCCCATGCATCTTCATGCCGAGACCACCCGGGTTCTTGATCTTGATCGCTCCAAAGAAGAGCTTTTAAGTCAGATGAGAAAAAATACCAGATATGCTATCAAAAAATCTGAGAAACTAAAAGTTTTGGTTACCACCTCTGTTAATCCAAAAGATATTGATTTCCTTCACCAGCTCCAATTAGATACAGTCAAGCGTCACCACTTTGTTCCATTCACCAAAGATTATTTCTTATGTCAACTCAATGCCTTTAAACAAGACAATCAAATTCAATTATTTAAAGCATCATACCAAGATCAAGTTCTAGCCATCTCGTTTATCATTTTTTACGGCCCTGAAGCTATTTATCACTACTCAGGCTCAAGCTCTCAACATCGAGAAATTCCTGCTTCCTATGCCCTTCAATGGGCCGCTATTAAAGCTACCAAAAAGAGGGGATTAAAGAGATATAATTTTTGGGGGATTACTAAAGATAATAAACAAGATCACCGCTTTTCTGGGATCACTTTGTTTAAAAAAGGTTTTGGAGGTCGGCAAGTTAATTATATAAGGGGTCATGATTTACCGCTCAAACCCACTTATTGGCTCACTTTCATTTTTGAGACTTTAAGAAGAAGAATTCGTCATCTATAATAGTCCTATGGCCTTATTACTTGGACTCTTAATTTTTTCTTTTACCGTTACAGCTATCACCCTAGTACCTTTCATTAACTTACTCTATAAGCTAAAGTTCACCAGAAGAGCTCAAATCACCACTGATGCCTTTGGTAAAAAGACCCCTATCTTTGACAGGTTTCATAAACATAAAAAAGGCACTCCTGTTGGCGGCGGTTTTTTAATGATTTCAGTTATTATCTTTCTTTTTTTTCTCCTTTTTCCTCTTGCTAGGTACTTAGGTGTCTTTGTTACTCACGTCTATCCGATTAAAGAAGAGATTCACATTATCTTTTTTACTTTTATTTCTTTTGGGTTATTGGGTCTTTATGATGACATCATGAAGTTTTTTAACTTTAAGCAAACCGGTTTTTTTGGTCTTCGCATGCGTCACAAGTTTATTATTCAATGGATCTTAGCTTTAATTATTGCCCTCCTTCTTTACCTCAATCTCGGCATCGATATTCTCTACGTTCCCTTTTTCCAAACTTTTAACTTAGGTTGGCTTTACGTACCCTTTGCCGCCACCACTATTGTAGCTTTTACTAACGCCGTTAACATTACCGACGGCCTTGATGGTTTAGCCAGTGGAGTCTTAATGATTGCCTTATTTGCTTTTTGGTTTTTATCGGCCTCTATTCTAGACACTCCGCTTTCATTCTTCTTGGCTTTGTGGATCGGTAGCCTTATTGCCTTTTTATACTTTAACGTTTATCCGGCTCGTATTTGGTTAGGCGATGTCGGGGCTCTATCTTTTGGAGCCACCTTTGCCGTGGTTGGCTTACTGCTTGGCAAAGTCATGGCCTTAATTATTATCGGCGGCATATTTATAGCCGAAATATTATCAAGTTTAATTCAACTTCTTTCAAAAAAATTCTTAAAAAAGAAAGTATTTCCGGTATCTCCCTTACATCTTTGGCTTCAACTCTTGGGCTGGGAAGAACCAAAAATTGTCACTAGGGCTATTCTAGCCAGTATCATGTTGGCAGTCTTTGGTGTTTGGTTGGCGGTTATTTAAATGGCAAATAGGCCACTAGGTATTATTGACTCGGGTCTCGGAGGTCTAAGCATTCTAAAAGCCATTACTTCTAAGTTAAAAAAAGAAAACATTATTTATCTTGCCGACCATAAATACTGTCCTTTTGGAGATAAAACCACTAAGGAAATTAACCAGCGCTTGAGTTTAATCATGAAATTTCTGCTTAAAAAAAACTGCAAAGCTGTTGTCATCGCCTGTAACACCGTCACCACCTCTTCGATTAAATTCTTAAGATCAATTTATCCCACCATGCACTTTATTGGTACTGTTCCAGCCATTAAACCCGCCATAGAAAAAAACTTAAAACATAACATTATAGTTCTTGCTACTCATAAAACTATTAATAGTAATTATCACCAGCAGATGGTCGACAGTCTTGATAAAAAGGGCAAAGTGGTGGGTTTAGCCTGTCCCGGATTAGTCGAAGCTATCGAGACAGGTAATAAACAAAAAATTACATTAAAATTAAAAAAGATTCTCAAAAAAATTCAAGACAGCTATAGTGCTCTTGTTTTAGGTTGTACTCACTATATTTTAATTAAAGACCTAATTAAAAAACTCGCTGCTCCAAGTACAATCATCATCGAGCCATCCAAAGCCATTGCCAACCAAACAAAAAAAATCCTAGGAGACAACAACCTACTCTCAAACATTCCATCCCGGGATGGAATGTTATTATTAACCACTGGTGACCCAAAAAAAGTCAGTCAAGTAGCCAGTAAATTACTAAAAAATAGTATAATATTTGATAAATGCAGTATCTAAACAAAAAAATTGCTATCTTGGGACTAGGACTTGAATCAATTGATCTTCTTGACTGGTTAAAAAAGAACTCAAAAAATTGCTCAATCACCATTTTTGATATAAGAGAAGAAATAGAAGATCTTGGGGGCAACGACTACAGCTTTTCACTTGGAAAAGATTACTTAAAAAACGGATTAACCCATTTTGATGTTATTTTTAGATCACCTGGTTTCTACAGGCTTAATCCTGAGTTACTAAAAGCCGAAAGATTAGGAGTCGAGATTACCAGCCCCACCAAATTATTTTTTAAACTATGCCAAGCTAAAATTATTGGTGTTACCGGCACCAAAGGCAAGGGTACTACCACCACTTTAATTAATAGAATTCTTAAAACTTCCGGTCAAAAATCTTATATAGCTGGTAATATTGGTAAGCCTGCCCTAAATCTTTTGGATAAACTAACTAGTAAAGACTGGGTTTGCCTGGAACTATCTAGTTTTCAACTCCAAGATCTGGATATTAGTCCCCATATTGCCATAGTTTTAAACATTACTAGCGAACACCTAGATGTTCATCAAACTACCCAAGAATATCGGCAAGCAAAACTAAACCTAATTACCCATCAAAAAAAATCAGACAAAGTTATTCTTAATGCTGACTTTGAATTCACCAAAGAACTCACCAAGCTCACCCCTGCTAAAACTTACTTTTTTAGCCGTCAAAAAAAGGTTAATGGCTGTTATGTCGAAAACAACCAGATTCTACTAAATATTGACGATCAAATTGCCACCATTGGTCAAGCAGATTCACTGCTTCTACGGGGTGCTCATAATCGAGAAAACATTACCGCCGCTATTATTGCTGCCTTCCTAGCCGGGGCTGACCTAGAATCAATTAACCAAGCCGTCTTTTCCTTTAAGGGCTTAAAACATCGACTTCAATTAATTAAAGAGGTCAAAGGAATCACTTTTTACAATGATTCTTTTTCTACCACTCCGGAAACCGCCATTGCCGCTTTAAGATCATTTTCAGAGCCCATGACCATTATTCTAGGAGGTTCCAACAAAGGATCAGATTACACTATTTTAGGGCAAGAAATAGCCAAGACAATCAATTTAGTCAATATTATCCTAATTGGGGAAATGGCCGGAGAAATCAAGAAAGCCATTAAAAAAGCCGGTTATCCAAAAGCAAAAATCATCTACAAACCCAGAAACATGACTAAAATTGTTAACTTTGCCTTTAAGGCTTCCCAAAAAGGTGATGTTGTCGTCCTCTCTCCCGCTTGTGCCAGTTTTGATATGTTTAAAAACTACAAAGACCGAGGCGATCAATTTATAAAAGCCGTTAACCATCTCTAAAAATGAAGAAAAAAAAGCCAGACCTCATTCTCTTTTCGTTAACCATATTTCTGACTCTTTTTGGTATCATCATGGTTTACAACGCCTCTGTTTTTGAAAGTTATCAACTTTTTTCAGATAAATATCATTTTTTAAAACTCCAGGCTATATGGTCAGCTCTCGGGTTTTTAGGACTATGTGCAACCACTTTTATTTCTCTAGATTTTGTTAAAAAAATTTCTCCCCTGGCTTTGCTCATCAACATTATTTTACTTATAATTGTTTTAATTCCAGGTTTATCTGACAAATCATTTGGCGCCAGAAGATGGATTTCTATTGCCGGCTTTAACCTCCAACCAACAGAATTAATAAAACTTGTTTTAAGCATCTACTTGGCTGCTTGGTTAGCCAAAAAAAGAAACTTTCTACCCTTTCTCGCTATTCTCGGTTTTATCTTAGGTTTAATTATGCTCCAGCCGGACCTTGGCACCTCCATCGTCATTATCTTGATCGGAGTCATCGTTTACTATATATCAGGAGCTAAGCTAACTCACTTAATAATCACCGGATTAATCGGTGGTCTTTCAGGCATTGGCTTAATTTTGTCATCACCATACAGAAAAGCCAGGCTTCTAACTTTCTTTGATCCATCAGCTGATCCACTAGGTAGTTCGTATCACATCACCCAAGCTTTAATTGCCATCGGTTCCGGCGGGCTTTGGGGTTTGGGTCTAGGTCAATCGCGCCAGAAATATCAATTTTTACCCCAAGTAACCACTGACTCAATTTTTGCCATTATCAGTGAAGAAATTGGATTTATTGGAGCCTCTCTACTTATTTTAGCTTTATTTGCCTTTATTCAAAGAGGTTTTAGGATAGCCAGTAGGGCCAAAGATGACTTTTCAAAGCTACTTGCCGTCGGCATATCCGGTTGGATAGGCATCCAAACTATAATCAATTTAGGGGCCATGTTGGCCCTACTACCCCTTACCGGAGTGCCCTTACCATTTATTTCTTATGGTGGCTCATCTATGATTGTTATACTTACCGGGGTTGGCTTACTCCTCAATATTTCAAGACATCAAGTTAGTCCTAAAAAAAGATGAATAAAAAAATTGTTATTACCGGAACTCATATCACTCCGGCTTTGGCCCTAATAGCCAAACTAAAAGACAATTCATATCAAGTTTACTATATTGGTAAAAGTAAAAGTTTTGATAAAAAGATTATTGTTCAATCTAAAGTTAATTTTATTGCCATAAACACCCCAAAATTTAAAAGGCATCAAGTTATTTTATCTATCCTAAAATCTCCGCTATTTATCCTTAGCTTGTTTAAGTCCATAAAAATTCTAACTACCATTAAACCAAAATTAGTTTTAAGCTTTGGCGGCTTTGTTGCCCTACCGGTTTGCTTGGCAGCCAAAGTCTTAAAAATAAAACTTATCATTCATGAGCAAACCCTAAAAGCCGGCTTAACTAATAAATTAACCGCCCCGCTAGCAGATAAGATAGCTATCTCTTGGCCTCAAAACCAAAAATACTATAAAAAAACTAAAACTGTCTTAACCGGCAATCCGGTTAGAGCTGAATTTTTAAGAATTAAATCACACCAGCCAAAGGCTGGCCATCCTTTGGCTGGAACTATCTATATCACCGGTGGTAGTCAAGGATCTTTGGTTATCAATCAAGTAATCAATAAAATCTTAAAAACTCTTCTTAAAAAATACTTTGTTATCCATCAATTTGGTTTAGCTCAGGACGAAAATTCCTGGCAACAAGCCCTTGATTTTAAAGATACTCTCCCCCAAAATCTTAAAAGCAAATACATTTTAAAACAATGGTTTACCATTAAAGAATTAAGCCATATTTTTAAACAGACAGATATAATGATTAGTCGTTCTGGAATTAATACTGTTACAGAAGCTTTACTGCTTAAAATAAAATCTATACTTATTCCACTACCCTACACTCAAAAAAATGAACAACTAAATAATGCTAATTTTCTAAAAAATCAAGGATTAGCCATAGTTCTAACTCAAAAAAATCTTAATTCAAAAACCTTGTTAACTGCTATAAATTCAGTTTTTAAAATCTTACCAAAAAAATCAAATTCAAAGAAATATAATCATTTAATTAAACAAGCTACAGATAATTTATTTAATTTGATAAAGTGACTTCCAAAAAAATAAAACGACGCTTGAATAAAATTTCTTTAAAGTTTTTGTGGCCTTTATTGCCGGCCATTTTATTAATTGGTCTTACAGTCCTACTAGGTCGACTTCAAGCCTTTAACTTAAAAAAAATTTCATGTCACTTAGACAATCATCAGTGCTCTTTGGAGTTTGAATCATTTTTAGTGGGGTTAGTTAATCAAAACATCTTTAAGTTAAAAAAGAGTCAAGTTTCAAATCAATTGCTTGAAATCGATCATAATCTTTCAGATATCAAGATCAAAAAAACTCTACCCAATTCATTGTCAATTGACATGAAAAAAAGAATAGCTGTGGCTAAAATTATTGCTGTAGAAGATTTAGAATTTATTGGCCTTACCAGCACTCAGTCTGCCACCATAGCCGGTACCATAAACGATAAGTATTTTTATCTTGATAAATCAGGAGAAATCTATGAAAGAAAGGTTTTTCTTGACGAAAAATTACCAATAGTTTTGCTTAAAGAATCAGAAAACTTAAAGCTAGGAGTTTCAGATATTGGTTTATTTTTTTCTAACCTAATTTCTACTTTCAATGCTCACTATGTTAATTTTGAAAAGCTAGCCAAAGTTTCAAAAAACATCATTATTATTAAAACCTCCCTCGGTCCATATTCTATTTTTGATCAGAATAAATCTATAGTCTTACAAGCTGCTACTTTACAATTTGTCTTGTCAAACATTAAAATAGAAGAAGCAATGCCTATTAAAATAGATTTAAGGTTTGATAAACCTATTCTTACTTATTAAACATGTCAAAAAACAAAATTATTTCAGCCATTGATATCGGCACTACCAAAATAGCCACTTTAATAGCTAGCGTTAACCAAGAAGACGATAAAATCAGTGTCATCGGAGTTTCAAGCACTGAAAGCAAGGGTTTAAGAAAATCCCAAATAGTTGATATAGACGAAGCCATTGAATCTATTACCCAAAGTGTTGAAAGTGCCGAGCGAATGGCCGGTTACTCAATCTCTTCTTGTTTAACTTCAATCAGTGGCTCTCACATTGAATCAGTTAATTCAAAAGGCGTCGTGGCTGTAGCCCAACCGGATGATGAAATTTCTGAACACGACGTTACCAGGGTTATCGAAGCCGCCAGAGCCGTTTCCCTTCCATCCTCAAGAGAAATTCTACACGTTATTCCCAGGGATTTTAAAGTTGACTCCCAAGAAGGAGTTAAAGATCCGGTTGGCATGAGTGGGATTAGACTTGAAGCCGAAGGCCACATCATTACCGGTTCTTCAACAGCCATGAGAAATATTACTAAATGCGTCTCAGAAATTGGAATTGAAGTTGAGGCATTGGTTTTTTCGGGATTAGCCAGCTCTCAATCAGTTTTAACCTCTACAGAAAAAGAATTGGGTGTAGTTTTAGTTGATATCGGTGGCGGTAGTACTTCAGTCACTGTTTTTGTAGAAGGAGCTTTATCATACTCTTCAGTTTTTCCGGTTGGAGCTAAAAACATTACCAACGACCTGGCCATTGGCTTAAGAGTTAGTTTAGAAACAGCTGAAAAAATTAAAATTGGCTTATCAAAAGTCAATAAAAATAATGACGGTGAAGACTCGGATGAACTTGATTCAAAAGAACTGGGCCTTGGCGATGAGGTCAGCAAGCTATCCAGAAAAACTTTAACCGAAGGCATCATAAAACCACGACTTAATGAAATATTTTCTATGGTCGGCGAAGAACTAAAAAAATCCGGTTTTGGTGGAGCCACTCCTGCCGGAGTCGTTATTACCGGTGGTGGCGCTTTAACTGTTGGTGCCATTGACTCATGTAAAAGAAGTTTATCCTTACCCGCTAGAGTTGGTTACCCAAAAGGCTTAACCGGATTAATTGACGAAATCAAGTCACCGACTTATGCTACCGCCTGGGGATTAATTGAATATGGCCTTAAAAATTACAAAGGTCTTAAATCCGGTCCATCAATAAAATCACTATCAAATCTATTCCAAAAACTGCCCGTCAAAGGAATTTTAGGCAAAGGTGTTAAAATGATTAAATCATTTTTGCCTTAAGTTTGTCCAACTTGCCTTAATCTTAAAAATAAGATATTCTTAACATAACCCTGCCCCACTTTAATTAAATAAACTGCCCCTGATGTATGGCTTTAGTCAAACCTGATATTAACACTTTTGCAAAAATAAAAGTAATCGGAGTCGGTGGTGGGGGCAATAATGCCATTGATTCCATGATCGCCGCCGGTCAAATCAAAGGGGTTGAGTTTGTAGCCATTAATACCGATGCCCAAACCTTATTAACATGCCAAGCTGAAACCAAGATTCAAATTGGCAATAAACTTACTCGTGGCCTTGGTTCTGGGGCCAATCCCGATATCGGCAAAGAAGCAGCTGAGGAATCAAAAGAAAAAATTCAAGAACTTCTTTTTGACTCGGACATGGCCTTTATTACTTGTGGCATGGGTGGAGGCACCGGCACTGGCGCCAGTCCCGTTATTGCTCAAATTGCCAAAGAAAATGGCGCTTTAACTGTGGCCGTAGTTACCAAACCATTTTTATTCGAAGGCACCAGGAGAATGATTACCGCTGAAGAGGGGATCGAGACTCTAAAAAAAGAAGTTGATACTCAAATCGTAGTTCCCAACCAAAGATTAATGGATGTTATCGATAAAAATCTGACTTTAATCGAAGCATTTAGAATGGCCGATGGAGTTTTGGCTCAAGGAGTTCAAGGAATTTCTGATTTAATTACCACCGCCGGACTTATCAATGTTGACTTTGCTGATGTTAAAACCATTATGTTAGGTGCCGGCACTGCTTTAATGGGGATCGGTAACGGAGTGGGAGAAAACAGAGCTCAAACCGCCGCCAGAACTGCCATCTCCTCTCCGCTTTTAGAAACTTCCATCGAGGGAGCCAAGGGTATGTTGTTTAATATCGTTGGTGGTACCGACCTAACCATGAGTGAAGTTAACCAAGCTTCAGAGATTATAGCAAGATCAACCGATGCCGATGCAAATATTATTTTTGGAGCTTCCATCGATGAATCTTTAGTCGATCAAATCAAGATTACGGTTATCGCCACCGGCTTTGATGAAACCAGGCAAAGACTAAAGGAACTATCTCATCGTCCCGTAGTTGTTCCCACCATTATAGAAAAGGACTCACGACTAGATGACCAGCCGGAAATTAGACCAAGCCAACCTGAGCCACTAACCGAAACTAAAGAAGAAAACGGCGAAGCCGACGAATTCGACATCCCCGCTTTTCTCCGCCAAGGAAGATAAATCACATTACCACTCCGGAGTGGTAATGTGAATTATAAAATCGCTTAAAGGCGATTTTTTTGTTATCATACCTATATGGCGAAAAAATTTAACGACGTAGATTCTCACCCAAACTTTATTGAACTTGAAGAAAAACTTCTAAAAAGTTGGTACAAAAAGGGTATTGTCAAAAAATACCTCAAGAAGAACTATAAAGCCAAAAAGAAATTTACCTTTTTAGACGGTCCCATTACCGCCAACAACCCCATGGGAGTTCATCATGCCAGAGGCCGAACCTACAAGGACTTGTGGCAAAGATACCACACCATGAAGGGAGAAAGGCAACGCTATCAAAATGGTTTTGACTGTCAGGGATTATGGGTTGAGGTCGAGGTAGAAAAAGATCTAGGCTTTAAAAGTAAAAAAGATATCGAAAAATACGGCGTAGCTAAGTTTGTTAAAAAATGCAAAAGCCGAGTAGAAAAGTATGCCGCCATTCAAACAGAGCAATCAAAAAGACTTGGCATGTGGATGGATTGGGATAACAATTACTTTACTATGTCTGATGAAAATAACTACGCTATCTGGAATTTCTTAAAAATTTGCAATGATCGCGGTTGGCTTTATAAAGGCCACGACTCAGTTCCTTGGTGCCCTCGTTGCCAAACCGCTATCTCCCAGCACGAAATGTTAACCGAAGACTACCAAGAAGTTACTCACCAAGCCATCTTCTTTACCCTACCTATAGTTAATGAATCAAGCGAGTACTTATTAATTTGGACTACCACCCCCTGGACTATTCCGGCCAACATTGCCGTAGCCGTCGAAAAAACATATGACTATTCTTTAGTTGAAGTTAAATCCAGCCATAAATACTGGTTACTAAAAGCAAAGGTGAAAGAAGTACTGGGAGACGACACAGTCAAGGTAATAAAAACAGTCAAGGGCAGTGACTTGGTCGGCTTAAGGTATCACAGTGCTTTTGATTCACTACCCGCCGTTGATAAAGTGGCTCATGAAAATCCCTCTAACTTTCA
>Ga0180007_10006157_pt1 | contig 11812 bp, 11 predicted proteins | sample MM_PC_MetaG_FD_121122 | JGI IMG/M metagenome (GOLD analysis project Ga0180007, IMG submission 121122) | Groundwater microbial communities from the Aspo Hard Rock Laboratory (HRL) deep subsurface site, Sweden - MM_PC_MetaG | ecosystem: Environmental > Aquatic > Deep subsurface > Groundwater...
AGGAGATGAACTCGGATGCTCCGGATCGGCAGGAACGCCTGACTGAAGAAATCGGGGATATGCTGTTTGCCGCGGCATCATTTGCCCGCAAGTCCCGGGTTGATCCTGAGGCGGCGCTCAGAAAGGCGCTGGTCAAGTTTCGGGATCGTTTTGGGCGATTGGAAGACGAGGTCCGGGGCGACGGCAAGAAGTTTGATGACTACTCGCTTGATGATCTCGAGGAAATCTGGCAACGGGTCAAGCACTTGTAACAGCTGTCCGTACCTCAATCTCTGACCGTCCTTTTTTCACCAGAATCGCAATCCGGGTCCCGCCTGAGGTCAAGGCCGATAGGCTGTTTTTTTTCTTGTCATCGTTATTGAATGGATTTTACTTTCGAATGATTGCGGGGATACGGGTGTAATGCAAGTACTCTGACGGTAATAAACAGACTACCGGATCGCGCGGACAGGAAGTCGGCGATCTTACTGCCGTGTCACCATCATGGAGGATTGCTTATGACGTAATACTTCTTTATCGTCCGTGCCATGTCAAGAGTATGCGGACCGGACGCATCACACAAACATCACGAAACACAACACAGACCTGGAAATATAGAGAGGATTACACATGAAGAAGTTTGTTATTGCTGCAATGGGGTTGATGCTGCTGATGAGCGGCGCCGTTTTTGCAACTGACACGCGCACCGCCGTCATGGGCGACAACGATCTCATCGTCGTCGACGATGCCAACGTGTTCCGCTTCCCGGGGCGGACGTTGAACTACCCGAATCTGGCGACAGCCGAATTCAGTGACAACAGTTCGATCGAATTTTACAAGTTCGGCGTCAACTGGCAATTCAACGATGACAACCCGTGGGTTCTGGGCACCTACTTCACCAACAACTTCTATGGCATGGTGCCGAGTTTGTATGTTGGCGGTAGCCTGGATTTTGACCCCGCCGACTGGTTGCTTGACAACCGCGAAAACCAGCGCATTGACCTGTTGTACGGTCGCTCTCTGTTTGGCAACAACTTTGGTTTCCGCTTCAACTACTTCCGCAGCAGCTACAGCAACGAGGTGACCGACAACGATGCCAAACAGTCGTTTGGATACTACCAGTTTGGTTTCGGCCTGACCGAGGCTCTGACGGGTCAGTGGGATGTCGCTCTGAACCTTGGTCTCGGTTCCTTCTGCTGGGAAGATGACACCGGCGGTACGGTAGTGGAACCCGATGGTTACTACGATATGGATCTGGAAGGCCGCTACTTCTGGGTGCGCAGCCCGAAGGTGACGCTGGTACCGCACGCCGGATTTGGCATCGGCAAGCGCGGCGCCACAGCCCCGTCCGAAGACGATCCGGCTGAGACCGACAAAGTGAGCCAGACCCGTTTTGGCTTTGACGGCGGTATCGGTCTCAACTACGTTACCGGACCGGATCTGCTGGCCGTAATGGACTTTGGTGTCATGTACAGAAAGTACAGCACCGACTACGATGAGTACGACATTGTCGGAGATACGATGATTCTCTCCGAGAGTGAGTTGTCCACCGTGACGATCCCATACTTCAAGCTCGGCTTTGAAGGCCAGGTCTTTAAGTGGATGGATGTGCGTTTTGGTGCGACTTCGTACTGGAACATTGAGACCGAAAAGGACATTGAGAAGTTCAAGGATGTCGAAAATGATACCTATCTCGGTTTTGGCTTCCATTGGGGCCGCCTGCACGTCGACACGGAAACCGATCCTGAGCTGTTCCTGAACGGCTTTGACTTTATCTCCGGGTATGGCGACGGCGACATGAATTTCAGAATTTCTGCCCTGTACGAGATGTTCTAGTCTCGGTCAGTGACGTGAATCAACGGCCCCGGCTCCTGCGAGTCGGGGTCTTTTTTGCCCTGATTGCTACCGTATTGTCGCGAAGAAGTTGTTCAACAGTCGGTAGTTGGCTGTTTGCAGGGCCTGGGCGCAGTTCTCGAATGACCTCACGATGTCTGCCTTGGTTTTGCCCTCTTCGTCCAGCTCACGTGCGTACTCATCGCACCACAGGGGAACATCGGCAGACGACGTCTCGAGGTGGAACTGCAGTCCCACGGCCATGCCGCGCCGAAAGGCCTGGTTCGTGCAGGTTTCGCCCGTTGCCAGGAGGGTGGCGACCGAGGGAATGTCGAAAGTATCGCCGTGCCAGTGGAAAACATCGAATTCCGGTTCAAAGCCGCGGAACAGCGGATCGGTCCGGCCGGCGCCGGTGAGTCGAGTCCGGTACACACCGATTTCGCGGACCGGGTTTCGTCGTACCTGAGCGCCCAGAACACGGGCCAGCAGTTGGCCCCCAAAACACACACCGAGGAACGGAGTGTTGAGTCGCACGACCTCGCTGACGAATGACCGGAGAGCTATTAGAAACGGGTGATGCTCAAGTTCCGTCACCGAGGTGGGGCAGCCCATGACGAGGACGGCGGCGATGTTCTCGAGGGCGGGGAAGGGATCGCCGCGATAGGTATGCACTTCCGTGAAGGGTATCTGTTGGTCGGCGAGGAAGTCGACGGTTGTTCCGGCGGATTCCACCGGGTGATTCTGGATGACACAAACCGGGGAGCGCATATCTTTCCTCAGACGATGACCGTTGAGTGATGCGGATCAGGAGCCGCCCCGCGACGGTTCCCGGCCGCTGCCGGACTCGCCTAGTCTACCAGTTCTCGGACAAATTGAGGCAGCGCGAAGGCGGCCCGGTGGACATCGAGATTGTAGTACCTGGTCGTCAGCCGGAGTGCCTCATAGCGGGCGGCATCAAGATCCTTGATCGGGTCCGGCCCCTTGCTGCAGAAGGCAAACGACCAGTAGCCCGACGGATAAATGGGCATAAAACAGGTGTACATGCGGACGATCGGGAAGATGCTTTTGAGATTGGCGTACATCTGTCGCACGGTGTTTTTGTTATAAAACGGTGATTCGGACTGGGCCACCAGAATGCCGTTGTCAGTGAGACGATCGTGCACGCGCTGGTGAAACTCTTTCTGGAACAGCGCCGCTGCGGGGCCTACGGGATCAGAGAGGTCCAGCAGGATGATGTCATAGGATTCGTCCGTTTCCTCGATATGTTTCTTGCCGTCGGCGAACTTCAACTCCGCCCGAGGGTCATCGGTTCCCACGGTCAGAAACGGGAGATGTCGGCGAGTGGTTTCCACGACCTGTTGATCGATTTCGCACATAACGCAGCGATCCACCTCGGGGTGTTTCATGACTTCGGTCAGGGCACCGCAATCGCCGCCGCCGATGATCAGGACCTGTTTTGGGGCGGGATGCGCAAACAGCGGTACATGAGTGATCATCTCATTGTACGAGTTGTTGTCGTTTTCGCACACCATGAGAGAGCCGTAGAGCACAAGCGTTTTGCCGAAGTCGTTGTTTTCGATAACGTCTATGCGTTGAAAGTCCGACTTGCGGGATTCCAGAACGCGATCGACTTTCAACGTGAGACCGGAAGTACCGTCGTGAAGCTCCGAATACCAGACATTCCACAGGTCGTCCATGCCTTCTTCTTTGATATGCAGTGCCGGTGTCGAAGCTTTCTTTTCCATAGTCGTCCTCGCGCTCAGTCGATAATTACGTAGTCAGGCCGTTTCAGTGAGTTGAAGTCGGAGCCGGAAACGGCGCAGTAGGCTCCCGTAAGGGGGAAGACCATGATGTCGCCGATATTGTGTTCGGGAATCATGAGGCCGTCGTACATGACATCGAACGAATCGCAGGTTGGTCCGGAGAGTACCGACAGTTTTTCCTTCCCGCGCAGGTTGGTGACGACGGGGTACTGGCAATGGTCGAACACGATACCACTGAAGGTAGAGTAGAGGCCATCATTGAGATAATACCACATTTTGCCGTCACGGAGTGCTTTGCCCACCACGCTGCATACCAGAGTAACCGGGCTGGCAGAGATGTACCGTCCGGGCTCGCACACGACTTTGATGTCGGGGGCGATGTGTGCATCGAGCGCATCCCGGATGGGGGCGCAGAACTCATCGATAGGCGGGTAGGGTTCAACATACTCGACCGGAAAGCCGCCGCCAATATCAAGCATGCTGGTCGGCAGACCGTGATTGTTGAGCGTGGTGATCAGTCCCCGGGCGGCGGCGATGGCAATGACGTAGTTTTCCGGGTAGATGCACTGCGAGCCGATATGGAAACACAGGCCATAGTAATCGTGTCCGGCTTCTTTAATCTGGCGGGCCAGGGGCAGGACTTCATCGGTAGTGCAGCCGAATTTGTATTGCAGGTTGACAACCGCCCGCGTGTTGGTGTTGATACGGAAGCGGATGAGTATTTTCAGCCGTGTGTCGCTGTACCGGGCGAGTTTTTTTACCTCCTCGGGGTTGTCAACGACAAAAATCCGCACACCCTTCTCAACCGCGTAGTCAAACTCATGCTGTGATTTGATCGGGTGGCTGTGGATAACCTCGGAAGTAGATATTCCGGTGCGCAGGATGGTATCAATCTCGGCTGCTGAGCAGATGTCGAAGTTTCCTCCCTGGGTCCGGATTTCGCTGACGATAGCCTGGTGATTGTTCGATTTCACGGCGTAGTGGACGGCAGCCCGGGGGATGGCGGCACGGATAGCGTCGTAATTCTGTCTCACCTCGGAACGCGAAATCAACAACACCGGCGTGGTCACTTTCCGGTCGAGGAAGAGATCGCGGACATAATCACCCTTGCCGCCCCGGAGCAGGGTGGTTGTCCCCAGGCTGGAGAAATCTATGGAATGGGTCATGAGAGGTCTCCCTGGCTATTGCCCGGCGGCGGCAGACAGCTTGATCCCGACCGGCACCGGCTTGTGATTGATCACTTCATGTTTTTCCGAGGGAATGCCCCGGTCGAGTTCGGTGAGAGCGCCGTCGGTACTCTCCAGCATCTCTTTGAGGTACGCATAAGCCTTGTATGGGTCAACCGTCTGACCGCAGGTGAAAAAGTCGACTGCGGCATAGCCGTATTCGGGCCAGGTATGAATGGACATATGGGATTCGGCGATGACCACAACCCCGGATACGCCCTGAGGAGCATAGCGATGAAAGACGGAATCAACGATGGTGGCGCCCGACTTTCGGACAGCTTCCATCATACAGGTTTTGATGAATCCGGTATCATCGAGGCGTTCCGGGTTACACTCCGCGTATTCGGCAATAAGATGGCGTCCGAGCGTCTTCATTCTTGATCCCTCCTTTCGCTATGCTAGGGTGAGTGGTTACATTTGCGGCGGTGCCACGATCCAGAGGATCCGGGCCGGCCGTTTGCCACTGTTTATGAGTTGATGGGTCTGATCCGCTTTGAAATGGAAGCAATGATGTCGCGGCACGTGATGCAACGTTTTTCCCAGCCGCAAGGTGACCGCTCCGTCGAGAATATATCCGAACTGTTCGCCCGGGTGGGGATCGCCCTCTTCCAGCCGTTCCCCGGCACCCAGCGTCAACATGATGGGGTCCATCATGTTATTGGTGGAACCTGGGACCAGCAGTTCGAAACTTTCGGCCCCTTTGCCCTCAACCGCGACACGGTCCTCGGGAGAGAACACTACCTGGACATCGGTATCGTCGGAAAAAAACTCGGTCAGCGAGACGCCGAGGGCCTCCAGCATATCGGCCAGAGAGTCGACCCCGATAGATGTCTGGTCGTTCTCCAGTTGAGAAATAAAGCCCTTGGTAAGATTGGCCCGGTCCGCCAGTTCTGTCTGGGTAAGGTTCGAAGCCAGTCTGAGAGCTTTAATCTTTTGGCCGATATTGAGTTGCAACGGTCCGCCGCTCGCTGTTTGAATTTTCCGGGTTTAATATACCCAACCTTTTTGTTTAACAAAAGCGGCCTATTATACGAGGTTTGGCGGAATTGTCAAGCAGTTTTTCCGACTTTGGACACAGTTTTTCAATCATAGCGCAATACCGTGTCGTAGATATAGTCGGAGCAGGCTTCCAGGCGGGCGGTTGGGGCGTCGGCGAAAACGACCATGGCTGACCACAAGCGCTTGCCGGGCCATTTGTTACATTGACAATCGGGATAGAAATGAATAAGATTAGGTGTAACCAGCTCATAACTTTATGCTCAATCGGAGGGAGGAGCGTTTGTGAGAAAACTGCTAGTGGTGTTGGGAGTGTGTCTCCTGACGACAACATCCATCATGGCAGAAGCTCCAAGGCTCGGAATTGGTGTGTCGGGGGGGAGTGAGATACCAATCGCTCAGGATGACCAGAGTGCCGGTTCGATATTTGAGTTTCGGGCGCAGTTACGGGTATTACCAATCATTCAGTTGGAGCCCAAGCTGTGGATTACGAAGTACGGATCTCCGGACTTCGCCGAATTCGACTTTGATATCGACGGCTCGAAGATCACTGGTTTTGGTCTGGATGCCACGCTTGGCAACAACATGGGAGAGTCGGGTGTGCGGCCGTTTTTTGTGGCCGGCCTGGGCTTCTACAAGGCAACGAACGATGATCTTGGGGCAATGGACGACACCGGTTCGCGTTTCGGCGGTTCCGGCGGAGTTGGCCTTGCCATTGGTCTGACGCCGAATGTTGCGTTTGATGTTCGTTCCAAGCTGCATGTGACCACGGTAGACGGTGGTGGATCCAGGAAAGCCCTGGCTATCACGGGTGGTCTAAATTACTGCTTTGGTGGAAAGTAGGAGATGACAATCATGAAAAACAGAACAAGCAAGGTATCGCTTTTCGGTCTGTTGATTGTCACTCTTACGCTTGCCGGGTGCATTCTGTCGGGAACGTTCGTGGTTGACTACATGTTTTCGTTCTCAACCGCGACGGGCTTCTACCATTATATGGTTGATGTGACAACGACAGAGACCTGGGAGGAACACCAGGAAGACATTCAACGGATCGATGTGGTCGGCTTTGAAATGTGGCTGACCAACAACATGGCCAACGAGATGACCTTCAACGTATATCTGGATGATGCTGATCAGCCGACATATGACAACTACGAGGACGTTGATGACAACGCCACTCAGGTGCTGGACAACCTGGTCCTGGCGGCCGGTCCCGGCACTGCGACGCATGTCACGTACGGGATGTCTCTCAGCCAGATCAAGAATGTAGAGTATATCAAGGATGTGGCGGAGGCGGGACGGTTCCATTACTATGGCGTGGCTGAAGGTGGAGCCTATACCAACTTCACCGTCGACTCAGTAAGGGTTATCATCACGTTTACTGCCGGCAGTTGATCTCCAACTGTGGCGAAAGCGAGGACCGACCCTAACGGGGTCGGTCCTTTTTTGTATTCCCGGCCTTGCCAAGGGGAAATACAGGGCGTAGATTACCTGCCGTCGGGATGAACATAAGCAAGGAGTATCATCATAGAACACTATCAGATTGTTATAATCGGCGGCGGCCCCGGAGGCTATACGGCCGGCATCCGGGCGGCCATGAAGGGTGCCTCGGTGGCGGTTGTGGAAGACCGCGAACTGGGCGGTGTTTGTCTTAATCGCGGCTGTATTCCGTCGAAAGCCCTGATAGCTTCGGCGGCCCAGTACACGCATATGAAGCATGCTGAATCATTCGGCATCAAGCTGGCCGCGCCGCCGGTTTATGACTGGCCGGCGATGTTGACGCGCAAGGACAAGATTGTCAGTGGTCTGGTGGGCGGTATTGCCCAGTTGTTTAAATCGCACGGTGTCAAACACTACCAGGGATTCGGCCGGGTGGCCGATGCCAACCATGTCAATGTCGTTGCCGATGACGGCACTGAGACCCGACTCAAGGCGGACAATATTATTATTGCCACCGGTTCTCGTCCGATCAACATCCCGGCGTTTCCGATCGATGGCCGTCGGATTTTGACCTCGGATCATCTGCTGGAGTTGGAGAATCTTCCGGAGTCCATGCTGATTATTGGGGCCGGAGTGATTGGTTGCGAATGGGCCTTCATGCTGGCCATGCTGGATGTCAGGGTCGAGATGGTGGAAATGATGGATCACGCCCTGCCAATGGAAGATGAGGATACGTCGAAGTTGATCGAGCGCGAGTTGAAGAAGCTCAAGATCAAGCTGCATGTAAAGACCCGGGTGGATGGTATTGTGCCGGGCGAGCAGGGTATTCAGGCCCGGTTGTCCAACGGCTCATCGATTGATGCCAATCAGGCTCTGGTTTCGGTAGGCCGCGCCTTCAATACCGAGGAGTTGGGCCTGGAGGAGGTTGGGGTCGAACTCAACAAGAACGGTTCGATCAAGACCGGCAGGGACATGCGGACGAATATCAAAAACATCTATGCTATCGGGGATGTGCGCGGGGAGATTCTGTTGGCCTATACGGCGACTCACGATGGTTCGGTGGCGGTAGACAATTGTCTGGGCGAAAAGGCTGCCAAGAACTATCTGGGTGTTCCCTCGGTGATATTCACGCATCCGGAGGTGGCCTCGGTGGGAATGACCGAGAAGGAGGCCGCGGAGAAGCATGAGGTTTCGATTGGCAAGTTCCCGCTCCGGGCGCTGGGCAAGGCACATGCGGAGAACGAGATTGCCGGTGAGGTGAAGATCATCGGTGACAAAAAGACCGACGAGCTGTTGGGTGTGCATGTAGTGGGGATTCATGCGACTGAGATCATTCATCCGGCGGCCCTGGCGATCAACCGGGGGCTGACGGTTACGCAGTTGGGAGGTCTGATTTTCGGGCATCCGGTGATATCGGAGTCGTTGATGGAGGCGGCTCATGATCTGCACGGGATGTCGGTGCATCTGGCCAGGAAGCGCCAGTAGGCGCAGATTCTGCTGATTTATGCGAAAACAACCGGGATCTGCGGGTTTCTGGGTCCGCAGATCCTGCGTCATGTAAGTTGTTATCCCACATGAAGAGATTAGGTATTGAGCGGGTGATGGCGTACGAGTGCCAGCGCAGCTGTTGCGTTGTGCCTTATTGTGCGGCTAGCCCGCTGTCTGCTCGTTTGCGCTAAGTTGTTTTTGTTGTGGTTGTTAGGGGTGGATTTTGGCTGGGCGCTCGGTTTTGGCATGGGATTTGATTATATGGGGGCTGAAGTTAGTTACTCTTACTTAAACGCAGTATGGCGGTGAAGGGTAATTAAGAGGTGGGGATAAAGGAGTTCCTAGTGAGGGGGAACTCCTTTCTTCTTTTCGGTTTATGTGAAGGGTCTCATATGGCGGCTTGCGGGCCGCCTTTTTCTTTGGGGGAGATTGGGATTGGTGATGAGCGATGGAGGTCGTATTGAACGGATCGACAGGGACTCCTGAGGCAGTCCCTGGCGCATCGGCAGCCGGGGTTTGGTGGCCGGGTTGTCGCGGGGTAGTGAGGAGAGGCCAGGTTCGCCGCCTGGGCCGGATGTGAGATGGGGAGGTGGGCCGATCCGGCCTCGGAGGGGGGTTGATGCCGGAACAGCTGGATAGGGAAAGTGGTGGGGTGGTTGCGGCGATGGTTGAGTGCGGGCTTTGGTCGACAGGAACGACGGTTGGTGAAGTTGTTTCGCAGGTCTTGGGGGGTGTATCATAATCACTTGACAAACGGAGTATTTTTGATAAATTCCGGCCTCGAACGAGATTAGAGATGGCGGTGTAGCTCAGTTGGTTAGAGCAGCGGAATCATAATCCGCGTGTCCGGGGTTCAAGTCCCTGCACCGCTATTTTTTTATTAACCCAATCATTGACAACAACTTAACCACCGCGTATATTGCTCATGACAGGCCTTGTGACGGTTTTGTGACGCCGTTTTTTGGAAAGGAATTTGTGATGGGCAGCATATACAAGCGAGGAAATAAGTACTACCTCAATCTTGTGGTGAACGGCCGGCGGGTCCGCAGACCCCTCGGTACGTCGAAGAGAATTGCGGAGCTCGCACTCAAGGATTTTGAGGTCAAACTTGAGCGCCAGGAGCTTGACTTCGACAAGCCAGATGCGACTCTAAGCGATCTCTTCCGCGAGTTCATGGCGTACTCTCGTACCAATCACGAAGCCTCCACCAGCAGACGATATCAAAACGTGATAGACAACTTCACGTTGTTTCTCGCGCTCGAACGTCACAACGTGAAGACGGTTTCTCAGCTGAACCCAAACCTATTCGAGAAGTACAAGTACTTCAGGCGCACTGTAGATCCTCGCAAGGCGGACCTGCCAGAGGAACTGGCCTGTAGAGTGCCGAGGAATAAACTGAAGGCTAAGTCACGCACGCTTAACTACGAGATCAAGACATTGCGTTCGATCTTCAACTATGGAATCAAGAACGACCTGTGTGCCGAAAACCCCGCGAGAAACGTACGTATGCTAAAGGTCAACGACTCCAAGCCGCCAAGATTCCTGACTTCCGAGGAGATCGAATTGCTGCTGGACAATGCCGGCGAACGGTTGCACCCGATTTTCTACACGTTCCTTAACACCGGGATGAGACTGGGAGAGTTGATCAACCTGCAATGGTCGGATGTGAATTTCAAACGTGCCAAACTCCACGTTCGGAGGAAGGACTTCTGGATTCCCAAGGCAGGAGAAAGGGAAATTCCCCTTCATCAACGCATGATCGATCTTCTCAAAAACGTGCGGAAGAAAGGTGCACGGGGGGATGATTTTGTTTTCGGAGAGCCGGGCAAGGGACCGCTGTCACGGAATCTAAGGAAGGACCTGATTCGAGTGGCGAAAAGGGCAGGTTTGGAAGGTGTTACCAAGATTCACAGCCTGCGTCATACATTCGCGAGCCACCTAGTGATGAAAGGCATAGACCTTCCGACCGTCCAGAAGCTGCTAGGTCACTCCGACATCCAAACGACTATGATCTACGCTCACCTGGCTCCGGATCATCTTGCCGGCGCTGTTGATCGTTTGGACTTCGATTGAGGATATCACTACAACAGATCCCGAATGTCAATCCTTGTTGTCTTCCGCCCCTTGACTGATCGAGATTCAAGCCACTTCAGTATGTCATTCTTTCGGAACCTGAGTAGGTTCCCAAGCTTGACGTGGGGAATCGCCTTCTGGTGTGTCCATGCATACAGGGTCGAGAGCTTGATGCCAAGCCACTCGACGACCTCTTCCGGTGTCATTAGTTTTTCCATTGATTCACCTCTATTCATCAGTTTGAACATCATTCGTGTCGTGACGCAGTCGGTACAGGGCTTGTTTGCCGCCTGGTCCCGGCGTAAGCTTCCTATCAGATCGCTCGATCTGGTCCGACTGAACCAACTCCCTGAGGATTTCGTCGACCCTGTCCCTCTTGATTCCGATTTCTATGCACTTGTCTAGCAAACTCTGTCGAGTTAGCCAATCGTCGCTCAAGACTTTTAGGACTCTAGTTTGGTCAGCTTGGTTGTGCGCCCCACTGTTGGTTCGTTTGAATCCGGTGAAGGTCACTACAGTGGCGGCTTCGCTAAGGTCTTCTATCTGGCAGCCAAAACTGGGAAGAGAAAGAGCGTATCGCGACTTAGGGTGATGTACTACCAAGGCCCCGTCTGAGATTTGCAGTAGCATAAGAGTGTCAACGAATGCTCTTTTATCGCCACTACCCCTTAAGGCCGAGCCGATATCGTAAGATTCGTCTCCAATACTCTTGCGAAGGTGATCGGCGACAACGATGGTTATCCCATACTTCACAGTCAGTCTTTTCATCTTCCTGAAGACCCGCGCCATATCCGTGGCAGAGTTCTCCTCGGCACTATGGACACGAATGAGAGAGTCAATTATGACAAGTCCCGGCTTCATCCTCGCGAGTAGTGCATCCAAAGAATCAAGCCAGTGCTTTTCGCTGAAGGAAAAACCGCTGCCGACAGAGATACTGATCAGGCTTCCGACGGGGGAGACTTTCATTCCGTTCAATAGCTTGGACAGCCTTTTTTGGAGGAGCCCTTCCTGTGA
>Ga0180007_10006158_pt1 | contig 11809 bp, 21 predicted proteins | sample MM_PC_MetaG_FD_121122 | JGI IMG/M metagenome (GOLD analysis project Ga0180007, IMG submission 121122) | Groundwater microbial communities from the Aspo Hard Rock Laboratory (HRL) deep subsurface site, Sweden - MM_PC_MetaG | ecosystem: Environmental > Aquatic > Deep subsurface > Groundwater...
ACCGCGGTAGCGATACGGCTGCATCATTCGTGAAACACAGCGTCCCTCCGGACTCGAACGCGGATGAGTTGACCGAACCACAGCAACCGGTCGCGACACCCGGGAGCGTCGGACCCACGACATCCCCCTTCGGACACCACTCGACGAGTGTATAGGCGTCGATGTCGTCTGTGGTGTACGCCGCGCCAGTAGCCTCAGCGAATTCACCGAGAGCCACGGCGTAAAGCCTATTAGTAGTCGCTGCAAAGGGACGCATCCCCGCCGAACCCATGCGTCCAGCGCTCCCCGGGTTTCCCCCCTTGTCGCAGAACCCGAAATAGATCCCGGGCCTGGAGTTGGCAGGACGGCTTACGAATTTTAGGAGCCACGCGATCCCCATGGTTCCATCCCATATGAACTCCGGGGGAACGGCAATCCTCATCCATGTTGCGGCGATCATGGTTCCGGTTCCAACCGCGAGCCCTTGCCAGGGGACCGTGATCTGTCCCCCCGCGACCGTGATCGGCGCCGTGATGATGTTGTTTGGGTTGTAGTTCGGAGGGTTCGCGGGATCGAGGTCCGCAAACATTGACGCATCCGCGTCATACCAGGGGGGCTCAGCGATCCCTCCCCCCCCGGGACAGTCGGGACCTAGTAAACCGTCGCATCGCTCGTTGTTGAGGAGCCCTCCCGCCATGTCACCCCCTGTTGCTGTGTCGCTCCCTCCGAGCGCTCTCCCGCCAGCGCAGGACCCACGGGATCACGAGGGCATCCCAGAACCCACCCGGCGTCTCATCGGGCCACTGTGCCCACAATACGGGCTCTCCCTCGATCCGTAGCTGGTAGCTCTCCCACCCATCGAGCCCGGGCCCGGCGTGGTGGAGCTCGAAAAGGGCCCCTCCGTGGGTCTCGCTACGGATCGGCTCGTAGTACTCAGCCACGGCGTCTGCCACCAGCAAGGGTCCGCTGCCCGTCGATGCTGACCAGGTCCCGGGCCCGGGCCATCCGGCCGTAATACACCTCCGGATCCCGGTCCCATGCCTGACAGCACTGAGGGCACACGGGATGCAGGTTCGGGGTCCTTTTGTCCGCTGAGAGAGTGAGGGTCTCCCTCCACTCCCACCCGGCTGGCAAGGGCAGATCCTCCCATCCTCGGAGGATGAGCCCATGGGTGAGCTCGGGAGCTACGGTCACCCCCGAGCAGTGGACGCAGAACACCAGGCAGGACAGGGACATTGCACCTCCGAGCTCCACCCTATCCGAGCACGGGCGCCTGAGGGGCGATCACGGTCACCGTGAGCTGAGCGGCTACCGCACCCGACCCGACCGCGGTCGTTTTCGCGAGCACGATCGCTGTCGCGGATACGCTGACCAGGTACCACAGGGAGAGCTGCGCAGCTGCCTCAGTAGGGGTGAGCACCACGATCGGAACGACCCCTAGACCGTGGTTGAAAGTTATCCCGGTATCGGCGTCCGCCGTAGCCGTGACGCAATGCTCCTTGACGTCCACGCCGTCGAACGTAACCGCGCTTGAAGTCGCCATATCAAACCTCCTAACTGGGTTCCGCGTCGAAATAGATCCGGGCGATCATGGTGCAATTTCCCGCACCGCTCACGAGCACCCAGACAACGATCCGATCATCGAATGTCCGATTATTGTGGGGGATAAACCCTTCAATCGAGAAAATAGCGCTCGCATTGTTCGGTCCAGAGCTCGGGGCGAGTATGACCGGCTCCTGACGCTGTCTCGTCGCGGGGTACACCCCCGCCTGGTCATGGGTGAGCAGGCAGTCAACGGTTCTCCCCGCGACCCCTCCGGGGTTGGAAAACTCCACTTCAACGCGATCAACCCATGGCGCCCACGGCCACGGTACCGACTCACCGTCGAACGAGGGATCTACACCGACAACGAGCGCCCCCCATACTCCCGCGGGAACCAGCGTGACGATGCTTGCGCTGAAACCTACCTTAGACACTACTTTTCCTTCGAGGGCTCGGAGCTCTTCGAGCTTGAGGGCTCGGAGCTCCTCGAGCTTGAGGGCTCGGAGCTCTTCGAGCTCTTCGAGCTCCTCGAGCTCTTCGAGCTCTTCGAGGGTTCGAGGAACGCTCTGAGCGCTGCCTCTCTTTCCTCATCGGGCAGGGTGAGCAACCCGAAAGCGCGCGGATCGTGGGTCATGTTGTCGTCGCTCCTGTCAGTGGGGTGAGCTTCCCCCCAAAACGCAGCATATCCCGTAGATACTCGCCAGGTGTGCCCGCGGGACGCGCCCCCCTTGGGGTTGGGGGATGGGGTTGGTCTGGATCGGAGGTCCGCGAGGGGGGGTGATACACGCTCATAGCGAGCGCCTGTAGCGTATCGAGGGGGACCGGGCGCGGATCGTCCGGCCACTCCCCGAGCTCGACGGTGAGGAGGTATCGCTCCACCCAGTCGAGCTGTTCGAGGGCAGACAGCTCGGAGAGCGCCTGATCCGTGGTTCCGAGGCGCCGAGCAGTCGACGGGAGGAACTGGATCAGTCCAACCGCGTGCGGGGGTTGCGGGTTGCGCTTGCTCGACGACCAGGAGCCGCCCGACTCGTAGTGAATCAGATCCGCGAGCCAGTAGGGATGCGTCCCTACGGCCCTTGCAACTTCCACGAGCCGCGCCGCAGTCGCGAGGGGGATCGGGTAGGCACCGGCGATCGTGAACGCATACACGGGATCTACCCCTTTGCTCGGAGAGGATAGCGCGACCGCGAGCCCTATCCCGGTGAGCGCAACGCTCGCGATCCCTGCGATCCCGAGCAGTGCGAGCCATGGCAGGGCGCTCCTCATCCGAGCTTGATCCCGAGCCCTGGAAGCCCATTTTTCAGCACGTAGTATCCGAGGGGAAGCCCGAACCCGAGGATGCAGACCGTAGCCGCGATCCCACCGATGATGACGCTGGTGCGATACATCCTCTCAGCCCTGTCGAGCTCCCGGGTGATGACGCTGGCGCCAGCCTGAGCCCCCTCCTCGATCCGGGAGAGCACCGCCTGAGCGGTGTCCATCGTCCACTCGCGCGCCCCTCGGAGAGCGCCGAAATACTGATCGAGGAGCGAGCGCTCCACGGGGTTCGGAGCTCTCCCGGTGCTCGCGAGGTTGCGCAGGACGTCCAGAGCTCGCTGCTCGGAAGTGCTGTAGACCGTGGTCTCCTGGCTCATCTCTGGAGTAGGCATGCGCTACCTCGTCAGCACGTAGATCAGGAGCGCGCCAGCGGCTACGCCAGCGCCGAGCAGACACACACCCCCCACCACGAGCAGGGCGACGGGAGGAGAGCTCACAGGGGGGGCGCCCGGGATCATCGGCATAGGGAACCCGGAGGGATCCCGGGTGAGCTGCAGGGGGGCCCCGAGCCACGTGGGATCGATCCCCATGAACTCGCGGGGAGTCATCGCCGCACCGCGAGCAGGAGACCGAGCCCCCCGAGGAGGGCCGTTCCCACCACGAGCCCCCCCACCACGAGGGGGACCGCCATCGATCCGAGCTCTCCCGCGCCCGTGCCGTACTGCACTCGGACATCACCAGGGGATCGGCTCCTGTCGACCAGGGATGACCACTCGACCCCCCCATAGACCTGGCGCTCTAGCGCCTCTCTGATCTGCGCAGGGACCACAGAGCGCCCCTGGTCCCAAGGGACCACAGCGCCCGGGGTGTACCAGGACTGCAGCCCGGGATCGCTCGTCGCGCCCGGAGTCGTGATCCCCTCCCCTATCTGCCGAGTGAGGGAAAAGAGCCACTGTGCATACTGCTGGGGATCCATCATCTACTCCGAGTAGAGAGCAGGAGGAGAGCCCCCCCCCCGAGCAGGAGGGAGCCGACCACCACGCCCCCGATCACCACGGGCGCTACCCACGAGCTCGACGGAGCTGTGGGGGGCGACGGGCGGTTCCACGGCACTCGCACCACGGGCCCGGGGCTCGTGGAGTCGGCAGGAGGGGGCGCCGGGTCGGGCTCCCGGGAGCCCGGGAGCGCCGCCTGTAGTGCGTCTATCCAGGCTTGCACCTCGTCCGCCTGGTCTCCCGCCACGAGCCCTAGCGCGTCTTCCCACATGACCCCCCCTACCAGTCGCGCCATACGCAGGAGACGTTGACCCCTGCGATATGCGGGTTTTGAATTTGAACATTGTGGAGCGGGCTCACGTCGAGCGTGAGGAGCGTTGAAGGAGTCGCCACGTAGTCCACGGTCTTCACGACAGGGTCATCCCCGCTCACGTCGACGAGTACGGTATTGCTGGCCTTGATCGTGAGCTTGCTGCGCTCGCCCTGTGGGTAGCCGAGCAGGAGCCACGCGCCCGGCGCGATCGTCTCGCGCACGGTCATCGTCGTTCGAGACTGCATCCGGGTCACGTTGTGCGCGACCAGGCTGTGCGGGTCGCGCTCATCCCCCCGCGCCTGACTCGGATAGAACCGGGCGAACGCGCGTTGTCGCTCCGTGAACGGAAGCCCCGTCGTGACCCTGCCCGTCGCCGGGTCTACCGATGCCGTGTGATTCAGAACGAGCAACACCTGTTCGATCACGACATTTGAGCCGAGCGCGCCCACATAGACCCGGGCCCGTGACGCGGGCCCGGTCTCTACCCAGGTGCTCTCGGTCTCCAGGTCTTCCGTGCTGTCGATCCGCCATCGGGCGCCCATGTTCTCGGTCCACGCGACGACCCAACCGGGCCCACGATCGACCGTGAGCAGGGACTGCTCAGGAGAGGTGGTGAGCAGCTCCGCGAGGGAGTTGGCACGACGGACACCGGGCATGGCCCCCCCCAATCAGGCGATCAGAGAGAACGTGGGGCTGATCGTGACGGGTGCTGCGGTGCCGTTGAAGAACTGGATGATCAGCTGGGTGTTCGAATCGATGTAATGCCCGAAAAGCGGGGAGATAACCGAGTCATGGCGGAACATCCCGGCGTTGACCTGGCCCGAGATGAGCCGGTCTCCCTTGCGCGCAAGGTCCGTGACGAACAAACCCGCAGCCGCGGGCACGCCCTCCACGTGCAGGTATCCGAGCCACCCCTCCTCCTGGATTTCGTTGCGGAAGTTGAGCGCCGCGCTCGCGACGCCGGCGGCGATGACGACGGGGGTCACAGCTGCGTTGAGACCGAGCCCGATATAGCTGTTTCCATACCCACCGCGGAGCGGGCTGCCCTTGCTCATGCACGCCAAGCGCGCGTATCCAGGGCGAGAGGGGTCCTCTTCGAGCACCGCGCCGAACTGCAGTGTCTTTGTCTGGATCCTGCCGTCCTTGTCGGTACCGGCTACAACGGGGATGAACTGTGGCATCATCGGTCGAATCATGGCTTGCCCTCTCCTGTATGCGCTCGCGAGCGCGTTCACAGCTGCCCGCGAGCCCGGGAGAGCTCGCGGGCAACGGAGAGCGCGCTACCGGATCGCGCCAGGGAACGGGATCGCGCCGCTGCTCTGGTCTACCGACCACAGCCCCTGGACGTAGCCCATGAGCCATCGGCTCCCCCGCTCCGCGAGGCCAGCGGTCGCGACCGTGGCCACTCCGCCCCCGAGGTGAACGATGAGCTCCTGTTTCGCCACAGCGCCCCCCACGGTGAGCAGGATCCCGCCAGCGGTCGCCACGCCGTCGTAGATGAGCCCTGTGGGGATCGTCGTCACCTCCCCGGAGCTCGCCTTGTAATCGTAGCTCTCGGGGATGGCTCCCCGCAGGACACCGACGGGGAGCGCGCCCACCATGCCGGTACCGACGTTCATCAGGGCGTTCGGGATCCGCTCGGTGCGAGTCTTGGCCGCCCGGGCCCGGGCCTTGCTCTTGTAATCCTCCAGCATCTCACGGGCTTTCTTCCCCGCACTGGAGGTCTTTCTCTTCGGAGCTTCTACGACAGCGGCTTTCGGTGGCATCGATCGGTCCCCCCGGGGTGATGAGTACCCCTTCCGATGCCATGGATCGCTCTCGAGGGCCATAGGGACGATCCAGGGGCTCATGTTGTCACGTATCGGACCCATGGCAACAATCGGGGGATAGACTGGACGGCACCCAACATCACATAGGGGTTTTCATGCCTGTATCCGCGATCGAACTGCCGACCTATCCGCCGCTCTTGCGCCTGGTCGAGACTGCATCGAGCTACCGGGAGCGGGACGAAACGAGCTACGTGAGACTGCGGCGAAAGCCGGACAAGGGCGCGCCAGCGACGATCGGCACCCAGATCCGGGACCTCGATCCTCAGAGTCTCATGGACGAGATTACGTCTCGTCTGGTCGATGCGAACTGCTCAGATCCGGTCATGATCGAGGTCATGGGGAGAGCGGGTAGACAGTGCCTCAGAATGATAGAAATTCCGCCTATCCTCGAAGCAATGGAGCATATCCACGACCGGCAAATGCGAGCGATGGAGGTGGAAGGCACAAACGCGGTCACGGTCGCGGTGTTGGATCTGCTCGGTCGGGTGATGATGACTCAGCAGCATCAAATGACCTCGTTTTACAGCCGGTGGAAAGACTCTGAGGATCACCTGATGAGCGTCCGCTCAGAGCTGCTAGAGCTGCAGGTGATGCACGACTGGGGAGAGCCGCCGGCTGATGAGGATGCAGAGAAGTGGCGCCAGATAGGGGGGGCGCTCCGCGAAACGCTAGGCCCCGTCGGCTCTCAGCTCGCATCTATGCTGCAAGCGCTCGCGAGCGCGAAGGGAAAGACGCCAGGGACCGCGCCCACTCCCGAGCAGGTGCAAGCAGCGATTCAAGCGGCCTATGCGAAGGGCATACAGGACGGCGCAGGGGCTGCAGCGCCCGGAGCTCCCGAGCCGGCCCCCGAGCCGGCCCCCGAGCCGCCCCCAGATCCCGAGCCGGATCCCGGGGATACAGCAACCGCCGCGATCGAGCTGCTCTTAGAGACATTATCGGAGCACCCCGAGCAGCTCACGATCGAGCGGCTACAGGCGCTCAAGCCTCATTCACGCGCGCTCCGCGCCGCGATGGCGGTGCTGGATGCGCTGCCGGATCCGGAGCCGATCGCCGAGTAGTCCCGGGGGGCGGATCGAGCGGCGATCCCGCGTCAATGGATAGCCGGATCGGTTGACCTGAGCGTGACGGGCCCGGGAGGATCGGAGCACACACATGCTCTTTTCCTTCCGGACCCGCTTTCCCTAGGTGGGTCCCCACGCTACCAACGGGCTCTCCACCCATGCAGACCCTATCAGTTCCGCTCCCCGCGGACCAGGGTACAAATAGTGCTAGCCCCCCGCTCGCACGTACCCCCCTCGGCATCTACTACCGCTCCTCCTACGGGATCGAGGACGCGATCCTCTCCGCGCAGCTCTCCCCGCTGTGCGCTGTGGTGGTGCGCAGGATCGCCATGCGCCAGCTGTCCGTGAGCGACCGTTACCACCGCGAGGGCATCCCCACGTCTGCAGCTCAGCTCGTTGTCGAGCTCGAAGGAGCGGCTCAGCGCCCCTACCACCGCTCCGCGGTGAGCTCGGCGCTCACGACCCTTGTCGGCCTCGGGGTGCTCATGAAGCGGAGGGAAGAGGGCTCCTCCTCCTGTCGGTACTTGATCGCGGACCCTTCGACGTGGACCTATCCCCCCGGGGTGCTCCCCCCCTGTGCCGGACGGGGATCGGTGTCCGTGCCCGGGTGGCCCGCGCCGGTCTACTGGGTGCCTCGTGGTCCTGGTCGAGACCCGCTCAGCCCTGTGGACAAGTCCACAGACAATGCCCTGGTAGACCAGGGCATTACGCGCGCCCGTGTCCCCACTGGCTGTATAGAACCCTTGATCTCTCCCGTGATTCCTACGCTTTACGTGAGCACTCACAATCGGATATCGGTCGGTCAACGATACGAACGGCTCCCCCTCGCTGAGGCGGTCTGCATCGTGCTCGACGAGCTGTGCCCCCCCTGGCGGGATGTCTACCGCGACGATCCGCGGTGCTTCCCCTCGGAGCTCATGGGGGAGCTCCGGGCGTGGTTGGAGGGGATCTACCTGCAGCGGTGGACGCTCGGGATCTTGCGCGACGCTGCAGCGTATGCCCTGCGATACCCCGATCTCGTCGACGGTGACCGGGCTGAGAGGGAGCGACGGGGGGCCCGTGGATGGGACCATGCCCCCGAGCTGCGCACTCCCGAGGCACTCTCCGAGCTCTCAGAGCTCATCGACTCATGGGCGGCTGAGCGGCTCCTCCGAGAGCACCCGGAGGGGGGATGCGTCGAGCGCCGCGAGGGGGCGCGCATATCCCATGGTTGTGGCGGTCTGCCTGTGGCCGACATGGCGCCCGATCGACTCGATGAGCTCCCCCCGGCGCCTGAGCTCGACGATGAGCCCGCGCCTCATGCTGTGCGCTCCGATGAGCTCCCGAGCCGGGAGAGCTGCGCGCTCAGCGGCTCGCTGGACGATCCGGGCGATATCGCGCCCGGAGAGCGCCCGATCTCGAACGTGCCCTGTCCTGTCGACGGGTCGGAACAGCGGGCCCGGGGAGAGCTGCGCCAGGTCTCGCCAGCGCTGGAGAGCCCGCACCCCGCACAGCTCCGGGGGGTCGATCAGCGGAAGCCCCGCATAGTGGTCATGTCCAGCTTTGGTACGGTGGAAATAGACGCTCAGGGCCTCACCGGTCCAGTGCAGATCCTGCACTCGGAGAGCAGCGAGCTCAGCGCGTCGAGCCCCGGTGAGGTAGCCCGTCAGGAGCACCGCCCGATCCCTTATTCCCGCGAGCCCGGGGGGACAACACCGCACCATGGCGCCGAGCTCGGACCAGGACAGGGGGCGACGGGGAGCCCGGGGGGAGCTCCCGAGGATCGCGCGGAGCGCCGCCAAACGCAGCTGGACCGCTGGCGAGCTCGACGGGGAGGGGTGCCCACAGCGGGCGTGGTGCCATGCGAGCGCGGACACCGCCCCCTGGATGGCGCTCATGGAGAGCCCTTGATCCGCGAGCTCCTCGAGGTACACGACGAGCACCCCCTCTCGAACGGGGAACCAGGGAACGGGGAGCCGCTCGCGAGCACACCAGCGCTCGTAAGACCGCCACGCGCCAGCGTAGGCGCGCCGCGTGGAGGGCCGGATCGCATCGTCCGGCCGGTCGACCGCGCGCCTGGTGAGATCGACGAGGTGGGCGGAGGGGCCCGGGTGCTCCTCTTCGAGCGCGGTCCCCGGGGGGAGCTCGGAGAGCTCCCCCCCGGTGAGCTGCTCTCCCGGGCCCGGGGGGGGGACCTCGGGGCTCAGGATGAGCTGCTCTCCCGGGCACCTGCTCTCCACCGTGCCCTGTTCGGTGTCGTCTGAGCTGCTCATCGGCTCCCCCTTTTCCGCTGTGGTTCCGGTTCGAGCTCTCCTCTCACGCGCGCCGCTGCAGTCATGCTTGCCATGCACTGAGCGAGCGCGCGCTCGACGTGTCCCCTCGATGTCCAGAGGTGCGTCCAGTAGGGGGCGCTCCCCCTCCCGGCCCGCTTTTCCCGGGCCATTTCGGCGGAAATGGCCCGGATCTCAGCGTCCAGCGCCGCATAGATGAGCAGACGGCGCTCAGGCCCGCTCATCCTGTCGAGCTGCAGCGCGAGCTCTGTGGAGCTCATCGGAGCTCCCCAGGTGGGCGGAGAACGTACACGAGCAGACCGCACCACCACAGGGACGCCACGAGCAGACCGAGCACAAAGGCCAGTGGGGCGCTCATCGCTGACACTCCGGACAGTCACCCGTCCCACCGCACTCGGGGCACACCCCCTCGTCGTCGCACTCGTCGCACCCCTCCCCTCCGCACTCCGGGCAGTCTCCCGGAATGCGGAGACATTGGGGGCAACGCCCGCTCCCCTCGCACTCGGGGCACACGGGAGGGGAGAGCCAGGGCGTAGCTGCGAGGATCGATGCGATAGCCCGGGCATCGGGCTCTCGGAGTCGGGCGGAGTGAGCGAGCCACTCCCACGAGACGCCACAGGGCCCGAAATCTCCGGCCGACCAGTTGGAATCGGGCCACGAGACGGCGCGGATACAGCCCCCCTGCAGGGCGACCACGAGCCGATACCGGCTCCCGTTGCCCGGGCTGCAGTCGATCGAGTAGACAGCGTCAAGCGGTTCGCAACGCATGGCTCAGCCCTCCCCGCTCAGGCGCCTGTAGACCCGTCGTGCGTATCCCCGGGAGTACCACGAGCTCACGTAGCACACGCCCGCTGTTGTGAACGCGGCAAACCAAGCGCCATACCGGGGCATATCCCCGGGCATGGCGCTGTAGACCTGGCTCCTATCGCTTGAGAGGCGGACCACGGTCGCTCTCCCATCCTCGGATTTGAGCAGCGCGTACCCGTCGCTGCTCTCCTCGATGATCTCGAAATCGATCGGGCTATGCTGTGATCTGGACATTGGACCTCCTGTCCTGGTTCGGTGTCCGGGCCCGGGGGGGGTTGCATCCTCCCCGGTGCCCATGAGTCTATCCCGGAAACTCGGTGTCCGTAAATGTCCTTTAACGGACACCGAGAACGCCGGCGTTTCGAGGACATTCACAACCGCCTGGACACGGTAACGGAACGGGGCTAGAAATCCGGCATGCCTGTTTGCGACTGGTGCCGAATTGAATTCCGGGGAACGAAGCGCGCTAGATATTGCTCGACACGTCACAGGGTAGCCGCATTTCGGGAGCGCAACCGTAACCAGGACGCAAGCACGCTCAGGGGTTTGCGTAACAACCTCGAGGGCCCTCGAGGCAGTAACGGAACGATCGCGGCTTTGTATATCCAGAGCACCGGGATCTATACGACGCTCGAAGGGGTCGATCCCTGGGATATCGAGCGGGACGCGACCGATTACCCGGGCCCGTTTCCCGTTGTCGCTCACCCCCCCTGTGGTCCATGGGGGCACTATCGGCACACTTGCACCGGGCAACGCGCGGATCTGGCGGTTCGGGCAGTCGCTCAGGTTCGACAATGGGGCGGGGTATTGGAGCACCCTTGCGACTCGCACCTATGGAAAGCGTGCGAGCTCCCCGAACCAGGTGGAACCCGTGACCGGTTCGGAGGGTGGACGATACTGATCCGTCAATCGTGGTGGGGACACCTAGCACCTAAGCGCACCTGGTTGTATATCGCTGGACGGATCGACGTTCCCGAGCTCCCCGATCCTTGTGAAGATCCCGGGGGAAGGGTCAAGAATATGAGCAGGGCTCAGCGTGAGGCAACCCCGCCTGAGCTCGCGCGCTGGCTTGTAAAGCTCGCGCGGGGTTGTGGTCGGCCCGTGTTCAGGAAAGAGGGCTATCCCTCGATCGTTTCCGCGGCTCAGTCGTTACCGTTACCTGGTAACGGTTACGCTACCCGAGCACCGGGGCCTGAGCGCTGATCACGGTGAGCTCCATCTGCGGGTTTGCGTTGGACCCCCCAGCGCCGTTGAGGTCCTTTTTCACAGCGATCGAGTTGCCCGCTATTTTGGCGCACCACAGCGCCCCCGAGGGGAGTCCTGCATACACCGTGATCGGCGTGAGGATCACGAGGAGCGGATCGGGCAGATCAATATCTAGCGTGGTGGACAGCGTGACATCGGCACTATCAACGATGATCGCCCATTTTCGGAGGTTCAAGCCCTGAAATATCAAAGTCGCGGTGATGGCCATTTTTCCCTCATGGAACAGCTGGTGGTGGAAACGGGGCGATCATGCGGCGAAATGCCCGGACCCGCATCCTAAACACGACGTCTCCCGACAGGATCAGCGCATAGGGGCTCGCGACCACCATCCCTATAAAGAACCCCCCCCCGGTCCCATCGGGCTGGGACCGCGGTAGCGATACGGCTGCATCATTCGTGAAACACAGCGTCCCTCCGGACTCGAACGCGGATGAGTTGACCGAACCACAGCAACCGGTCGCGACACCCGGGAGCGTCGGACCCACGACAT
>Ga0180007_10006159_pt1 | contig 11806 bp, 12 predicted proteins | sample MM_PC_MetaG_FD_121122 | JGI IMG/M metagenome (GOLD analysis project Ga0180007, IMG submission 121122) | Groundwater microbial communities from the Aspo Hard Rock Laboratory (HRL) deep subsurface site, Sweden - MM_PC_MetaG | ecosystem: Environmental > Aquatic > Deep subsurface > Groundwater...
AACTTTTTTTCTTTCCAACCGTGAACTGTGAACTTTTTTCTTTTTCTAACCGTGAACTTTTTTTTCTTTCCAACCGTGAACTGTGAACTTTTTTCTTTTTCTAACTGTGAACTTTTTTTCTTTTCCAACTGTGAACTTTTCTTAACGCATCCCAGCCACTATCTTCTCCGCCTGCTCTCTGCCTTCAAATCCGGCTTCAGACGTCAAGGCCAACTGTAGATACTCTTTTGCTTTGTCCAAATTTTTGTTTTTATAATATGCCATACCCAAATGATAAGCAAACGTAGGATTACGGGAAATTTCCACCTGGGCTTTTTCAAGATATTCGATGGCCGGTTTCAACTCATTTCTCCGATAATGAATCCAGCCAAGAGTATCAAAAATCGCAGGATTATTTGGATTAAGAGTCTCAGCTTTTTTAGCCAGGACCAAAGCCCGATCAAGATCTTTTGCACCCTGCCCATGTTCCGCCAGTAAAAAGGCCAGGTCATTTGCTGCAACCCAAAGATTCGGCTGAACCTTCATTAATTGCTCATATTCTGCTTTCGCTTTATCCCAATTCTTTCTTGTAAGATAGCTGCTTATTAGCTTTAGATAGCCAAGGGGCAACTTGGGAGCCTGCTGTTTGATTTTTGCATATTCTTTTTCCGCCTGCTCGAAATCACCGGATGCCTGAAAGAAATCACCCATTTCCGCCCTAATCTCCAAATCTTTGGGATTGGCATCAAGAATTTTTCGATACTGTGTTTCTGCATCTTTAAATTGTTTTTGTGTTATAAAAAGACGCGCCATAGACCGAACTAAATCCCGTGATTGGGGCATAAGTTTTATGGCATTTTGAAGGGTATCAAAGGCCATATTGGTTTCCTTATTTAACATATGGGCCTCGGCAAGCCTAATATAGCCGGGAGCAAACTGAGGGCTTTCGTTTACAACTGTCCGAAAGGCTGAAACAGCCTGGAGTCCTTCTTTCTTCCTCAGATGAATGGCCCCCTTGATATAATTGGTATCACTGTTTTTGGGGCTTTCCTTTATTACTTCATCTACATATAATTTAGCCTTATCGATCTCATTTCGGCCAAGATAGATTCGAGCCAGTGTATTTTTTGTCTGGATAATATGCTGGTCAGCCGGATTATTATTCAGGGATAAACATTCCTGGAGCACCGCAATAGCCTGATCATAGTTCTTCATGCGCGTAAGCAAATCAACCAGGGCAAAACGTATTATAAAACTTTTTTCATTCTTACGGATACCCTCTTTCAACTCTTGCTCAGCCTCGGCCGGTTTGTTTTTTATTATATAAAATTTAGCCGCCTGAATCCATGATTTCTCTTCCTCCGGTTCGGCTGAAACCATGGCATTAAGGATTTCTTTCGCCTGTGACTCTTTGCCCGAGTTCCATAAAATATCTGCCAGAGTCAGACGGAACTTTATTTCTTTTGGCTCAATATCAATAATTATCCGGGCAATTCTTATCGCTTCATCCGTCTGTTTCCTTTTCAGGGCAAGGTTGATCAGGGGAAGGTAAAGAGGTACAGCCTTTTTATTAACCTCAATACCTTTCCGAAGTGTCTTTTCAGCGCTCTCCTCATCTCCCTTTATTTGATAGGCTAAACTTAATAGAAGGTAACCGTCTGGTTTGTTAATCTTGCTACCCACAACATCTAAGAGAAACTTGAGTGCATCGTCCGTATTTTTTTTAGCCAGCAAAACAGCCCCTTTAAGGATATTTGCATCTTCATTGTTCGCATCGCTCTTTAAAACCAAATCTGCTTTTGCTAAAGCCTCGTCCGTCTTACCCGTGCTAAGCAACAAACCGCCCAACTGAACATGGCTGTCCAGATTTCCAGGATCAAGCTCGACGGCCTTCGAAAAGTTTCCATAAGCAGCTCTTAGATCCCGATTCTTCATAGCAATCAGACCAAGCAGATGATAGGCATCGGCAAATTTAGGATCGATTTGAATAGCGTTTTTAAGCTCCAGCCTGGCCTTAACATAATCTCCTTTTTCATACAAAGCTTTGCCTTTATTAAAAAATTCCATCTTCCTCTCTTCCGGCCCGCTGCATGAAACCAGAAGCATGACTGCCAAAACCAGCGCTATTCCAGAGAAAACACTACGTCGAATAATAATCATCCATCCTCCTTTATTCTAAAAAAACTACTCAATCAAGTTATTAGGTTCACGGTTTAGGGTTCAGAGTTCAGAGTTCAGGGTTCACAGTTCAGGGTTCAGGGTTCTGGGTTCAGGGTTCAAGGTTCAAGGTTCTGGGTTCAAGGTTCAAGGTTCACAGTTCACAGTTCAGGGTTAAGAGTTCATGCTTTACGGTTATTTAACTTGAGCTCTTCATATTTCTTGAGATAGTTGATAAATCCACGAATGGCAGCTCGGGTTTGTCTAACCTGTTCGTAAACATCTTTAAATTCGTCGGAAGATATGTACTCCTCGTCCATAGCCATATATAGTTCGCTCTGAACTTCCGTACAAGACCGTTTAGCATATCTCAAGAACCGGATAAACTCCGCATTCGTCTCGGAATCAAACCTTTCAGCAATATTATGCATCGATGATCCGGCGGCATCTTGTATCTGCCTCTTCAGCCCATAGTCCGTCGCAAATCCCGGTTTCTTTGTCAGACGGTACACTTTTCGAGTCAACACACGTGCCAGTTGCCAAGCCTCAATGTCTTCAAACCGTTCAATTTTCATCGCTCTTCAACCTTAACCCGTGAATTTAGAACTTTATTTCTTCTTTTCCAACCTTGAACCTTGAACTGTGAACCTGGAACTTTATTTATTTTTCCAACCCTGAACCGTGAACCGTAAACTGTGAACTGTGAACCGTGAACTTGGAACTTAGAACTTTATTTCTTCTTTGCCAACCTTGAACTGTGAACCTGAAACTTTTTTTATTTTTCCAACCCTGAACCGTGAACTTAGAACTTAGAACTTTATTTCTTCTTTTCCAACCCTGAACCCTGAACTGTGAACCGTGAACTTAGAACTTTATTTCTTCTTTTCCAACCTTGAACTGTGAACCGTGAACCCTGAACCCTGAACCTTCAACTGTGAACCTGAAAACCCTCACATCAACCCCCGCACACCTATGATAGCCAAACCACCAAGCGTACTAACCGTAAGAGCATTAAATTCCCCCCTGAGTTCTGTGATTAATACTTCATAGCTAAACAAAATTACAATCAGTTTTACCACAAGCATACCCACAATATGGCTTTGTATGGAATCAATCGGAAGATTAGGAATAACAATGGCTATGAAGAGAACCAGAAAATCCATGGTAGTCACATGAAAACCTTTGCTCCTTCGGGAAAACTTGATTGTAAGAATAACAAAAAAAGCCATAACTGCCAGCCCAATGTGGTACCCCATCATTATTTCCGGTTTGATCCAATCTGCGATTCCTTCCTGACTAAGGTAGAGGATAAGAGGAATACTCAGGTAAAGAGCAGCGCGCAGGCCAAGTGACCAGGCATTTTTCCCAAATATCCGCATGACAATAATCAGCAATCCGAAACCAAGTGCAACATAGATCGCATATCCGGGAATCTCCCTGGGCAGAAAACAGGAAAACATAAAAATCAGCGGGATCAAGACCTTCGATATCTCAAAGGAAATACGGATCACAAGCTTCTTGTCTCTGATGTTTGCCAACCTTCCTTTAATGATGTGATCGATCAGGTGGTAACGCTTAACCCGGAATCCTTTTCTGTCTGCTATGGCAAATACACTGATAAATAAAGCTGAAAAGATCAGATAACCTGCAAAGCATTGATACGCAAAGTAATACCTGAAAAGAATAGCCGAAATAATCATCAAAGACTGGATCAGGTAGATAATTACAACCGCCTCGGTATGGAAAAAGCCGATACTAATCAGCCTGTGGTGGAAATGGTTCTTGTCCGGCAAAAAAGGAGATCGGCCCTGCTTCATCCTTTCTAACATCACAGTGAGAGTATCAAGAATCGGAAAACCCATAATAATCAGAGGCAAAACCGGATTCACAGAAACATTTTCCTGAGTAACCTTGATCGCCAGCACAATAGCCGAAAAACCCAGAAGCTGGCTTCCCGTATCTCCCATAAAAATGCTGGCCGGATAAGTATTATATCGCAAAAATCCGAATATAGCCCCCACAAAAGCCAGAGAAAGAAGTAAAACTGTATTATCCTGAATCAGATAGGCAAGAAAACCGATGCAAAAAAAACCGAGCAGAGAAATCCCCCCGGCTAAACCATCAAGACCGTCGGAAAGATTAATGGCATTTGTTACTCCGACAATCACAAGCAGAGTCAAAACAACTGCAAGCAAATCCGGCAATACAGTACCATAGGACAGCAATGTGCCGAGATTAGTGATCCTGATGCCGCCATAAAATAACATAATCAGGGCAGCTAAAACTTGTCCTAGAAATTTAAGCCTGTAATCCAGCCCCTTAAGGTCATCCACCAAGCCGAAAATAACCAGAATCGCTCCGCTCACAATATAGGCATAAATAAAATCATTTCTCGGAGCCCACATTAAAAGGGGAATTAATACACCAAGAGCAATAGCAAGGCCACCGATACGGGGTATTGGTATTGTATGGATCTTGCGCGAATCCGGCATATCAAGGGCATTTCCTCTCACTGCCAGTTTTCTTAAGATGGGAATCAGGACGATAGTAATGAATACAGATAAAAGTAAAGCAGATAAGTTTTTCATGCAAATATGGGTTAGGGGTTAGGGGTTCAGGGTTCAGAGTTCACGGTTCACGGTTCGGGGTTCGGGGTTCAGAGTTCAGGGTTCACGGTTCAGGGGTTCGGGGTTCAGGGTTCAAAGCTCGGGGTTCAAAGCTCCTATCCTGAAACCTGAACACTGATTTGAACTCTCTTTTCGAGAGAAAAAATCTATAACCCATAAAGATACAGACCTGCAATGGACTGAAAATGTTTATCTTTAGTGTATAGCTTTAAACCATTTTGAAATGCCACAGCCGCAATCCATATGTCATTTGTGGGGATTGGTTTTCCGATTTGTCTTAAGTTATAAAGTATTTGAGCATAGAATTCGGTAGTGTCCTCATCGACAAGATAAAGAACCACTCTGGGGCTGTCAAGAAATTGCTCAAGTTCTTTGCGGTTCTTTTTCTCCATTCCTCCAATTTTGAACCCTGACAACAGTTCTCCAATGCTGATCACAGAAAACCCGATTACGTCGATTTCTCTAAGGACTTCTACAACACTGTCATCCCCTTTGAGTGCAAGCGAGTATATATTAGTGTCAATCAGCAATTTTTTCATTGCCATAATTCCGGATCAATTTTTCTTTGTTTGTCAATATCTCCCTGAATCTTTTCATGCTCAGACTTCGACCATTTTCCAAAAAGATGGTCTAAATCGTTATACTGCTTTGAAAACTTTTTCTTCTTTTGTGTTCCAAGATTCTGACTAATCAGTTCAAGGATAAACTTGTTGACACTCTTGCCTTCACGCTGAGCAGCATACTTTAGCTTTTCAGAAATGGAAGAATCAATTCCTCTGATTGTAATTGCCTTCATAAGTATCTCCATTATGTGCTATCATATTAAAACATCTTAATGATGTCATAATATGATGTCATAGAATGCTTGTCAAGTTTTCTTATTTCCTTTAATCACTTCCCTTCCACATGCTGGTTATCTTTTAAGAACTTCAATAACTCTGTCATCATTTCCCGAACAAATTGATCCAGCCTTTTTTCTGCATCCTTAATATCTTCATTCGGCCCAATAATAGTTATCGGTCTGATAAAAAGATCATAGGTATTATCTTTTTTTATTGCATTAAGAGCCAAATGCAGGCGGTTTATGTTTTTATCATGACTTGTCTTATCTTTGGTCTGGAACCAGAAATATACCAACTCATGTGTCCCTAAACTTTCCATAACCATTTTTATTACCGATATATTACCAAAGTGCTCGACATTATATATGTCATGAGTTGTTGTTTCTATCACTTTCCATCCGGATGATGGCAGACAAACGGTAGGGCTGTGAAAAAAATTATCGGTTTTCATAAAAGCGCTTTTTATATAACCAATATAAAGCGAAACATTATCATTCTTATCATTTCTATAAAAGCCTGAAAAAGCCTCTTCAGCACCGGATTTTATTATAATCTCATTATCAATATAATCCGCTCTTCCTTGCCATTCTGAAAAATTCAGGGGGAAGCTTTGCATACCACCCGCGATAACAAAAGGAGGCATTGCTTTTGTATTCCAACTGAAAAATGTCAGTATCACCAATAAAATTGCAGATACAAGAAAACCGGCGTAACCGGTTTTCCTGGGAATTGCAGTATCATTTACTTCAGGTTTCTTTGATCGCACATCGGATTTTTCCGGAAATGCTTTTCGCATAATATAACCAATTAAAAAAAGAAATGCGAAAGCAACCATAAATATTGCCCAACCGGAGAAATCATGAAAAAATCCTTCCGCAACCTCAGCACCGTAATAAGTGGCAAGAATAGCTGTTATCCCTATTCTCAAACCGTTTGTAATAATTGCAATGGGTACAGTTAAAACAACAAAAAAGATCTTTTTCGAAAGAGCTTTTTCGAAAAAATATGAGTAAATCACACCAAGAGCAAGAAGGGGAAATACAAATCTCAAACCGCTGCACGCATCCACAACCTGTAATTGTGTAACTCCAAGGTCAATTACGTTCCCGCTCAAATAAACAGGTATGCCGAACAACTTCACCAACCAAACTCCCAGTTTTGATGAAACGTTTTTCAGAAAAACTCCAAAGGTTCTGTCAAGAATATCCGGTAACGGCACCATAAAAACAAGCATGCCCATCGGTACCAAAGCTTTTTTTATAAAATCAATCCCAAGACAAAACATCGCAAAGAATATTATCATAACCGGTATGGAAGGCATTGCCACGTTTCCGCTGGAACCTAAAATACCGTACATGGAAACAAGGAAGAAGAATAAAAGGGCAGGCAAAACAGGCCATGATGTTTTAAAATCAACCTTTTTTATTTCATTCCTGTTATCCCATAACAGATAAAGTGTAATAAAAGGAATCAACATGCCATATGAATAATCATCGTTTGTCATCCATATATTTACCATGCTGTTTATAGGAATCCAGTAAGCAAGAATAAAAAGGCCAAGCAAGATAGCAAGATAAAATCTGATATCTTTAAAAATATTTAATTTTATATTCATATTTAAAAATCCCGTTTTACTTTATGCAGCTTAAAATAAAAAGTGTTTAGTGACTAAGATATGCAACTGACAAAACTTTCTATAAACCCCAAGATCCTCAACATCCAAATAATTTTTACCATTCACTTCACTCCCCCTGACACCTGAAACCGTGAACTGTGAACCGTGGAACCCCGACACCTCATCCCGAAACCCGAAACCGTAAACCCTGAACCCTATCCTGACACCCGACACCTTAACCTGACACCTGACACACGAAACCCTGAAACCTCTCAGCAGGTGTCAGGTGTCGGGTGTCAGAGTTCAGGAAGATTTTCAGCAGTATTGGGCCAGCCATTAAGCATACGAATGCATTCCTTATAACGATCCCTAAATTCTAAATAAACCATTTCTGTGATGTAGTCTTTGAGTTTTGCCATAAACAGATGGTGAATGGTTTCAGCAGCTTCTCCTCTACTACGATTCACGCCTTCTATTTTGTTACGGATATGGCGATCATCGTTTTTTTCGGCAAGTTGTGCTGGAGCACTGTTTGAAGAGCGCCTGGCCTGGCTTCCCAACTCATATTTTTCTTCGACAGGCCACATGTGCGTCAAAACACAAACTTCAATATGCAACTGACACAACTTTCTATAAACCCCAAGATCCTCAACATCCAAATATTTTTTACCATTCACTTCACTTCCCCTGACACCTGAAACCCAAAACCGTGAACTGTGGAACCCTGACACCTGAACTCTGAACCCTGAACCCTGACACCCTGAACCCTGACACCCTGAACCCTGAACTCTGAACCCTGAACCCTGAACCCTAACACCCGACACCTTATCCTGACACCTGACACCTAACACCCGAAACCCGAAACCCCTGAACCCTGAAACCTTATCCTGACACCTGAAACCCGACACCTGACACCTGAAACCCGACACCCGAAACCTGACATCCCCCAATCACTGACACCTGAAACCTGAAACCTCATCCTACATCATATATTTCTATGCAATCGGTATTAACTTTAGCACCCATAAGGCTTTTTAGTTTGTTACGTATAACCCATTTCAACGGATGCTTGATATATTTATGCATCACGGGCGATACCGAACCTATCATCCAGCAATTCTTGGGGCATGTTTTAACCCTCTGTCGAATCATAGAAGCATGGTTGCTTTGCCAAAGTTCATCAAAATGATTTACTTTACCAATATTTCCAAAACTCTCAAACCAATATTTTTTTTCCATCCCGTTACATGGCAGTACTTCTCCATAAGGATCGATAAAAAAATTTTCGGTGCCGGCTTCACACGGAAGCAATCGTTTTTCACCACGGATATAATTAATCAGGCCCAGATTAAAAAAAGCCCGGAACCAGCTTTTGGGACTGTTTTCTTTAAGAAGGCGATTTATAAGTTCTGCAAAATTATCTATAACTTCATCCTTATTTGTAATTATATTGTCATCCTTGTGGAAATAAAATGAATTATGAAATGCAGCAGTAGCAAATTCCATCTTCAGTTGCTTGGCCAATTCATAAAGCCAAAGCATATCTTTGGAGTTGTTGTTTGAAACCGTAATCCCAAACCCTACATCTTTTCTTCCCATTGCACGCAAATCCAGCAAGGCTCGAAGCCCCCTGTCAAAACCTCCCTGCTTACCACGAAGTTCATCGTTTTTTTGCGATAATCCTTCAATGCTTATGCGAAAACCAAGCGAAGGATACTTTTCAGCAAGCTGAAGTAATTTATCAGTATACCAACCACTGGTAGACATACATACACGTTTGGATTTCTGCATAATAACATGTATGATCTCATCAATATCATCTCTTATTAAAGGCTCTCCGCCGGTAACATTTGTAATATTCACCTGTGGCATTTTCTCCAGTTGCTCAGGCTTTATCTCTTTTTCCCTGTCAGTCGGATTATCCCAGATATTACACATCTTACATCGCATAGGACAGCGATAAGTAACTATAATAGAAGCATCCATAATTGCCTTTTAGGTTTAAAATGGGTTAGATGGTTGTGATCGTTGTGATGGTTTAGATGGTTTAGATGGTTGTGATGGTTTAGGTGGTTGTGATGGTTATGATGGTTTAGGTGGTTGTGATGGTTTAGATGGTTATGATGGTTTGGTTCGTTTTGTTCGTTGAGAACGCAGGTAACGAAGTAAGCCATCGATGATTTTTATTGTTTTTAGAGCCTGGTCATAAATGTCAGTAAAAGCATCTTTCGTAATAAATTGTTGATCCTTTGCAATATACAAACAGTTTTGAGTTTCTGCACAGGACCTTCGAGAATACGTCAAAAAGCGAATGAATTCATTATTAGACTGGGCAGCCCAGCCTTCGGCTGTATTATTCATCACAGAAATAGCTGCCCCTGTTATTTGACCAGTGAGACGATAGTCTTTTTGAAAATCCCTATTTTCATTGATGGCTCTATAAACCATGTTGACTAACTTCCTGGCCTCCTGCCAACATTCCAGATCCTCAAAACGATTTATCGTAGGCATCGATCCCCCCCCAAACCTTCCTAACTATCAAACACTCCCAACCGTCCCAACGCTCCCAACGCTCCTAACGCTCCAAACCATCCCAACCATCTCAACGATCCTAACGCTCTCAACCATCCCAACGCTCCCAACGTTCCCAACGTTCCCAACGCTCCAAACCATCCCAACCATCTCAACGATCCTAACGCTCTCAACCATCCCAACGCTCCCAACGTTCCCAACGTTCCCAACGCTCCTAACACTCCCAACGCTCTCAACCCCTCAATACCGATAAATACAATTCCTCCATTTGATCCGTCACCCTATCCCAGGAATAATTTCGCCGAACATGTTCTATCGCAGCAGCCTTCTTTTCCTCCACTTTCTCCGGGTGTGCTATAAGGTCAGAAAGTACATGCCGCAGGTCTTCACTATCGCGATTCCGAAATGTGTGGCCATGGTCTTTGATAGCTTCAATGTTCTCCGGGATATCGCTCGACATGCAACAGTTGCCATAGTTCATGGCTTCCAAAAGCGCCACAGGAAGACCTTCCATAGTTGAAGGCAGACAAAATAAATAGGCATTGCTGAAAAGTTCTGCAAGCGGAGAACCGGTTAAAAAACCTGTAAAAATAATACGGGGATCTTCACTTGCAAGTTCTTTGATTTTTGATATGTAATTTTCGGAATGAGCCGCATCACCGGCAATTACAAGCTGCATATCGGTTTTGATTTTTTTAAATGCATCTATTAAATAATGCACCCCTTTTTCCTCAACAAGCCTTGCAGCAAAAAGGATATATTTATTCGGATTAATCCCCTGTTCAAGCAGCCATTTCGGGACAGTCTTTTCAACAGGAGCGACTCCGTTTGGTATATAAATTACATCTCTTCCAAACTTTTCCTCAAAGTATTTTTTTTGCACTTTGGAAACTACAGTGGTTTTTGTGGGAAAATATACTGCCGTGTAATCGGCAAATCTAAAAAAAGTACGTCCAACAATTCCCCATTTGTCCCTTTTCCACTCAAGCCCATGAGTTTGCACAACAGTTGGAATACCTTTAATACGCGGAAAAATGGAAAACAGCGAAGGACCTACCGCATGCACATGAACAAGATCGACATTCCCGGATCGCATAACATCAAAAGTGGCATTAAAACATATTGACATCTTGTGAAGCGATTTGGTGTTCAAAGATGCAACAGTCTTTATCTTCATACCTTTATAAACACCATCAGCAGTTCCATAATCCCGGCTGGAATAAACGGTCACATCATGCCCCCTGTCCGCCATCCTGGAACCAAGCTGTTCGGTAACGCTTTCAATTCCTCCGCCAATGGGGATGCCTTTTACTGCTATATAAGAGATGCGCATATCAGCTTGTTTCGCCCCATTCTGTTTTGCAAATATTGCGAAGCCACCTAACGCTGTCTTTCATATCTTCACGGTCTTTCCATATCCCAATGAATGGTTCATTAACAAGATCTGATCGTTTCGATTTTTTCATGTTCCATTTGTTGCCTCATTTATTTAATGTCCGGATCTCATTTGGTGCTGAGGCTTAATAGCGAGGCTGAAACCCAACTCTGCAAGCATCCGATTGAGTGTACGGAGTTCCGGGTTTCCTCGTTTTGAGAGCAACCTATAAAGACTAACACGATTCAATGCAGCTTTTTCGGCAAGTTCTGATATTCCGCCACGGGCTGCGATTACATCCCGTAAAGCAAGAAGAAACACTTCCTGGTTAGGATCCACAAGCGCTGCGTTAAGATACTCCGCTGCTTCTTCCGGATTCTTGAGCGCCTCCATCAATTCGTCATCATAGTTGCTGGTCCGTTTCACGATTCCTCCATATATTCTTTCCAATAAAGCCTGGCTCTTTCAATATCCTTATCTGACAGGATTTACATGATTAACAGGATGATTAATCAGACCGCTCCGGAAGAGCGGCCTGAAACACGCAGCCGCTTCGCGGAGGCTTCAATTTCGATGACCATCGCTTTTCGATAGACGCTTTCCAAAAATCCAAATCCCAAGTTGTTATAGACTTGGTAAGCGCAGCCGATTACTTTGTGGGTTACGTCTTCTTTCTCCA
>Ga0180007_10006160_pt1 | contig 11805 bp, 11 predicted proteins | sample MM_PC_MetaG_FD_121122 | JGI IMG/M metagenome (GOLD analysis project Ga0180007, IMG submission 121122) | Groundwater microbial communities from the Aspo Hard Rock Laboratory (HRL) deep subsurface site, Sweden - MM_PC_MetaG | ecosystem: Environmental > Aquatic > Deep subsurface > Groundwater...
CCAATGAATCTGTTTTCCGGCAATTTTTATCAGTCGTAGACAACCTGGAACGGGCAATCACAAGTGCCCAGGAAGGTTCAGAGAACTCCGGCCTTTTTGAAGGCGTAAAACTGACGCACAAGGAAATTGTCAAGCTTTTTGAAACCTTTAATTTAAAACCTGTAGACGCTGCAGAAAAACCCTTTGATCCGAACTTTCACCAGGCAGTCACCCAGGAAGAAACCGACGATTTTCCTGAAAACACTGTTACAAAGGTGCTTCAAAAAGGGTATCTCCTTCACGACAGGCTGATCAGACCGGCAATGGTTGTTGTTTCAAAAAGCGCAAACAAAAAAACCAAAGAAAATATAGAAAATTAAAGATATCTTGGAGGGTATATTATGGGTAAAATTATTGGAATAGACTTGGGAACAACCAACTCCTGCGTAGCGGTCATGGAAGCTGGCGGAGAAGTGAAAATCATTACCAATGCCGAAGGCGGAAGAACCACGCCGTCCATAGTGGCATTGACGGAAAGTGGCGAGCGGATTGTGGGCATGGCGGCCAAACGCCAGGCTGTCACCAACCCTGAGAACACGGTCTTTGGCGTCAAGCGACTGATTGGCAGAAAATTCAGTTCAAAGGAAATACAAACAGACATCCCCAATCTTCCCTACAAAATTGAAGCTGCTGCCAACGGAGACACCCGGATCAATCTGAGGGGAAAACAGTACAGTCCGGCTGAAATTTCATCTTTTATCCTGTCCAACATCAAAAAAACGGCTGAAGATTATCTGGGCGAAGCGGTAACAGAAGCCGTCATCACAGTACCTGCCTATTTTAACGACAGCCAGCGGCAGGCGACCAAAGATGCGGGGAAAATTGCAGGGCTTATTGTAAAGCGCATCATCAACGAACCCACTGCCGCCTCCCTTGCTTATGGGCTTGACAAGAAAAAAGAAGAAAAAATAGCCGTTTTTGACCTGGGCGGAGGAACCTTTGATGTATCGGTTCTTGAGATCGGTGATGGCGTTTTTGAGGTAAAATCAACCTCCGGCGACACCCATCTGGGTGGCGAGGACTTTGACTTGAGAATCATTGATTATATTGCAGATGAATTTAAAAAATCCCAGGGCATTGACGTTCGGGGGGATAAAATGGCACTACAGCGGCTGAAGGAAGCAGCTGAAAAAGCAAAAATGGAATTGTCCACAGCCACCGAAACCAACATAAACCTGCCCTTTATTACGGCAGATGCCTCAGGGCCAAAACATTTGGACGTTAAACTGACCCGGGCCAAACTGGAGTCTTTGGTTGCAGATCTTCTGGACAACCTTGAACAGCCCTGCAGAACAGCGTTAAAGGAAGCCAACCTGGGCAGTGGCGGTGTGGACGAAGTGGTATTGGTCGGCGGCATGACCCGCATGCCGGCTGTCCAGGAGCGGGTGGAAAAAATATTCGGTCAAAAACCCCACAGAGGCGTGAATCCGGATGAAGTGGTTGCCATGGGTGCTGCCATCCAGGCCGGTGTTCTCCAGGGGGATGTCAATGATGTCCTTCTGTTGGATGTCACCCCGCTTTCCTTAGGCATTGAAACCCTGGGCGGCGTCATGACAAAACTCATTGAAAAAAATACCACCATCCCCACCAAAAAGAGCCAGGTATTCTCTACTGCAGCCGACAATCAGCCGGCAGTCTCCATCCATGTGCTCCAGGGGGAAAGAGAAATCGCTTCCGGCAACAAAACCCTGGGACAATTTGAATTGGCGGATATTCCGCCGGCACCCAGGGGTGTTCCCCAGATCGAAGTCTCCTTTGACATTGATGCCAATGGAATCGTCCATGTGGCAGCAAAGGACAAGGCAACCGGCAAACAGCAATCCATCCAGATCACGGCAGCCAGCGGTCTTTCAGAGGACGAAATAAACAGAATGGTCAAAGATGCTGAAATGCATGCTGAGGAAGACAAGAAAAAAAGAGAACTGGTTGACACCAAAAACCAGGCTGAAAGCCTTTGTGACCAGACCGCAAAAACCCTTAAGGAACACGGGGACAAGGTGGATGAAGCAACCCGGAAAAGCATTGAAACTGCGCTTGAAAACTTGAAACAGGCCAAGGATTCAGAGGATGTCCAGGATATCAAAGCCAAAATCGAAGCCCTTTCCCAGGCCTCCCACAAACTGGCAGAAGTGATGTATCAGCAGGCAGCCCAGGAGAATCCGGGTGCGGATGCTGGCGGCCAGGCCAACCCGTCCAAGGACGATGAGGATGTGGTGGATGCAGATTTTGAAGAGGTCAAAAAGGACAAATAAAAGCTTGTAAAAGCTGTTGAATATAATCCTGCCGTGGTCTATAGTTGCCCGGCAGGATTTTTTTATATTCATTCACAAGGCCTTGGTAACCCAATGATAAAAACGGACATGACAATCACGGATATACTCGCGCAAAACAGCGACCGCTATCCAGAAGAAACAGCCATTGTAGAGCGCATTCCCGCCCTGAACGTAAAAAAGCAGATCACCTGGAAAGAATTTTACAGATTTTCCTGCAGGTTTGCCAATTCTCTTGGCAAAAAAGGCATCCGAAAAGGGGACAAGGTGGTCCAGCTCATGACCAACTCCATTGACTGGCTTCCCCTTTATTTTGGCATCCTGTATAGCGGTGCATGGGCCGTTCCCTTGAACTTCAGATTTGAGTCCGACAAGATCCTGCTGTGCACCCAAACCGCTGAAGCCAAGGTCTTTATTTTTGGGCCTGAATTCATCCGGCGTATTGAGGCGGTTAAGCCTGAATTGGAAAAATGTGTCACCCTGTGGCTTTTTTCAGGGCCAAAAGATGACTGTCCCCAGTGGGCCTGTCCTGTCCAGGATTTTATCTGTGAGGAAAAAGGGACGCTTCTTCCCGATGTCGACCTTTGCATGGAAGATCCGGCAGCACTTTATTTCACCTCCGGCACCACCGGCACCCCAAAGGCGGTGCTGCTCACCCATAAAAACCTTTCCCATGCCTGCTATCTTGAAAATAGCCACCATGGCCAGACCCACGAGGATATTTTCCTGTGTATTCCGCCCCTGTACCATACGGGCGCCAAAATGCACTGGATGGGCTCTTTTCTTGTGGGCGGAAAGTGCGTCCTCCTCAACGGCGTGAACCCCAAATGGATTATCGAGGCAATCTCCCAGGAGTTGTGTACCATTGTATGGCTGCTGGTGCCCTGGGCCCATGATATCCTCATTGCCGTTGAAAACAAAGAGATTCTCCTGTCCAATTATGTGCTTTCCCAATGGCGTCTCATGCATGCAGGTGCCCAGCCTGTCCCGCCCAGTCTGATTGAAAACTGGAAAAAATATTTTCCGGCCCAGGCCTATGATACCAACTATGGCCTCACCGAATCCACAGGTCCCGGATGTGTCCATCTGGGCCTTGAAAATGCAGACAGAATCGGTCCCATTGGGCTGCCTGGCAACGGCTGGGAGGCAAAGATTGTGGACAAGCAGGGAAATCATCTTTTTGCCAACGAATCCGGAGAACTCATTGTCCGTGGCCCGGGGGTCATGAAAGAATATTATAAGAACCCGGAAGCCACCCAAAAAACCATCCGAAACGGATGGCTCCACACTGGGGACATTGCCAGATATGACAAAGACGGATTTATCTGGCTTGTGGACCGTAAAAAAGATATGATCATTTATGGGGGTGAAAATATATTCCCCGTTGAAATTGAAAACTTTTTTCTCACCCATGAAAAAATTAAAGATATAGCGGTTATTGGTGTGCCCGACCTTCGTTTGGGTGAAATCCCGGCTGGTATTATCAGTGTAAAACCCGGTGCCATGCTGGGTGAAAAGGAGATCATAGCGTTCCAGGCAGCCCTGCCCCGGTACAAGCAGTTGAAACAGATATTTTTCGGGGATGTCCCCCGAAACCCAACTGGAAAAATTGAAAAACCAAAATTGAGACGAATGTATGCAGAAGACAAACGAAAAGACATTAATAAACTTCTCAAGTAAGACGTGGATGATGAATTGCCTTGGCACTTTTATGCCTTTGCTGCTGGTGTGCGCTCTGCTTTTTGCCTTTCTTGCAAAAGACATTTCGGCAGATACACTTCAAGATACCATTTTAACTGCCGTTGAAAAAAAATATACCGGCACCGAATTCCAGGCAGACTTCAGCCAGGTCTCAAAACTTGAAGCCCTGGAGGTAACGGAAACTGCTTCCGGGAAAGCCTGGTTCAGCCATCCTGGAAAGATGCGATGGCTGTATCTGGACCCGGAGCGCCATGAAATCATTACAAACGGGAAGACCCTCTGGATCTATCGCCCCGACCAGGCCCAGGTGATGAGGGGGGATGCCCAAAAATTTTTCAAGGCAGGGGCGGGAGGGTCATTTTTATCGGATATCGGGCTGATTCGGAAAAATTTTACCATCCAGCTCAAAGAGGCAACCGACACCCATGCGACCCTTTTATTGACCGCCAGACAAAAAAATCCAGACATGGTTTCCATTCTTATCCGCGTATCCCGCACCACCCATGAAATTGAGCAGGCCACAACCCGGAATGTATACGGAGATACCACCTTGTTTGCGTTTACCAATATAAAATTTACAACCACCAATGCATCCACATTTGAGTTTAAGATCCCCGAGGGATCCAGTATTGTTGAGATGGATTGATTATAAAAGGAACCCGTACAATGAACAATTCAACAGGCATAGATCAGATGCTGATAAAAAAGATACAAAAACTGGCCAAAGAAAGAAATGCCATTATTCTGGCCCATAACTATCAGCCGCCTGAAATCCAGCAGATTGCTGATCTTTGCGGAGATTCCCTGGAACTGAGCATCCAGGCGTCAAAAACCCCGGCAGATATCATCGTTTTCTGCGGAGTCCATTTTATGGCGGAAACCGCCTATATTCTCTCCCCGGATAAATCCGTACTCCTGCCCAACCCCGATGCCGGATGCCCCATGGCCGACATGGTGGACCCTGCTGCCCTCAGGGCCAGGAAAAAAGAACTGGGCAATCTCCCGGTCGTAACCTATGTCAATTCCTCGGCAGCGGTAAAGGCCGTATCCGATATCTGCTGTACATCGGCCAACGTCATCAAGGTTACAAATTCAATTGCAGCGGATGAAATTCTCATGACACCGGACAAGAACCTTGCACTCTACGCGGCTGCCAACACAGACAAAAAAATTCATCTATGGGAGGGATATTGTCCCTTTCACAATACCTTGACCGTTGAAGATGTGACTTGTGCAAAAGCCGCCCATCCCAAAGCCCTTTTCATTGCCCATCCCGAATGCCCGCCAAAAATTTTGGAACTTGCAGACAGTGTTCAATCCACTTCGGGCATGATCCGGTTTGCCGGACAATCCACTTCGGACCAGTTTATCCTGGGAACGGAAACCGGTCTGATATATCCCATCTCCAAGGCCCACCCCCATAAAAAATTCTATCCGGCCTCGGGCAAGATGTTTTGCCCGGACATGAAAAAAATCACCTTAAACCATGTGGCCGCAAGCCTTGAAAACCTGACCGGAGAAATAAAGGTGCCCGAAGATATACGATTGGCCGCCCTGGGGTCGGTACAAAAAATGATTAATTTAAATTAGTCCCACAGCGTTTTTTTTCCATGGGATGCAAATGAACGCAAATTAGTACTCTTAAAAATCTGCGTTCACCTGGATCCTGTTTTGAAAATTATAAATTGCGCCTACAGGGCGTCAAAAATCGAATCCGGAATATCGGCATTGGTATAAAATTTCTGGATATCATCACAATCATCCAGGGCATCCATGAAACGGATCACCTGCTCAGCTTCCGTTCCGTCCACCGGGGTCATGTTCTGGGGCAGCATGGTGATCTCTGCCATCTGATATTTTATCTGGGCCTTATCCACTGCATCCTTTACCGCATCAAAATCTTCGGGCGCTGTGATAATCTCAAAGGTATCGCCTTCATCCTTGATATCTTCCGCACCGGCTTCCAGGGCGACTTCCATGAGCGCCTCTTCACTGGCATCTTCCTTGCTCACCGAAATCAGACCCTTCTTGTCAAACATCCAGGCAACACACCCGTCTGTTCCCACATTCCCGCCGGCTTTCCCAAAGATATACCGGACATCGGCGATGGTCCGGTTCTTGTTATCGGTCAGGCACTCTACGAGAACAGCCACGCCTCCCGGGCCATAGCCTTCGTATAAGATTTCCTCGTAATTCACCCCTTCCAGATCGCCCGTTCCCTTTTTAATGGCCCTCTCAAAGGTATCCTTTGGCATGTTCTGGGCTTTGGCCGCATTCAGGGCATGGCGCAGTCTCGGGTTGGCTTCCGGTTCCCCGCCGCCCATTCTGGCAGCCACGGTGATCTCTTTGATCAGCTTGGTAAAGATCTTGCCCCTTTTTATATCGGCCGCCCCTTTTTTATGTTTAATGGTCGACCACTTACTATGTCCTGACATGAATACGATCTCCTTATTTTTTACCTTTTGCGATTATATAGATTTCTTTGCTTTGTTTTCTGCAACTTTCAGGCTTAAAAATTTTACATTCTCTGAATACCGACTTCACCTCTTGCTCAAAGCCTTTGAACTCATTGCCTTGAAATATCTTGCACACAAAATTTGAATTGACCGCCCCGAATTTTTCAACGGTTTCCAGGGCCATTTTGCACAATTCGAATGATTTGAATGCATCCACATCCTTGCGACCGGTGGTGGCAGGTGCCATATCACTTAGAACCGTGTCAAAACCTTTTTCCTGTGCCAGGAACCCCTGATTTTCCAGGGCCAGAATATTGTCCTGGATGACGGTCACATTCTCCGGCAATTTAATTTCCACCTTGGTCAAATCGATGCCCAAAACCCGGCCCTGGCCGCCCACCTGCTTTGCCGCGTACAAAAGCCAGGAACCCGGTGCACACCCAAGATCCAGCACGAGGGCTTTGGGCACAATGACCTTGAATTTTTTCTGAATTTCCTCCAGTTTATACACAGACCTTGCCGGATAATTTTCCGACTTGGCCTTCTGGGTAAAATGGTCTGCCCACTGGTTCTGCTGGGATCCCTTTGTCTTTCTATCCATCAAATAATACCTCCATGGCATCTTTTAGGAAACTGACGCTTTCGATGGTCATTCCCTTGACGCGTGACAATTGCTTCATGGCGGCACTGGGGACCAGACAGGTGGTAAAGCCCATTTTCGAAGCCTCCTTTATCCTTGCCTGGGCATGGCTTACCGCCCGGATCTCCCCTGTCAGACCGATTTCACCGATCAGGGTGGTTTCCTTGTGGACCGGCTTGTCCAGGAAACTTGACGCAAGCGCTGCGGCAATGGCAAGGTCGGCCGACGGTTCCGCAATCCTGACCCCGCCAATGACATTCATAAACACATCCAGCCCGGATAAGTTCATGCCCAGACGTTTTTCCATGACCGCCAGAATCAGGGCCACCCGATTGTTGTCAAGTCCAAGTACCGTGCGTCTCGGATTTCCCAGGCCGGAACTGGAAACAAGGCCCTGGATCTCCACCAGTATGGGCCGTGTGCCTTCCATGCTGGAAGTCACTACCGAACCCGGTGCCACTGCCGACCGGTCTGACAGAAAGACCGCCGAAGGGTTGGGCACCTGGGCCAATCCAGTTTCCCGCATTTCAAAAACCCCGATCTCGTTGGTAGACCCGAACCTGTTCTTGACTGCCCGCAAAATCCTGAAAACATGGCTCTTGTCCCCCTCAAAATAAAGGACGGTATCCACCATGTGCTCCATGATTCTGGGGCCTGCAATGGCACCGACCTTTGTGACGTGCCCCACCAGAAAAATGGGGATCCCCGTGGTCTTGGCCAGACGCATGAACTGCATGGAAGCCTCCCGGATCTGGGTCACACTGCCCGGCGTAGAGGCGACCTCGGGATGGAACACCGTCTGGATGGAATCAATCACCATGGCGTCATAGTGCTGTTTTCCGACCATTGAAAGAATAGCGTCCAGATCGGTCTCCGCCACAATAAAAAGGGAATCGCTTCCTGAATCCAGGCGTTTTCCCCGCATGGAAAGCTGAAGGACCGACTCTTCTCCTGACACGTACAGACATTTTTTCCCGGCCCGGGCCAGGGTGGCCAGCACCTGCAACATGAGGGTGGACTTACCGATGCCGGGGTCACCTCCGATCAGAATCAAAGATCCGTCCACAATACCGCCGCCCAAAACCCGGTCAAATTCGGTGATGCCCGTAACAAGCCGATGGGATTCCGTAACATCCACGGAATTTATGGACACGGGATTGGGAGCTGCAAATGTACGGGACTGGCCCGACCCTGTGCTTATAATTTTCTCTTCAACCAGGGTATCCCATGCCCCGCATTCCGGGCAACGCCCCATCCATTTGGGGGTCTGGCACCCACAGGACTGGCACAGGAATGTGAATTTATCTTTTTTTTTCAAAAAATTTCTTCTCAAATCAAAATTTAATTAAGTTAAGAAATATACCCTTTTTAGGCTTTTTTATCAAGATGCCGGTCAAGATTAAAACTTTGACAAAAGACATTTGATTTACAAAGGCATTTATCCATAAGCGTTTTGAATTCAGCCCATTTTCCTCTGTTTACAATACGTGTGTTTTAAAGTTGCCCTTGTAATTTGCCCATATCTCATTTATCTAGAAGACTTTCTTTTATTCGGATAAACTGTCATGCCCTATACCGGAGAACTCATTGCCATTGTAACTGTGTTGTGCTGGACCGTCAGTGTCCAGTTTTTCGAAGCCGCCGCCAAACGGGTGGGCGCAACCCCGGTCAATATCATCAGGATATCAACGGCCCTGGTTCTTTTCGGATTGTTTTTGTTTTTCAAAAACGGGGAAATTGTTCCGCTGAACTTTCCCCTGCGATCCTGGGTGTTTCTCAGCCTTTCCGGAATTATTGGATTTTTCCTGGGAGATATCTGCCTGTTCAAGGCCCTGGTAGAATTAGGCCCCAGAATCGCCCTGTTGATTTTCAGCCTCTCAGCCCCAATGGCCGCCCTTATCGGCTGGGTTTTTCTGGCAGAAATCTATGAAATTCACCAATGGGCCGGGATGCTGGTGACCCTGACAGGGGTGGGGCTGGTTATTTTTGAAAGAAAGCGGCCCAAGGACACCGCCAATCAATTACTCCAGCGAGCCATCACCCTGAAGGGAATCGTGTTCGGCATAGGTGCCATGCTGGGCCAGGCCTGCGGGTATGTCATGAGCAAGGCAGGGATGCAAACAGAAGCGGGGTTTTTAGATCCCTTTGCCGCAACCCAGATCCGAGCGCTTTCAGCATTTGTCTGTTTTGTCCTGTTTTTCACCCTGACCCGCAAATGGCGTCAGGTGGCCTCGGCAATTGCTGACACCCGGGCCCTTGTCTTTACGGCGACCGGCGCAGTCATCGGCCCTTTTATCGGGGTATCCCTGTCGCTGATGGTCCTGCACTATCTGTCCTCGGGTGTGGCCTCCACATTTTTATCCCTGACACCTGTGTGTATTATTCCCTTTTCCATCTTCCTTCACAAGGAGCACGTATCCATCCGGGCCTTTGGCGGCGCTCTCATTGCCGTGTCCGGCATCTGGCTTCTCATGGTACCCTAACAAAATAAAACCGCCGCACCTTTGCGGTTTACTGAAATAAGGCGCTCACGCTTTCGCCGGTGTGTATCCTCAAAATTGCCTGGGAAAACAAAGATCCCATTGAAAGAACCTTTAATTTCGGAAATCGCTTTTCTTTGGGGATATGCACTGTATTTGAAACAACTATTTCTGTAATGGGCGACGCCTTCAAGTTTTTCACGGCATTGCCGCAAAGCACCGGGTGGGTGGCCCCCACATAAATCTTTTGGACCCCTGCCCTTTCAAGTGTTTGAATCGTGGCGACAAGGGTGCTGCCAGTGGAAATCTCATCATCAAATACAATGACATTCTTGCCTTCTACATTTCCAACCACAAGTCCCTGTTTAACACCCGAATCACTGATACGCCGTTTGTCGATAATGGCCATGGATATTTTTAAGCGTTCGGCAAACTTGCCCGCTCTTTTGGCCCCTCCTGCATCGGTGGCCACAACCACCACCCGGGATAGATCCAGGCTGTCGGCAAAATAATCGCAGATGGTCGGAACAGCCGTAAGATGGTCCACAGGCATACTGAAAAACCCATGAACCGAATCCGCATGGAGGTCCATGGTCAGTACCCGGTCGGCGCCGGCTGTTTTCAGCATATCGGCAATCAGTCGTCCGGCAATGGATATCCTGGGGGCATCTTTTTTATCTGACCTGGCATAGGAATAATACGGAATCACTGCTGTGATCCTTTTGGCCGAGGCACTGCGAAGGGCGTCCAGGGTGAGCAAGAGTGACATGATATGGTCGCTGACAGGGTGGGTGAGGGATTGAACCACGAACACATCCTTTTCCCTGACACTTTCTTGAATCTGTACAAAAAGGTTATCATTTGAAAACCTGGATATTTCGATCTGACTTAAAGCAATTCCGATGTTATTACAGATTTCCCTGGCAAGAGGGGTGTTGGACCCGCTTGAGAATACTTTTAAGGTATCATTCATGTAAAAGCCCTTTTTGTTGATCTTGTTTTTTCATAACAGATTTGCCATCACTTTTATAGGTGTCACTGCCTTGTGTCAATATTTCAGAACCAATTGGCGGAGGTGATCCCAACGCCCAGACTCACAAACCGCTTGTTGGGTGTCAGCTATGCTTCACCTTATGAGAGTCTTTATTCGCCTTCTTTTGCAAGCAAAGATATTTTTGTCACCCTTTTTCCTATCAGTTTCAACAGATCTTTTTTCTTAACCGGCTTTGACAGATAATCACTGTATCCGGCGTCAAGGCACTTCTGGGGGTCTTCCTTCATTGCATGGGCTGTCAGGGCAACAATATAGGTCCTTGGTCGCCCCTGTTCCACTTCCCAGCGCCGGATTTTTTTTGTGGGGGTTTTCTTCAGGTAGGCCCGAAGGAGGATTCTGTTCTCCTGGCCGTCTTCCACAATTAAAATGTTCAATGCCCGTTCCGTGACGGACAATTCTCCGTTTCCCGGGGTAGGGTCATCTTTTCCGGGTGATATTGCCTGGCCCATGGCTGCACCTATGGCCTCTTTGAGTTCCCTGCGCTTAAAATCCGTCCAGAACCGGCATCTTCCCATCCAGCAAAATCAGATCAACCGGTGTGTTGGCCTGACAACCAGAACCTGTTTACCCCTGATCTCAGCTGCAGGCGTTATTCGAGGTGGCCGGAGATGGGTGTCCATGTCAAACCAGGCGGTAAAAGAAAAGAGACACCCATGGCCGGGGTCGCTCTCCACCCAGATCTCACCGCCCATCATCTCCACCAGGTGCTTGCAGATGGTCAGCCCCAGTCCGGTTCCTCCAAATTCCCGTGTGGTGCTTGAGTCTGCCTGGGTAAAACTTTCAAATATGTGGAATTTTTTTTCCTTTGAGATGCCAATACCACCTCACCGGATTGGGTCAATATCTGAATATGGCGTTTCTGTTCCGGGGTCAAATTCGATTCCAATAAAAGCTCCCCATGCCCAGTATGGCGTTCATGGGGGTACGGATTTCATGGCTCATGCTGGCCAGAAATTCACTTTTTGTTTTGTTGGCCTGGTCAGCACTTTCCTTGGCCAGGCGAAGGGCCTCTTCCATTTCCTTGCGCTCTGAAATATCCAGAAGGATACCCCGGTAACCAATGGCCTGCCCATCCTCCATGGGGGCATTGTCAAAAATATTCCGATATTCTTTTCAGCCTGCTCCAATTGCTTTATCTTCTCTTTAATGGCATCCCCTATGTTGA
>Ga0180007_10006161_pt1 | contig 11805 bp, 11 predicted proteins | sample MM_PC_MetaG_FD_121122 | JGI IMG/M metagenome (GOLD analysis project Ga0180007, IMG submission 121122) | Groundwater microbial communities from the Aspo Hard Rock Laboratory (HRL) deep subsurface site, Sweden - MM_PC_MetaG | ecosystem: Environmental > Aquatic > Deep subsurface > Groundwater...
AGGCCGCTCTCACCGGCGAGAATTCAGGCGATCAGAAGCCGAAGCCCAACATGAATTCGAATACTGCGTTCTTGACATCTGCGGGATCAGTGCGATCATCGATTTTCGCAAGTCCCAGAATGTACCGGACGTCGAAAGTCAGGGTCTGCGCGCCCATAGCCATATTGAATCCGCCGCCAAAGGCAACGCCGAAGTCAATGCTTTTGGTGCTGTCTTTCACGTCTTCGGTGCCGCTTTCACCCTCGGTCTCCCAATCAACCTTGGCATTCATCAGTATGCCAACAGCGGGTCCGGCGTAGAAAGTCGGTTCCAGATGCCCATCCATGGGAATGTTGAATTTCACCAGAACAGGGATCTCGATGTAGTCGAACTTCCCGGTTTCAGTCCACACACCGTCGTCCCATTCATAGCCCTTCTGGGTGTACAGTACTTCCGGTTGGACAGCAAACTGTGGCGAAAAGGCGTAGGTCATAAAGGCGCCGAACGCAAACCCGGTCCGAGTCGAGTGGTTGTCGTCTTTGTCACTTCCGTGATGGTTGGCCAGATTCAGGCCGGCTTTGAACCCTTTGGCTGTGATGCCGGTTACCTGATCCTGCGCTACAGCGGTCAGAGCCAGAGCCAGGAGCGCAACTAACAGAATGGCGAATGTCTTCATGTTTACCTCCCGATAATCCGTGTACAACAGTGCAGTTCACAACCCAACAGAATGACATTGGAGGGACACGTCCAGGTCAAGACTTAATCCACAGCGGCGCCAGAAACGGTCAGATTAGGCGCAGCAAAGTATCTGCGACGGCCAATTGCGGCACGTACTGTCGCGGCGAGTCGATCGTTTCGAGGGCCGGCCTGATGGCCGCATCTCCCTGATGAAGGCAGCCCGGTAGGTGGGCGGGAGATGTTCTTCAGGTTGCCCTTTGTGTTGTCATCCGGTATTTTCATCCGCGAAGACTACACTGGCCGAACCCGGTTTGTGGAGTCATGGCGCCTGCGTGATTGGGTGCGAATAGTAACGGAATTGCGGAGTACTTCTGGTATGCGCAAACTGATCGAGTTTCTCAGAAATGATCACATCCAGGCTGCCCTGGTAAGCGGGCTGTGCATTATCATACTCGCTCTGTTCTTCAAGAAGTATCTGCACATGGCCGATGTGCCTGCCATGGAGGCCGCCGTCCCCGCCCTTGCCTTCACCGCATGGGAAGTGTTTAACGCGAAACATAGGGGTAAATGGTTTGCCAGACCCCTGTTCTGGAATTCCATCATGCTCCTCATCACGATTGCCATTATCGTGCGGCGCCTTTATTTCATGTAGTGTCCACCATCTTCACTGCATTGATGCCTGCAGTACCAGACCCAGCGTGATAGCTCCGGCCAATAGACAGCCCAGTCCAATCATGACGAGAGTGGTTGTTTTCCCGGAATCGATGCCGGTGGTAGTAACATAGTCTATGTTCTCAAAACCCAGAATATGCGCAGCCCCATTTGCGGCAGTGCCGCACACGATCTGGTGGGCGGGATGAAGCCACGCCCCGTCGGCAGGAAATGCAATGCCGGTATCCTCGGCTCGGAGGTGGACGGCCCGGATCCGTTCCAGGTACGCGTTGGGAAAAAACTTCCGTATGCGTGGGAAGCCTACCTCGATGAGTGAATCCTCGGGTGACTCGGGAACATGAATCAGGACCTTTCTGATTTTACTGAAGTCCAGTCGTATCGGTGTTCCATACTCGGTCAGCCCTGCTACCGTCGATGTTCGTTCGTCGAACAGACCGCCCAGTGAATCGAACCGCACGGTATCCGGTGGCACGATCAGAGCTGCTATGTGGGCGTCGCCGGCTCGCGCCTGCTGCCTGCTTGCCAACTCCTCCACGGACAGCCGTACCGGTACAGTACAACCACTCAGGACGTAGTTGGTGAGGGAGGCAATGAGCAGGAGGTAGAGAGTCCGGCGCATTTGTTGTACTCCACACAAGCCGGTTAAGGGGAACGGACGCATCCGGCAGTCATCGGTCCAGGTTGAGGATCAGGGACTCCGGTGGTTGTCCGGACTTACACAGAAAGTGTCGGAACCGTGCCGAATTGTCAAGGAGCGAAGATATGAGATTCTCTGACATGTCGCAAAACCTCACGTGACGTCGCAGACAGTCGTCGATTAACGCGGAGAAAGGTCGTCTCTCAATTGTCTGGGCGCGATGTCGCGTGATAGCGCTTGTCGGCCGTCAGTTGACAGGACTATATTGCTCGTACGACCTTGACTCTGCTACGAGGAATGTGCAATGAACGCGGTTATACTCGACGGATCGCTCGAGAACAACAAGGTTCCCGATACTGTTCGGGCGGCTCTGACCGATGAACTGGCGGCGGATGGCTGGACCGTGGACACGATGGTGCTGCGGGACCTGAACATAGCCTACTGTGTGGGGTGTTTTGAGTGCTGGGTCAAAACACCGGGCATGTGTCGGTTTAACGATGATGGACGGGAGGTGGCTCGCCGGTTTATTCAGAGTGATCTGGTGGTCTTTCTGACACCGGTGTCATTTGGCGGGTATTCATCGGCCCTCAAGCGGGGGCTGGACCGCATAATCTGCCTGATCTCACCCTTCTTCAAACAAGTCAGGGGAGAAACGCATCACAGGCTGCGCTACAACTCGTATCCCCGCGTCCTGGCACTTGGCACAATGCCGGAGGCCGATCCGGAAAGCGAACGTATCTTTTGTCGGCTTGTCGAACGAAACGCCATCAATGTTCACTCTCCCGGCCATGCCGCAGATGTGTTCGTGGATAACGAGGAGACCGCGGCGGTGCGGCATCGGATGCATGCCATGCTCGACCGGATCGGAGTGGTGTCATGAACACGGCCAAACGAGTTCTTTTGCTGGTCGGGAGCGCCAAGCAACAAACGAGCACCTCGGAAGCGATAGGTACCTGTCTGCTTGAAAGACTTCACCCGGCCGGGTTCGAAACCGAAACCCTGTTCACGCACAAAGCAAGCAGATCTGATGAAGCGATGGCGGAGTTGATCGCTGCGGTTGCCCGGGCCGACCTGATCGTCCTGGCCTTTCCACTGTATGTGGATTGCCTGCCGTATACCGTCATCAACGCACTGGAGCACATCCGTGACAGTCGTCGCTCCACCACGAATCATAAGGATCAGTCCTTGTTGTGTATCGTCAACTGCGGATTTCCAGAGGCTCACCAGAATGAGACCGCCCTTGCCATATGTCGGCAGTTCGCACGCGAGACCGGATTCACCTGGAGCGGGGGACTGGCCCTGGGGGCAGGGGGGGTGATCCACGGTCGTCCGCTGCGTGAAGTCGGAGGAGCCGCGCGAAACGTGATGGCCTCGTTGGATGTGACAGCCGACGCACTGATCAGAAGCGAGCAGATCCCGAAGCGGGCGGTTGACCTGATGGCCCGGCCGCTCGTGTGGAAATGGGTGTATCTCTGGTACGGGAGTCGCGGTTGGCGGCGAGTGGCGAAACGAAACGGTGTTCTCAAAGCCCTGGGGAGTCGTCCGTATCAGAAGCTGATATGAACCCCACCAGCCTCGTGCCGGGATCCAGCTTCAATCAGTTCTTCTTAGCCACGAAAATCATCTCCGGTGATTGATCGGTCAGGGGAGATCGGTCGAAGTTGCCGAAGATATGTTCCAGGTGAAACCCGGAACGCGCCAGCAAGTGCTCCATCTCATACCGAAACAGATAACGTACCGGGAAAGCGTGAACGATTCGTTCCGAAATACCGTTGGCACCCGTGAGGTAGTATATCAACTCAACATCGTTGAACTGCTCGGCGACATGAGCCGCTGAGATACGATGGCACCGGCGCAACCGGCGACCATCAGGCAATGTCATTTCCGCGCAATCCTCTATTTCCACCGACGGATCCCATGAGGACAGTTTTTTGAGGTCGGGATGAAAGAGGTCAACAATGAGTCTGCCCCCGGGTTCGAGATGCCTGTGTGCGCCTCGCAGGCACGCCAGTTGATCATCGACCGATTGCAGGTGCTGGAAGGCGCGAAAGGGCACTATCACCAGATGAAATGATTGATCCAGCGATATAGCGGTCATCGAGCCTGCGATCAATTGGACCCTGGCACGGACATCGGTGGGTGTCGACTCAAGTTTTCCGCGGCAGCGAGTGAGCATGTGTTCGGAAAGATCAAGGCCGACGATACCACAGCCCGAGGCTGCAATCGGCAGCAGAATCCGTCCGGTGCCGCAGCCCAGCTCAAGCACGGTCCCACCGCCAACCTTCGCTTCCTCAACGTAGAAGTCTCTATCCGGGCGATGAGTGTGCATCGGTATGAGATCATAAAGCTCGGCCAGGATTGGCGAGCTGTCGTAGTTCCCGTCGCTTGACATCTTTGGTCGTCCCCGTGTATGGATTCTACCGGCACGATAGTAGTTGACGTTGAGTGGGGCAAGCACTCGATTGCTTTGCGGTAGCCACGCCGATCGGATTTCGGGCAATTGCTGCCGGGCGGGTGAAACAACTCGTTGCACGCAGCTCAAAATCGCGCTAAATTGGCGCTGAGGGGATAATCATCGGCGCCGCAACGGCATATTCACGTCGCTCGGATTGTCTCCCCGGAACAGGGACAACAAAATCTGGATTGATGAAGATAAACCAAAGGTTTGTCAAAACGTCTGCCGATCAAAGGATGTAGAACCATCACTCCAGACAGGAGAAACGTATGAAGCGCATCGGGTTATGGTTGGTGTTCGTATTTCTGGCCGGTACGGGAAGTATCTCGGCGGCAGGCATTTGCGCCGACCACGATGGCATTGCTGAATTCGACCAGATCGAATCGTCGGTAATCGCCGAAATCCAGAGCGGCTATCGAATCTATTACGGTCATACCTCCCACGGCAGCCAGATCATAAGCGGCCTGGAGTACCTGGAGGGTGATAATCCGTTGTACGACCCGCCGGTGTTTTATGAGCGGTCCGATGATCTCGGCGCCACCGGAGACACCACCTGGGTCGCGGATATCCGTTCCTGGCTGGCGGGACACCCCGATTACAACATGGTAATGATGTCCTGGTGCGGCGGTGTCTCGGACAATACCGAGGCCGGTATCAACACCTACCTGAATAAGATGGACGAACTTGAGTCGGATTACCCCACGGTTACGTTTGTGTATATGACTGGGCATCTCGACGGTACCGGACCTGATGGTATCCTGTATCGCAACAATAATCAGATCCGGAACTACTGCGAGGCCAACGCAAAGGTCCTTTACGATTTTGCGGACATTGAAAGCTACGACCCGAACGGCGTACATTATCCCAACGAGTCGGATGCCTGCGGCTGGTGTACGGACTGGTGCCTGACCCATGACTGTTGCGACGGCTACTGCGCCCATTCGCATTGCTTTAACTGCTATCAGAAAGGCAAGGCATGGTGGTGGATGATGGCGACCCTTGAGGGGTGGACGTTTTCCCTCGATGCCGATGACGACCCGGGGGATATGCTGCCCGAATCGGTCCGGTTGCACCAGAACTATCCCAACCCGTTTAACCCGTCGACATGGATCGGCTATGAACTGCCAACGTCGTTGTACGTGGAACTGACCGTACTGAATCTTCTCGGTCAGGAGGTACGCACCCTGGTGAGTCAACGACAGGCCGCCGGCGCATACCGTTTCGAATGGGATGGCCGGGCGAACAACGACCAGCCGGTAGCCAGCGGGCTGTACTTTTATCGCCTGCGGACCGGCGACGTTGCCCAGACCCGAAAGATGCTGTTACTGAAGTAGTCCCCGGACAGAGTTCCGGCCGTACCAACAGCCCGCGATCAATGATCGGGGGCTGTTTTGTTACGGCAGGGTCAGGGTTGGGTAGTACCGCGCTACTTTTTGCCCGGCTTAATCCGTCCTGCATCGCGAAGTGCTTTGCGCAGCAGGAACTCGATCTGACCGTTCAGACTGCGCAGATCATCATCCGCCCACCTTTGCAGATTGCGCAAGACCTCGGGATCAACCCGTATGAGAAACGGCTTTCGTTCCGCCACAACTACTGATACAGTGTTCCGGTATTGATGACCGGCTGGGTTGAAGTTTCGCCGCAGAGGACAACCAACAGGTTGGACACCATAGCGGCCTTACGTTCGTGATCCAGCTCGATAATACTCTTCTTTGACAGCTCATCGAGCGCCATTTCCACCATGCCGACCGCACCCTCGACTATCAACTGGCGCGCGGCCACAATGGCCCCGGCCTGCTGACGTCGCAGCATGGCCTCGGCGATCTCCTGCGCGTACGCCAGATGGCTGATACGGGCTTCCTGAACCTGCACACCCGCCTGGTCCAGGCGGTCCTGGATTTCAACGCGCAGTTGATCGGAGATGGTGGCCGTATCGCCGCGCAGCGACACCCGGCTATCTTCATGGGTATCGTACGGATGCTGGGTGGCCAGATTACGCACCGCGGCCTCGGACTGGATCTTCACAAATTGCTCGTAATCGTCGACCTCGAAACATGCCTCGGCCGTATCGACCACCTTCCATACCACGATAGTCGCGATCTCGATAGGGTTGCCATCGATATCATTTACCTTCATTCGTCCCGTTTCGAAGTTTCGTATCCGCAGGGAAATACGCTTCTTGGTATAAAACGGGTTAGCCCAGCGCAGCCCTTCCTGTTTGCAGGTGCCCACGTACTTGCCGAATAACTGCAGGACCCGGGCCTCGTTCGGATTGACATAAAACACCCCGAAAAGCAAAAAGAAGTTGACTACCAGCCACAGGGCCGGCACCACCTTGAGGATCGGCGGCAGAAAAATCAGGGCCGCCACACTAGCCAGAAACAGGACGATCAGAAGCACCAGAATTCCGAGTCCCGACGGGACATTGCGAACGTTTTCTTTTATCATCGTTTTCTCCTTTGCATGATATCACTTTAATATTACGACAGTATCACCCTAAAGATTCACCCTGTCAGGCGTTTTTTTCCAGAAAAGGCACAAAATCGATGTTTGGCGGCCGGTGGCGATGGAGGAATACGAACGAATCTGTCCACAATCGGCTCGGCGCGGGAACGCGAGACCGGAGTAGCGGTGGACGCATTTGCGACCCGTGCTGACCTGCCGTAACGAATTGTCCCAAAAGCGTCACCATCTATCCTGAAACTCGAAGCGGCTGACGGCAGCGTCCATTAATCGCTTGTCTTTTTCGGGAGAGGTGAACTCTTTTCAATAGACGGATCCGAATCCAGTCTCATACCACGGACAGCAAAAACTCTTTTGCTGGCTTCGGAAGCATCTCTGAAAGTTTACAGGAGGCAAAAGGAGTAGGTCATGAGAAAACCGTTATTCCTGACGGTTACCGGCGGCTTCCTCATAGTCGCGCTGTGCCTGGCCGGCGCGGTTTGGGCGGACACAGAGGAAGGCAAGGTACCCATCACGACATCATCGCAGGGAGCCCTGGGGTTGTTCCTGGAGGGAAGAGGCCTGGTCGAGAATCTGCGAATCCAGGAAGGCCGTCAACTCTTTGTGAAGGCCGTGGCGGCCGATCCCGATTTCGCGCTCGCGCATCTGAACGTAGCCATTTACGCAGAGACGTTCGTGGACTATTTCAAATCGATTGAGAAGGCAAAAAAGCTGGCCGACCGGGTTTCGAAGGGAGAGCAGTTGCTTATCCGACGGGTCGAGGCGGCGGTCAACGGCAATCAGCCGGAGCTTCGTCGCGTTCTGCGTGAATTGATCGAGTTGTATCCCGATGATGAACGGGCGCAATTCATGCTGGCCAACGATCTCGCCGTGCAACAGGATTACGAAACGGCCCTCGAGCATTACCGGCGTGCAATTGAGATCAATGAGCAGTTTCAGCCCGTGTACAACTCGATGGGGTACATGCTGCGGACTATGGAACGATACGACGAGGCCGATGAGGCTTTTCGGAAGTATATCGCACTGATTCCGAATGATCCCAATCCTCATGACTCGTACGCCGAGCTGCTGCTGAAGATGGGGCGCTACGATGAGTCTATTCTGCATTATCAGAAGGCGCTCACCTTTGACCCCAATTTTGCCGCGTCCCGTTTCGGTATCGCGACCAACCAGTGCATGAAGGGTGACTATGAGGCGGCTTATCAACAGATCGACACGGCCCTGGCGACCGCCCGTGACGATCTGGAACGTCGCGCAGCCTGGGCTGCCCGGGCTGTGATTGCAGTTGACGAAGGCAAGATGGAAAATGCGCTGGACTACCTGTGGAAGCTGTATCAAATCGCGGAATCCGCTTCCGACACGCTGACCATGAGCGCGGATCTGCGAACGACCGGTCGGCTCCAGTTGGAGACGGATGATTTCGAAAATGCGGCCAGGCAGTTCAAGACAGCCCGGGATCTCGTTCTGGCGTCGGGGGTAGATCCGGCCATCAAGGAACAGGCACGCGGGAACTACATGTTCGACATGACCTGCGTGTATTGCCGTCGTGGCGACGCCGAATCGGCCAGAGTCAATGCCGAGGGGTACGCCAAATACGCCGAGAAACAGCAGGATGCCAACCTGCTTCGAACCGCCCATCAGTTGCGCGGCATGGTTGCCCTTCACGCCGGCAACTTTGAAAAAGCGGCCACGGAATTGCAGCAGGCCAATCTGCAGAACCCTTACAACCTGTACCGGCTGGCCCGGGCCTACAAGGGTATGGGGGCAAAGGACAGGGCCGAACCCTATTGTAAGAGTGCGGCCAATTTCAATGCGGTGAACGACATAAACTACAGTCTGGCCCGCCAGAAAGCTCGCCAGATGATTGCCGAAATGTAGAGGAGGCTGCTCCCGCTATCGGGGGGCGCCCATTGAGTCTGTGAGCCCTGCGCGCGGTTGTGATGCCGCCGCAGGGTTCTTGTGATCCCGGATGCCCGGGAGGCTCTGCCCCGGGCTTTTTGTCTGTTTCCACAAGAATAGCTGCGAAAGATTATCCGCTTACCTGCGACTAGGGGAGTAACCCTTTTGTTGCGAGGTGTCTCTCATGAAACGCTATGCCCTTGCCGTTTTTGCTGTTGCGGCAGTCTTTGTGTCCCTGCCCATTAATGCCCAACTTCTCCATGAACCCGAAAGCGTGGTGTTTGACTCGCTGCGCAATCGATACCTGGTGTCCAACGCTTTCGACGGCGCTATTGTCCAGATTGACAGTAACGGCGTCCAGAGCTATTTCGCCAACGAGTTGGAAAAGGCACTGGGTATGCACATTGTCGCTGACACCCTCTATGTGTCCTCCACGGGAGGTGCGTTGGCGGGACTCGTTGGTTACTCGCTGGTCACCGGAGAACGGGTACGTCACGTACCCCTCACCGGTATGCTGCTCCTGAATGACATTGCCTCCGATACCTCGGGATACCTTTACGTGACCGAGTCCGAAAACAACCGCATGTTCCGCATCAGCCTGACCGACTACTCCTATACGACCATCGGTCAGGGTGTGCTGGCCTATCCCAACGGCCTGTGTTTCGACGATGTCAACAACCGGATGCTGGTGTCTGACTACAGTTTCCGGCGGCCGATCTACGCCCTCAACCTGCAGACCTTTCTCCTGACCGTGGTCGTGTACACTGATCTTGGAATCGACGGCATCACCCGGGATCACGAGGGCAATTACTACGGGTCGCACTGGGAAACCGGGGGCGTATACAAGTGGGAACCCACCTTTGCGGAACCAAAACAGCAAGTAATCGGCGGTCAGAACGACCCCGCAGACATATTCTTCAATCTTCACGACACCGTGATGGCGGTTCCCAATTTCAGTGGCAATGTAGTGCGGCTCATCCCCTGGTGGAACTGGCAGGATTTCGACGACGACGGTCGCATGAACGGTGTTGACAACTGTCCCAATCACGCCAACCCGGCCCAGGAGGACAGCGATGGCGATACGTTTGGTGATTCGTGTGATGTCTGCCCGGGGTACGATGACCGGGTGGATACCGACGGCGACGGTACTGCCGACGGTTGCGATACCTGCACCGATACCGACGGCGACGGTTTTGGCAATCCCGGATACGGATCCAACACCTGTGATCCCGACAACTGCCCGGACATTGCAAATCCGGGTCAGGAGGACGGCAACGGCGACGGTTACGGCGACGTGTGTTGCTGTCACGACGGTACGGGGAATGTCGACGGCGATGTAGCCGACGGCGTGGATGTTGGCGATTTGACGAAACTGATTCAGTTTCTCTTCATAGATTTCGAAGAGCCTTACTGCCTTGCGGAGGCCAACACCGACGGCGCGGGTGGGGTGGATGTTGGTGATTTGACCGGCCTGATCGACTATCTGTTTATATCGTTTGAAGAACTGGCGGAGTGTTTGTGAGGGGCTGAGCTCCGGCGCGCGGACTTTCGTAATGTTTGCCCGGATCACTAATTGAGCACACCCATAACTCACCCTGAGTGTATCGAGGGGTGGCTTACGGCTTCGAAATATCACCCCGGCAGGGCAGGTCTCCATTAGCCGGAGCTTGCGTGTTCTACACAACACACGGGTGCAGATTCGTTTCCCATTCAACAGGTGGCCCGGAGACCTGCCGTATTCGCATATGCGCACACAATTGCCCTGAAAGGACTGCTCCGAGAAGCGCACAACCTGCTGGAGGCTATCATTCATGTTAGATTGCGTCTCTCTCCGTTCCTCCCCATATTACCTTCATGTGTTCCCCATTTGCCCGACTCACCCTGATCTGTCTGCTTGTCGTCTCCGGTGTGTCACCGGGGGTGAGGTCCGGAGATAACTCTACGGCACTTACGCGCAAGCAACGGATCGAGCAATCAGCCAACTTTGTCGATGGCAAATTCGTCAACGCCGTGCCCACTATCCGACACACCGAAGGGTCAAAGCTCCCGATTCTCTACAGCTTTGTGAGACATCGCAACGACCGTCGCCCCAAAGATAGGCTGCCAACCATGCCGGTTGATCTGACCGCCTTCCGGTCGACTCCGGGTGTGAAAGCCGTATGGCTTGGGCACTCGACCGTTCTTCTCAGAAGCGACAGCCTCACAATCCTGATCGACCCGGTGTTTGACAATCAGACGGCGCTGAGGATAGGCCGCACCGACCGCTTCCAGCCCGCGCCGCTTGTCCGCGACAGCCTGCCGCCGATTGATATCATTCTGATCTCGCATGACCACCCGGATCACCTGGAGGAAAGCACGGTCAAGCACCTGGCGCGTACCGGCTCGAGATTTGTCGTACCGCTGGGCGTGGGGGAGATTCTGGAGGACTGGGACGTGTGGGACAATCAGATCATTGAACTGGACTGGTGGGAGGGCGTTGCGGCCGGGCCTGTGGAACTCGTTTGTACGCCGGCGCGCCACTGTTCCGGTCGCGGTCTGTTTGGTGTCGACAAAACGCTCTGGTCATCGTGGGTTGTGATCGGTACGCACGCCCGCATATTCTATAGCGGCGATACCGGCTTCTCGCAGCACTTTGATGACATCGGCGAGCGTTTTGGTCCCTTTGATCTGACTCTCATGCAGATCGGCGCCTACGATGAGAACTGGCCGGAGATTCATATGATACCTGAGGATGCGATAGCGGCGCAAATAGCTCTCGATGGCCGGCTGCTTCTCCCGGTTCACTGGGCCACGTTCGATCTGGCTCTGCATACGTGGGATGACCCCATCGGACGACTTACCCGTGCGGCGACCAAGCACAGTGTCGATCTGGTGACTCCGATGATGGGAGTAGTCCTCAATCTGGATTCAATAGTCGCCACCGTGAATTGGTGGGACGGTGTGGAATAGTCGGCAACCGGGGCTGACATCGTCCTCCGGATCTGATTTCCATTTCCCCTTTTCCTCAAGATCACGTATCATG
>Ga0180007_10006162_pt1 | contig 11805 bp, 17 predicted proteins | sample MM_PC_MetaG_FD_121122 | JGI IMG/M metagenome (GOLD analysis project Ga0180007, IMG submission 121122) | Groundwater microbial communities from the Aspo Hard Rock Laboratory (HRL) deep subsurface site, Sweden - MM_PC_MetaG | ecosystem: Environmental > Aquatic > Deep subsurface > Groundwater...
CTAAATTTATGTGTAAATAAGCTATTTTAAAGTAGGACATATGTCCCTAGCTTCTACAATACTCAATTTACAGTTAACTTTTTAAAACCCTAAAACATCCTCCAACAAGACAAAATGACCAAACAAAAGAAAAAATTTGTTGTAATCGGCATGTCAGATGCCAAATATGGAGATTTCCTTATTAATCACTGGCTAAGGTCCTTAAAAGAAAACATAGATGAAAATCTAGTAGATATTGCAGTTTTAGATTATGGTATGACCGAAAAACAAGTAAAAAAACTTCTAGAAAAAAGTGTTAAACTAGAAAAGTCAAATAAAGACGGCCATGTTGTAAATATTAGGTACAGAGACATGTTAAAATTCTTAGAAAAAAATCCTTACGAGCAAATTATGACTTGTGATAGCGGAGATTTAATCTTTCAGGATGACATAACCCATCTTTTCCACAAACATAAAGACAAATATCGCGGAGTATGTGAAGGTCTTGCCCCTCCGGCAATAGAATACACACTTGTACAAAAACCATTTCCCAAAGAAATAGAAGAAGAAATAGAAAAAACCTTAATAAACAAAAAAATGGTCAACGGAGGACTAGTTATTGCACCTTATGAAAAATTCATAGAACTATGCAAAACAATGAACAAACTTATAAAAAACAAACACATTTTTGGACCAGACCAAGTTGTTCTTAATTATACATTGTACAAAGAAGGATTCAAGAATCTTGATAAAAAATACAATTATACTATTACAACTCACGGAAAATTCAAAATAAAAAAAGGAATATTCTACGATCACAAAAAAAACATAATTCCAATAGTTCATAATTCTGGAAACTTTTCATTTTTTAGACCCATAAAAAATTTTGGCTACGGAGAAAATTACAACAAACTAAAATTATTCCCTTATCTGTCTCTAAGAGCAGCATACAGTCTAAACTTCATTGTAAACCCTGTACTAAGATTTTTTAGAAAAAAGAATTTAACATTAAAAAAATCTTTCACTCAATGAAAAATAACCTATTTAACAAACAATAGTAAAATTTAAGTAGTATTATAAAAGCCTTCTATTTATGAAAATAGCTATATTTACAGATACTTTTCTACCTCAAACAAATGGCATCGTAACTGCTACAATAAACCTCGCAAAAGGAATGGCAGACAGAGGACATCACGTGTATATCCTCGCACCAAAATTTCCAAAAGAAAAAGAATTTTCCTACACTAATATAACTATAAAAAGAGTCCCATCAATACCTGCATTCTTCTACCAAGATTTCAAATTTGTATCCCCTTATAGCCGCAAAGTCTTAGAATATATTAAAAAAGAAAAAATAGAAATAATCCACTTTCAAGCCCCTGTCACAATAGCAATTCAAGCAATTCGAATCTCAAAAAAATTAAAAATACCCTTAGTTGGGACCTTCCATACATTTATTTCAGACCCTGCATATCTAAAACACATAAAACTAAATTACAACGCAGTTGTAAAACTAGCATGGGCTTACACAAGAGCATACTATAACAAATGCAACCTAATAACTTGTCCCTCTGAAAACACAAAAAAAGAACTTCTAAAAAACAATTTAACAAATAATATCCAGGTAATTTCTAACGGAATGGATACAAATATCTTTGATAATTCAAAAGCAAAAGAAGTAAAAGCAAAATATGCCCCAAAAGGAAATCTATTACTATTTATCGGAAGAATAGCACACGAGAAAAACCTTTTCTATTTAGTGGATTGTATGAAACTAGTTTGTAATGAAATGCCTGAAACAAAACTAATAATGGTAGGAGGAGGACCCCAAATGGATGAAATAAAAGAAAAAATAAAATCACTAAAACTTCAAAACAATATAATACTTCTCGGAGAAGTTAAATACAATGAACTTATCAAATCTTCAATTTTTGGAGCCTCAGACTTATTTCTCACAGCCTCTGTAACTGAAAATCAGCCAATGACAATATTAGAAGCCCAGGCAAACGGACTAGTCTGTGTAGGAGCAAGAGCACGAGGAATACCCAACCTCATTAAAGACAATTACAATGGCTATACAATAATTCCAGGAGACAAACAAGCATTTGCAAACGCAATAATAAAATTATTAAAAGATAAAAAATTAAGAAAAAAAATGGAAGAAAACACAAACACCGAAATAAAAAATCACGAAATATCTCAAGTTATTGACACATGGGAAAAAACCTACAACCAATTAATAAAAAATTACCATTAAGGCCGTTAAAATAATTAAGTTTATAAACAAAAAATTTCTACTTATTAGATGGGTGTTAAAGAATCTATAAGCGATAATCTAAGAGTAATGAAAAGAGATGTTAAACTAATTTTAAAAAACAAATTTCTTTACGTTGGACTTGCTTTAGTTTTATTTGGAAACTGGCTTAATCATTACTCTCAACGATACTTACATAACAGAATAGTAAGTGGAGAAACAATTCCAATACTCACAGATCTAATTGTAGATAACCTCCCATTTTATGAAATATCATTTATTTACGACTGGTTTTCCCTTTTTGGATCCATTATTTTTATATTATATATTATCTATAAAAAGAAATACAAAGAAATACCTTACTTCCTTATAATGTTAGGAATCCTTTATATTTTTAGAGGAGTTTTTATTGTCTTAACGCCATTTGGTCATCCAAGAAATGGAGTTCCCACAAATAGTTGCTTTGGAGGATTTTCAAAATATGAAACCGGTGTTTACCCCTCAGGGCATACCGGAGGTGCATTTCTCTATTCATTAATGGCCAGAGGGATATTCAGAAAAATCCTACTTTTTATAACTGTAGTAATTATAATCGCATTATTATTTGCTAGAGGGCATTATAGTATAGATATATTATCAGGCCTTATTTTTGCATATGCAATATATGCTTTCGGAGAAAAATACATCAAGCAAAAGGTTGTATCAAGACATTAAATTTTTACTCTTTTCTGAATTTTAGAATTAATTATCTTAAGTGCAAAATAAACAATAACCACTGCAATTATCAAAAATAAAAAGATATACTGTCCTATTTCAAAATAATGCAAAATTTTATCTACCGCATATCCAAAATAAAATCCAACCAAAACTAAGAAAATTGTTCTAGGAAGAGTTATCAATAAGGAAACCTTTGCAAATCTTCCAACCGGAATCTTCAAAGCCCCAGTTAATATCAATCCAGGAACAGCAAAAAACGGAGTCATCTTAATAGCAAACATTGTTTTTCCCAAATGACTATTTAAACCTGTTTCAACTTTTTCTAAAAACATTTTACTTTTTCCAGATTTATGAATATATCTTTCAACAACCGCCTTGTTAGAACATCTTCCCATAAAATAATAAACAAGATCTGCAAAAAGATCTGCAAAAACAGACAAAATGAATATAAAATAAATATTAAAAATTCCAGCAGCAGATAGAAAAGCCGCAGCCGTAGTTGTAATCGGGCCCTCAATAGCCATTAGAATAAATATAAGCAAATAACCCTCTCCCTTTAAAAAATTCACTGCTTCTTCAAAAGTAAAAAAACCCATATTATATCCTCGAATTTATCAATAATTTAGTTTATTTAAAATTTGCCCCTTAAACAAACCTTTAACTCATGCAAGACAATACACCTTACCCTCGGATATGAGATATTAATAATCAGGGGCAGAAGATTCAAGCCGAAGCGAGCAATTTACCATAGTACAAAAGTTTTTAAATGAAAATCTGGTTTTATATCTATGGAAGAAATCGAAGTCTATGAACCAGACGTAGAAAAAGTCTTTGGTAAAAAAAATAACAAAAATTACAAACTTAAAAGAAATATATTTTTCATCCTTCTAGCAATTGTTGTAGTTATACTAATTCTTTTAGCAAGATATCTTGAAATTTTCAAATTAATCTTAACAGACCATTTCAGAAAACCCCATTTAAGAGTAATCGAACTTATAACCGAGATAATAATTATATCTAGTTTTTATTTTGCAGACAAATATTTTAAACTTAATTTTAAAAGAAGACACTACTTTTACTTAATTGGTATGATAGTAATTGGACTAACTTTCAGCTTTGTATATTTTAGAGTTCCTATTGCAGACAAACTCCAACACTTCTTTTTTCCTATGATGGTAGCATCAATTTTCTATCATCTAGTTAAAAAAATGGGCATAAAAACCAATCACGCTTTGCTCTTTACATTTTTTATTGTTATAGGTTGGTCTTCACTATTTGAATTATTTGAATACTACTTAGATGTATTTTTCGATTGGAAAATGCAAGGAGTTTTTTTAAGAAACCCTGCATTTGAAGGGGGATTTAAACTAATACAAAGTAGAATTGACGACACAATGATAGATATGACTTTAGTGGTATGTGGAACTTTAATTTACACTTTTTGTACTTATCATATTGAAAAATTCAAACAAAGAAAAAGAAGGCATCATACCCCCCGGCATAAAAATTCTAACCCAACTCCAACAACGCCTCAGTTAAATCACCATTAGCCTTTTCTAAAGCCATTCTAGCCTCCTCCTCCAAACAACCAACCTTTTCCATAATTGTCTTAATATCTTCTTCAGTATTATCTTCCTCAACAACTTCACTTGATTCTTCACCTTCCTCAGATAGTTCCTCCACAGCATCTGAAACATCTCCCTCTCCAGCCGAAACCTCACTAACATCTCCTGAAATCTGAAAATTCTCTTGACCCTGCATATTAATCTTAGTAACGCTTGGGTCGTCAATAATTATCTTCCTATCATCACATTCAATTATGACTCTATTTGCGTCAATCTCTTCTTGGTTCATACCAAGTTGCTTCATCATTGCTTGCATTTTTTTGGGATCAATCCCACCTAATCCAGGTAACATATTAATCAATAGAATAAAAAAGCGTATTTAAATATTATTGTTTAAAATTTAGTAATCAATGAATAGCCAAAAATAGGGATGCCTAAACTATTTGGAGAAAAATAAAAATTATTGCCTCCATTTACAGATAAATAATTTCCATTTGAATCCTGGATACAGGGCATCATTCTATTATCTAGAGCCTCTATAACTTTACCATAAATAATAGTAGCAGAACCAGTACAATAAAATTCCCAAACATGCATATCATTACCAATTGATCTACCTAGCTTAAAAACTAAACTGTCTTCAGGAAATAAATCTCTTCTAGTTTCTAAAACTTCATCCATCCAATTATCATCACCATTTAAAAACATTTATCTACACAATAGGCCAAAATATCTTCATAGAAGCAACGCCAACAACAATTAAAATTATAAGTAAAACTACATGAGTGGGTTTAAGCATTATTGAACTCTTATACTCTTCATTATACCTCATCAAGCCCCCAAAACTCGAAGGCATTTGCATTCCTTGACTTGCCATGATTACAATAGAAAATCGGTGTTTTTAAAGTTTGCTAAAGCCGAGAAATACTCGCATCAAAATATTCACTAGAACCATAAGCTGTTACTCTTAATTCACACTCAGACATACTTTTCAAATCTAGAATTTTAACTTTAAACGATTCATCATTAGACAAAAATCAATAATCAGGCATTTGGAGATTTACTCTCCCACATTCCGGAGTACACCCATACAATAAGGTAGTTCCAGGTTTTATAGGAAGTCTAACCCCCTATGCAACAGATCCTTCAAATTATCTTTCACCAGAACTATTTTTAAAGATTTATATCTCTAACTCTTCCTTTACTCTAGCCAATATTCTTTCTTTTTCTTGTTCCCAAATCCCATTTCTTAATCCTTCAATTTGATTCTCACATTCTGTTGCACCTTCACTACATTTAAATACATATTCAAAAATAATCTGTAAATCCTCCTCAGGAATTCCTCCCCCCATCTGACACGCAATAAACATACCATCCCATACATCTTCATCAACAAATAATAAAGCTTTTTCGTCATCAGTCATACTAAAATAATCCTCATAACTAACTTCAAATAACTCCTTTCTTTCATTAATAACTTTCCCGTAGCATACTTCTCGAATATATTCTGGAGTCCTCTCTTCAGGAGGTAAAAGGTCACTCTCAGAATCATCATCTTCATCCGAAACATCAACATCATCTAAGTTTCCTTCTAATTCATCTCCCGAACTAGGACCAATTGAAGAAGAAAACATGCCCATAAAAAACATTAATACGCCTGCAATAACTAATATCCCTATAATTGAACCTATTAATATTAATGGCAAATTTATCGGCTTTTTTGCAACAGGCATGGCCTGTGCCGGACTCACAACTCTTTTTCCATATCTCATATAACTCTCAATCAAAAAGACTTTAAATATCTTACCTAAAACACAAACTTTAAAACCCTGCACAACCTAAAATCTTTATCAAATGGCAGACAAAAACCAATACAATCCTGTTGAAACAGAAGAAAAAATTAGAAAATTTTGGGAGAAAAATCAAACTTACAAATTTAACCCAGATTCAAAGAAACAAGTTTATTCAATAGATACACCTCCGCCTTATGCTTCTGCAGGACATTTACACGTAGGACATGCACTGCACTACACTCAGTTCGAAATCATAGCAAGAATTAAAAGAATGCTTGGATTTAATGTTTACTTTGCACCAGGTTATGATGATAATGGACTTCCAACTGAAAAATACGTTGAAGAAAAATTAGGAATAAATAAAGCAAAAACAAATAGAACTGAATTTAGAAAATTATGTTTAGAAGAATCAGAAAAAGTTGAAAAAGTTTACACAGAAAAAGTATTCAAAAAATTAGGGCATAGTTATGATTGGGATTTATTATACCAAACAATTTCACCAGAATCTCAAAAAGTATCCCAAACAGCTTTTTTACAATTAGTTAAAAAAGGAGAATGTTACAGAGCAAAAGAGCCTTGTATTTGGTGTCCAAAACACGAAACAGCACTAGCCCAAGCAGAAGTAGAAGACCTAGAAAGAACAACAAAACTAAACTATATTGAATTTGGAAATAAAAAAGAAGAAAAAGTTGTAATCGCAACAACAAGACCAGAATTCTTAGCTAGTTGTGTTGGAATATTTGTTAATCCAGATGATAAAAGATATAAAAATTTAATTGGAAAAGAAATTGAAATACCCTTATTTAATTATCAGGTTAAGGTAATGGAAGACAATGAAGTAGATCCTGAATTTGGAACAGGAATAATGATGGTATGTACTTTTGGGGACAATGCAGATATTGAAAAATATAAAAAATATAAACTTGATTTAAAAATAATGATGGATGAAAAAGGAATCCTAAATGAATTAGGTGGAAAATACAAAGGTATGAATTTAAAAGAAGCAAGAGAAGGAATTTTAGAAGATTTAGAAAAACAAGGAAGACTAAAAAAGCAAGAAGAATTACAGCAAACAGTAGGTTCATGTTGGAGATGTAACACTCCAGTAGAATATATTGTAACAGACCAATGGTTCATTAATACATTAAAACACAAAAAAGAACTTCTTCAAAGAGGAAAAGAAGTTAATTGGTACCCAAAATTCATGAGAACAAGATACGAAAACTGGGTTAAAAACCTAGGATGGGACTGGGCAATTTCAAGACAAAGATATTATGGAATTCCGATACCAGTTTGGTATTGTAAAGATTGTAATGAAACAATTTTCCCTGAAGAAAAAGAACTTCCAATAGATCCAATGGAAACAAAAAAGAATTGTCCTAAATGTAATAAACCTGCAACTCCTGAAGACGATGTTTTTGACACCTGGATGACATCTTCAAACTCACCTGAAGTTGCATTAAGATGGCTAGAAAAACCAGAACAATACAAAAAACTAGCTCCGATGAGCCTCAGACCTCAATCACACGACATAATAAGAACCTGGGCATTTTACACAATTCTAAAAAGCCACTTACTATTCAATAGAATTCCTTGGAAAGACGTAGCTATTGGAACATTCATCCTAGACCCAAAAGGTCACGGAATGAGCAAATCCAAAGGAAATGCAGTTTGGGCAGATGACTTAATTGAAAAATATGGGGTTGATGTTTTCAGATACTGGGTTGGAAACGCAAACTTAGGAAACGACCTACCTTTCAATGAACAAGAACTTGTTGCAGGAAAAAAATTCATAACAAAGCTATGGAACGCAACAAGATTTGTATTCATGAACCTAGAAGATTACAAAAACAAGAAACCAGAAAAACTAGAGGCAATAGACCAATATCTTTTAATAAAAACAAAACAACTAGTAGAACAAGCAAAAGAACACTATGAAAAATATAACATTTCAAATGCAAAAAAAATATCAGAGGATTTTTTCTGGCATAACTTCTGTGATAATTACCTAGAAATTGTTAAAAAAAGAATATACAACAATAAACCAGGAAAAGAATCTGCACAATACGCTCTACACACTTCTCTCCTAGCAATCCTAAAACTATTCGCACCAATCATGCCATTTATAACTGAAGAAATTTATCAAACATATTATAAAAACAACAAAGAAGAACAAGACTCTATTCACTTAACCGAATTCCAAGAAATTGATACCAAAGAAAACAAACAAATCTTAGATGCAGGAGACCTCTTCCTTAAAACACTAAGCAAAATCAGACAAGCAAAATCCAATTCAAAAAAACCAATGAACTCAGAAATAACTCTTACATTACCAAAAGAAGACCAAACAATACTAAAAGAAATGCTCGAAGACCTAAAAGATGTTTCTGTTGCAACAGAAATAAAAGAAGGAAAATTTAAAGTTGAGTTCTAAAAAATTCAAGAAAATTCTTCTCTAGAAAATAATTTATCATATTTTATCCATTGATCAATATAATCTCTTGTAGCTATTATAAGAGTTTCTCCAGATTCTTGAATTCCTTCTTCGGTTCCAGGAAGCATATAATTTAATCTTTGAGATAATCCATAAAATATCTCTCCCTTAGATGGTAATGGAATATCTCTACCATCCATATAACCAGTAGCATAATTCTAAATACCCCTATTTAAATTCTCTAATAATAATTGATTATTAGCTATCCTATTAATCTTACCACACAAATTTTTCATACGTGCTAATTCCTCAGAAATTTGATCTATTACTCCTATCCCCATTAAATTATTTGTTTTAGTTATTTAAAAAGATTTATTTATTAAAATATAGTGTTTAGATATATATTCATAAAAAATTCATAAAAAATTTGAGAGCAAAAATTAATGTGAAGATTTATAAACCATCTAAAATTATTTCAAAACATGGCAATAGATAATTATGTAACTTATTTAATCCATCCTATAAATGATTATCCAGTAACAGCATATCAAATTAGGAGATTTTTAAGCGAAGAATTAGGTCTTCAAGAATCTGGACCATCTTCAAAAACACCACAAAATAATGAATATCAATCTAATGACTTTGGAATAGAGGCTAGATTAACAGAATCTATGTGGCCATTAGTACAAAACCTAAAATTTGTATCAAGAATTGAATCTAATCTTCCTTCAGAAAAAGTAGCTTAGAGAAACAATTAAAAACACACTTCTACTTACATTCCTATAAATAAAGTTCCATACAAGAATGGCTTTAGACGATAAACAAAAAACAGAACTTGCAGAATTTATTGAAAAAATGAATTCAAAAAAAGCTCGACATACAGAGCTTATAACAGTCCTAGCACCAGCAGGATTTGACATAAATTTAATTACTAAACAATTAGAATCAGAAAAATCTACTGCAGCAAATATTAAATCAACTACTACACGAAAAAATGTTCAAGAAGCACTTGAAAGCCTTATTAGAATAACAAAACAAATGAAACAAGCTCCAAAAAACGGAATAGCACTTTACGCAGGAAATGTTTCTGAAACAGAAGGACAAGATGACTTTTTAGTTGAAGCATACGAACCCCCTGAAGAGCTAGGCGTAAGATTGTATCGTTGTGATCAGACTTTTGTCTTAGACCCTTTAGAAGAAATGTTAGAAATAAAAGAAGTTTATGGGTTAATAGTAATTGAAAGAAATGAAGCAACAATTGGTTTGTTGATTGGAAAGAAAATAAAAACATTGCAACATTTTGATAGTTTTATTCCTGGGAAGACTAATAAAGGTGGACAGTCTGCAGCACGTTATGCTCGTATTAGGGAGGGTTTAGCAAAAGAATTCTTCAGAAAAATAGCAGAAGTTGTAAAAGAAGAATTCTTTAATTTAAAAGAATTAAAAGGAATTTTAGTTGGAGGACCTGGACCTACAAAAGAAGATTTTCTAAAAGAAGGGAATTTAGTTACAGTATTAGCTAATAAAGTTATTGCAGTAAAAGACATTGGATATGCTGATGAACATGGATTAGAATTATTAGTAGAAGATTCACAAGAAGAATTAGTAGACCAAGAAATAACTAAAGAAAAAAAACTCTTAGAAAGATTTTTCAACATGTTAGGAAAAGAAAGAGAAAAAACAGCCTATGGAAAAGAACCTGTTTTAAAAGCCTTAACAGTTGGTGCTGTTGAAACTTTATTTTTAAGTAAAAATTTAAAGAAATCTGAGATTAAAGAACTTGAAAAAAAAGCAGAAGAAACTTCTGCCAATGTAGAAATTATCTCAACTGAAACTGAAGAAGGTGTGCAGTTTTGGAATTTAAGTGGTATTGGCGGGATATTGAGGTTTAAAGTAGAATAAATAATTTAACTTAATTACCAATACATTTTTATAATTCTCTACGTTCTATAATCCATGACAAAAGAATTTCAAGAAAAAGTAAAAAAATTTATGGAAGAAAATAATATAAATAATCCTGTAGAGTACAGAATGTTGGATTTATTTGACGAAATCGGAGAAATGTCAAAAGAAATCTGCAAAATGTCTGGATACGGAACCAAAAAACCAGAATTCCGCAAAGAGATAATTCCTGAAATTGGAGATGTTTTTTACTCACTAATAACTGTAGCAAACTACTACAAAGTAGATTTATCTGAAGCACTTGATTTAGTGTTAAAAAAATATAAAAAAAGAATTGACAAAGGTGGACATGCTGGTTCAGAAAATGACTAATTTTAAAACCCTCCCCAAAACCCTTATAAACCCAAATTCTAACACTATTTTATGGAATGGTATTGCATATCTGGATCTTGGAGAAGAACCAATAACCAAGTAAAAACAGACGTAGAAGCAAGAACAGATAAAATACTTAAAGAAGGAAACGGAGTTATTTTAGGAGGAGCTTTAGGTGTAGATCAAATTGCAACCCAATTCATCCTAGACAATGGAGATCCAAAAAATCAATTACAAATCTTTCTCCCAATTGAATTAGGTGCATATTGTGAACACTTTTTTACATCTCAAGAAGAATATAGAATAACAAGAGATCAAGCAGAAGATATAACAAGACAAATATTTAGGGTCAGAAAAGTAGCACCACACACAATCCACGACCAAACACCTTTCACACAAGCAAATCAAGATAGCTATTACACAAGAATAACTAAACAAATTAAAGCTTGTGAAGGACTATATGCGTTTAGAGTGAACAACAGTGCAGGAGCCGGATTTGCAATAAAAGAAGCAAAAAGATTAGAAAAACCTGTTTTGGGAATAAAAGAGTATATAATAAGAAATCAAGAACCAACCCCTCATCACTTAAATGAACAAAGAAAAGATCAACCGCACCCAATAAAACCACCCCACTTTCTTATCTCTCAGCAAACCTACCTTCACAGACCCTAATCAACCAACCCAACCAACAAACTAGCAATCTTCTGAGGATTATGCCTTAACAAATCTTTCTTCTCCCATAACAACTTCTTCTCTTCAACATCATCTAAAAAATCCCCTAATAAAATC
>Ga0180007_10006163_pt1 | contig 11803 bp, 9 predicted proteins | sample MM_PC_MetaG_FD_121122 | JGI IMG/M metagenome (GOLD analysis project Ga0180007, IMG submission 121122) | Groundwater microbial communities from the Aspo Hard Rock Laboratory (HRL) deep subsurface site, Sweden - MM_PC_MetaG | ecosystem: Environmental > Aquatic > Deep subsurface > Groundwater...
CAAAACCAAAGCCAAGAATAGCCACTCTTTGCTTCCCGGAGAAGTCATATCTTCCTATTAGCCGCTCTGCCTCCTTAAGCGGATCAACAAGGCTGGCTATGGCCCTTTCCTGGCCCAGATCATTCTTTACTCTGGCAACCTTAGGGCCAATCCTTGAGGGCAAGACCTTAATTCTCTCTCCTGCTTTGGCCTCTTTGAGTCTCTTGGCCAGCCCTGGTTCAACCTGTTCTAAAATAGAGAGATTCTTCTTAAAGAAGTCCCCTTCTTCTGACATCTTTCCTCCTTACTATTACTATTCGGATATTTTTGTTGCCTTTTAGACCTAAATTTTTTATAATGGGCTTTATGGAGAAAAATTTATTGGTCCTGCCTGTCTTTAATGAAGAGGCTTATCTGTCTGAGGTGCTGGAAAGCTTGTCTAATGTGACAGGCATTGACCTCTTAGTCATCGACGATGGCTCGACGGATAAGACTCCCAAGATATTAAGGGAGGCTAAGATAGATTCTTTGATCAGGCATGAGACAAACCAGGGATACGGCAAATCCCTGATTGATGGATTTGGATTCGGCAGGAAAAATGGCTATACTTATCTGGTGACTATGGATTGTGATGCCCAGCATGAGCCTGAATATATCCCTGCCATTCTTAAGGAGCTTAAGGGTTTTGATATCGTCTCCGGAAGTCGATACTTACCTGACTCTGACCATATTAGCCAACCACCAGAGGATAGGGTAGAAATAAACAGGACTGTCACTAAGCTGCTAATTGAACATACCGGTTACAGTATCACTGACTCCTTCTGTGGATTTAAAGGATACAGGGTAGAGGCGCTTAAAGATCTCAGGCTTACGGAATGTGGTTATGGCCTGCCTCTCCAGCTATGGATACAGGCAAAAAGGGCAGGGCTTTCTGTTAGGGAGATTCCTGTTCCTTTGATCTACAAAGATCAGGGTAGGGATTTCAAAAGGACCTTTGAGTCAAAGGAAGCCAGACTGAGATACTATCTTCAGGTAATGGAAAAGGAGCTGAAAAATGGCTAATATCTTAGCTGTTGGGGCACATCCTGATGATGTGGAATTGGGAATGGGAGCAACTATTGCTAAACTAACAAGGCTTGGACACAAGGTAAGTATTCTTGATTTAACAGATGGAGAGCCAACACCCTGTGGCTCAAAAGAGAAGAGGAGACAGGAAAGTCAGAGGAGTGCCGAAATCTTAGGAATAGAGGAAAGGATTACCCTTGACCTGCCAAATAGATACTTAGAGGATACTATTCTCGCCAGAAATGAGCTGGCAATTCATGTCAGAAGAATAAGACCGGAGATTGTCTTTTGCCATTTCTGGGAAGATAGGCATCCTGACCATTTGGCAGCCTCTAAGTTGACTGAAGCCGCAGTCTTTTATGGCAAGCTCACCAGATCAGAGATTTCAGGAGAACCCTGGGAAGTCTCAAAAATTTACTACTTTTATGCTATTCACCTGCGGTCAAACATCAATCCCTCCTTTATTATCGATGTGAGCCAGGATTTCCACAAGAAACTCTTAGCCCTTAAAAGCTACAAATCCCAATTCATAGAGAATGAGAAGAATGCCTTTGTCTTTGACTATCTAAAGAGTCAGGCGCAATACTTTGGCAGCTTAATAAAGAGAGATTATGGAGAGCCATTTGTTAGCAGAGAACGCATTGGCATTAATGATATTAGAGATCTGATTTAGAATTTATCCTTGACCATTTCACCATCCTTAAGATAAATCTGACGGTTAGCATAAGAGGTAATAGTCTCCTCGTGGGTGACCATCAAGATAGTTACTCCCTCTTTATTGAGAACTCGCAATATCTCCATAATCTCTTTACCGGTAGCCGAATCTAAATTGCCTGTTGGTTCATCAGCCAGGATAACTTCAGGATTATTAGCTAATGCCCTGGCAATGGCTACTCGTTGCTGCTCACCACCAGACAATTCGGCTGGCCGATGATATGCCCTTTGCTTTAATCCTACCTTTTCGAGCAAGGAAAGCCCAGGGGAGGTCCTTTCTTTCACGCCTGCATAGAGAAGCGGTAATTCAATATTTTTTAAGGCGGTGAGTCTGGGCAAAAGATTAAAGGTTTGGAAGACGAAACCGATCTTTTGCAGTCTTATCCTGGCCAGCTCATTGTCACTCAATTTAGGAATCCGGATTCCCGAAAGAAGATAGTTGCCTTGATCGGGTTTGTCTAAACACCCGAGGATATTAAGTAAGGTAGACTTTCCGCTTCCAGAAGGACCCTTAATGGCCACAAAATCTCCTTCCTCCACTTTAAAAGAAATATCTTTGAGGACACAAAGGGAAGCATTGCCCATCCGATAAGTTTTAGAAATCCCTTCTAAGAGAATCATTATTCGTACCTCAACGATTCAATGGGATTCAGGTTGGCGGCCTTAATGGCCGGATAAAGGCCAGAGCAGATCCCTACTGCTGCGGAGAAGCTAAATCCAATCAGGATTAACCACCATTGAAAAGATAGTGGCAATTCAAGCAGTAGATTGAAGAGGTTGCCTATGCATGTGCCCAGTCCAATTCCAATAAGGCCACCCGTTAAACTCAAGGTCAATGCCTCAATTAGAAATTGAATCAATATCTCTCGCTTTTGGGCCCCGATTGCCTTACGAATACCAATCTCTCTTCTCCTCTCAGTTACAGAGACCAGCATTACATTAGCTATTCCTATACCGCCGACCAATAAAGAAATGGCAGCGATCCCAATTCCAACCAGGGTAACAATGTTTGCTATCTTTTTGGTGGCTGCTAATATCTCCTGGATACATTCTATCTCAAATCCATGATTTTGCCCATGCCTTTGGGATAATACAGCTTCAATCTGCTGCTTTCCTTTCTCTACCAAATTGTAGCCTGACACCTTAACATACACTAAATCAATCCTCCTTGTCCCATTCATCTTTTGCAAAGCAGTAAGAGGAAGATATATTTTGGGAGTAGGATCTGTTCCTATCCCTTCACTTTTAGGAGCTAATTTGCCTATTACCTTAAAGCCCAATCCGCCAATTGATATTCTCTTTCCAACAGGATTGCTTAAACCAAAGATCTCTTTTGTTTCCTTAGAGTCTTCTATGACGCATACCTTTTGAAAGCTATCAAGATCAGATGATGCGATAAACCTTCCTTCGGTAAGAACAAGGTTACGCACTGATTGATAAGAAGACTCCACTCCAAGAACATCCCAGGTAAAATGTTTATTAGAATAGGTAACCTTCTGGAAATCTCTCAATTCCTTAGCCACTTCGACTACACTTGAGCATTGCTTCTTTATGGCTGCAATATCTCTGCTACTAAGAGTTCTTTGAGGACGAAAAATATCTCTTCTACCACCTGGGTTGTTAGACTGAGGTGTAGAATAAATCCAGATAATATCAGGCCCCAATGTTTCTATCTCTTCCAATATCTTTCTTTGACTGCTAAGGCTAATAGAAAGAAGCCCGATTATAGAGGCCACACCTATGACTATTCCAAGCATAGTCAGGATAGAGCGAAGTTTATGGAGCTTGAGAACCCCAACAGCTTCTTTAATAATCTCCACTAAGGCCATTTTTCACCTTGAGTAAATTCCCATCTTTTAAGTCCAGATTTCCAAGAGTAACTACCAGATCTCCTTTTTGCAAACCTCTCTTTATCTGGACTGTTTCTTGTCCAGAGAGACCTACCTCCACAGATTTTAATACAGCCCGTCCCTTCTCTACCACATATACCCTTTTTCCTTCTTCCTTCTCAAGTATTGCCGATAAAGGAGCTACCAATACATTCCTCAAATGGGCCACTTCTATTTCCGCCTCTATCGCAAGCCCGGGTTTTAGCTCAATCTTAAGGATATCTTCTATGGAGATGATAACTCTTATGTATGACCGGTCTCGATCTTGAACAACCTCATTGCCAATCTTAAGCACATGCCCTGATAACTCCTGGGGAAAGCTGCCTCCTCTAATCTTAACCATCTGCCCAACCTTTACTCTCCTGATGTCAAATTCATCTATTCTCATCTCTGCCACCCTGTTTAGCCTTACTTCTTGAGGGATACTCTTTTCCTTTAAGCTCTCAAAGGCTGCCTCCATTTCCTGTTGACTATTCTCAAGTTGAATCCTGGCCTTTTTAAGTTGATCTTCAAGCCCGTGGATATTTGCCTCTTCCTTAGCCTCTTCATATTGCAGATTTGCCCTTTTAAGGGAATTTTCCATCTCTATCAACTGCTGCTTGGGAACTGCCCCGACCTGGTACAATTCTTTAGTCTTTTTATGCTGCTCCCCGGTCATTTCCAGATTTAAAGAAGCATCTTTTAGGTTTCGCTCATATTGCCTTTCTGTTTCCTCTAACCTTCTGTGAGTAGTTTCAAATTCAAGAGCAGCCAATTGAAGATTTTGGCTGGTAGATTGAATTAGCTTTCTTTGTTCGGGATCAGCTAAGGTGCAGACAATATCTTTCCCGGTTTCAGGACTATTTAAAGGCAAGATAACCTCTAAATTTGACTCAGCATCTATCTTGTAGAAATCCAAACAGGCTATCTTTCCCACCGCAGACACCGTGGAGATTACTTCGCCTTGAAAAACAGGACAAACTTCTACCTCTTTTATCCTTCCACTTTCCTTATGACGAGCGATCTTAAAAAGAATCAAGCTAATGAGCAAAACTTCACCTATGATGATGAATTTAATTAATTTTACTCTCATACTCAATCTCCAATCTTCCCATAGTCTTAAGTAGTTTAGCCTTATTGATGAAGAGAGCAATCATGGCCTCGTTGATGGAGTTCTTCATTTGAAAGAGCAAGATTTGGCTTCTTAAAACCTCATTGGCTGTTTCCATTCCTTGCTGATATTTTAACTTAGTGATTTTTGAGCTTTCTTCGGCCAGTCTTAGGTTGAGATTAAGGATATCTAATCTTCTCTTCTCTGCCTGGATATCTTCAAAGAGCTGATCAATCTCATCACGAATACTCCTCAGCAGCTCCTCACAGTCCTACTTTGCCTTCTTAAGCGTGAGCTTGGCTGCTTTAACATTTTCTCTGGTCAGTCCTCCATCCAATAAAGGAAAGTTTAGCACGGCAGAAACTTCCCATTCTCTATCCATTTCCCTGTCTATATCTTCGAGTTTCTTCTTGTCATTTTTCCATTTGTGGTTTCCGGCAAAGGTTAAAGCAGGCTTATTTTCGCTTTCGGATATATCCAGGCTTAATCCGGCCAGATCGATATTGATCTGTTGCCCTTTGAGGTCTATTCGATCTTTTAAGCTTTCCTCAAAGGCTGCTTCTTTTGAAAGACCGGCAAGAGATGAAAAGATAGTTGGCTCAACTAATGTCTCTTCTGGAATTAGGATCTTTGAATTAATGGGAAGATCAAGCAATCTGCAAAAGACCAATTTAGAATTCTTAAATAAGTTTTCTGCCCCGATTAACTCTGCTTCATCTGAAGAGGCCTGAACCTTGACCTGCATCAGGTCAAGTCTGGCTATCTGGTCAGCCTCCAGTCTGGCCTGGCTTAAGGCAAGCAGATCACGGGTGAGTTTTAATTCTTCCCGGGCCAATTTAACCTGGTTCTCCTGGGAGATTAATTGGTAATAGGAAGTAATTGCATTAAGGATCAGCTCCTCTCTAACTTGCCGGTAACTTAACCTGGCTATATCATAATTTGCCTTTGCCTGGATCAAAGATGCATGACCGGCCCGGACTTGAGAAGGCCACAGCGGTTGTTTCCATTCAAAACCTGTGCTAAGGTCAAGGGTGTACTTTTTGTCAGAAGTAGTAGCATCCTCGGTAGGTTCTGAATCTGTTCTGGCAAGGTCAATTCTGGCAAAAGGGTTAAATTCGCTGCCTAAGGGAGTGGGTAGTTTCCAATTCCAGCTAAGACTTGAGTCATAGTCTGTGCCTTTACTCTTTTTAACAGTTTTTGAAGAGTCAAAGGTCTTCTGCCCTGTTCGGGAAGCACTGGTTGTAAGGTTGCTCTGAAGTCTATAATCTGCCAGAGCAGCCTGGTAATTTGAAGTGGCTATTTTTAAGTCATAGTGAGCCTTGTATTGTAAATCACGATTGTTTTCAAGGGCTATCTTGATTGCTGATATCAAATCGAGAGGCTCATTCTCAGCCTCTATCTTGCCTGGAACCAGACCTATCAATAAGAGAATAACTACTACCTGTCTCATCATAGATTTTCTTTTAGAGATTTGACAATGGATCTTGTCCTTACCAACATCAGATAGCCATTCCAGGCCATACTGAAAAGATCATCTCTAACCCTGACATGACCTATAGCCGGATCAAAGAGGGTTACAAATCTTCCTTTAATTTCTAAGACTACTACCCAGTGATCATTGGCAATAAAGGCAATCACTGGTAGGGTAGTCTTCTTAAGGGCTGCAAAATTTTGCTTTTCTCCCCAGGCATTAAGGCCAAGTTTCTTTGCTGCCTGAGCAAGTTCATGCATGCTCGTTCCTCTTTTCTCCATCTTGACCAGTCTTCCAATTTTCTCCTGTGAAGTCTCAAAACCCCAGAGGTTGAGCATGTAGGCTAAGGCAGCCGGACCACAAGTATTTGATCTTGCTTGGAGGAAATTTTGGCCTGCTTCTTCAATGGGCAGTTTTTCCGAAGAGAAAAACTCGCTAAAGTATCTTTTTATTGGCCAGTCTGGCTGAAAATGGTAACCAATTGCCAGAATACCAACGGTTATCATGCCGGTCATTACCACTAAATGTACTATGATTATCATTGCCAGTTTTTTAGAATATCTCAAGCCTTGTCTAAGGTATTTTCCCCGGTCAGGTTTTGACTTTTGTCTTTGCCTCCTAAAGTCCTTAGCCTGGTGACGACTTTTCCTGGCCACTGATCCAATAGTTAATATGGTCAAAACCAGGCAAAGCCAGCTAAACATATCCCCAACCCGTGCATAAATGGTCTCTCGTGTGCCTCCTCCTACATTGGCCTGCATAATTCCTTCGCTGCCAAGTGCAATTTGCTCTATCACTTTACCGCTGGGACTGACGGTCATAGAGATGCCAAAGTTGGCTACTCGCACCACCCATCTGCCACTTTCTACCGCTCGAAATACTGCCTCAGCCGCATGCAGAACAGGCAAGGTTGAAATTCTGAAGTCTCCATCATTGGTAAGAATAAAGAGAATCTCTGCTCCTTTTCGGGTTATTCTCCTGGCAATTTGTGGAAAGACAGACTCCCAGCAGATCATCTGGCCTAAGTTGCCAAATTCAGTTGGGATAAGATTGTATTCCTCCCCTCGGCATATAATCCCTTCACCAAAAGGAGCCAGTTTAACCTTATCGTATCTACTTATCAGCTCTCCGGAGGGAGAGATTGCAAAGGCCGAATTGTAAACCCTACCTTCCTCATTAAGATCAAGACTACCAAAGATAAACAGGCTTTTAGTCTTATGGGCCAGGCGATATATCTCATCCCGCAGCCAGGGAATGCGAAAGTTATAATTGGCTGTGGCCCCTTCAGGCAAGACAATAATGTCCGGTTGCAATTTGCCTGCCTGGCTAATCATCCTGAAGTATTTCTCTCTTATTGCCTGGACATATTCAGGATTTGTCTGGGTTGAATCATACTGATAGGCAGAGATGTTTCCCTGAAGACCCACAATCTTAATGGCTGCTTTTGTTCTGCTATCCTTATCTTTCGTTACCCACCAGCCATATCCAACATTAAGAATAAATAAGAGTATTGCTACTCCGAAGGCAGGTAAAAGCCTTTTGCTCCTAAGAAGATCTCTGTTTCCTTGCCAGCTTCTCCACAATAAAGCCAGAGATGAATTAATCAAGACAATTAGGAATGACACACCATAACTACCGGTAATGCTTGCTACTTGAATAATCCAGAGATGGCGATACTGCTGCAGGCCTAAATTAAATGGAACTGAAAAGAGGCTTAAGGATATGTACTCCAGGCTAACCCAAAGGAGTGGAGGAGCAAGCAGATTTACAAATTCATGCCTTATTCGTTGCCTTATATGCCAGAGAATGAAGGTGAAGACAGGAAAGAATAAGGAGGCTGCAAGGATGTAAAACAGAAAGCCTCCTAAATGATCCGGGATTATGCCGTAACTAATAGCAGCGAAGAAGATAATGCCGACTGAATAGCTTAAGCCTGCGCTTTCTAAGGCACTTCCGGGCTTGACCGCTAATAATGGGGCCAGCCCAAACCAGATCAGGAAATCAAGGCCAGGGATCAGGCTCAGACTGCAGAGAATGCCTGAGATCAACACAGATGCGAATTTTATAGTCTCCTTAGCCATTTTTCTCAAAAAGACAGTCCACTACCAAAATAGATACGGGTTTCACCCCCTTCGTCAAAACCGTATGCCACTCCCAGTCTGTTTGTCCAGGGGAAAAAATATAAACGATGAATGTCTAATCTTAATTCCGCTCCTGCTCCCAACTTAAAACTGCTCCACTTGGCATCTTCATTCCATACATTGCCACAATCAGCAAAGATAGCTCCATGAAGTCTATCAAAAAAGAGTGGAAATACTCTCCAGCCCCGTTCAATATTTTTTATGGGAAAGCGGTATTCAATGCTTGCCACTACTGCCTTTTCACCCTCAAGATACCAATCTGGGTAGCCTCTTAAGGGGAATAGAGCTCCTCCAATGACGATATCCTCTGTTCCCATCTCTCCACCTACAGAAATTAATCTCTCACTTACTCCACCGACCAGCCTGAGTGCCAACACCTGATTTTTAAAAGGCAACTTAAGATACTCTCTCCAATCAGCAACTACTTCATCATTATCAAAAGAACTCCCCCATGTTCCAGCCTCCTTCTTGTAAGAGACCGAAACCGATCTTCCATTAGTAGGGCTTATGGAGAATCCATACTTCTGAGCATTAGTATAATTCCAGATTGTCTCAAAACCTCCATGGAATCCTATAACAGAAGCACTTTGTTCTGAACGAATACCTCTTCTTATTAGAAAGGTAAGGCTTGCCCAGTTTATTCCTTTTTCTGAGAGACCAACTCCAATAGTTGGATATAGTTGGTCATTTTGATAATTTAATGAAAATCGAATCTTCTTGTCTTCAAAGTCGTAGATAGAGAATAGATCAAAGTGGTGCTCATCTAAGACATCCCAGCCCAAGGTAGCAAAACCAAGACCGCCAAGTGAGGTTTCTGATTTTTCCCCATCTGAATAAATGGTTTGGTTTACACTAATAATTGGTATCCAGAATTTGGGAAATAGGGTTGGTAAAGGATTATATGGGTGAGCCTGATAATTGGGAATTTTTTTAACAGTAGAAGCTTTTGCTTCTGAAGAAGTAGCTTCAACGGATATCTCTTTCCAGTCCTCTGTATTTACATCCATCAGGTGAATATCATATCCTCTTGAGCTATAAGAGGGAAAGGCAATCTTCTTTCCATCTGGCGAAACAGAAGGATCAAAAGTCCCTCCAATTACATCGGTTACCTGATATAATTTCCTCTCCTTTATGGAAAAGGCATATATATTAAAGATGCCACTGCGGTCAGAAGAGAAGAAGATATACTTTCCATCAGGTGACCACGAAGGGTCAATATCCATGGCCTTATCCTGGATAATTGGGGTGATATTTCGTCCATCCTGGTCGGCTAAACAAATGTCTTGAAATCCATCCTTCCATCTTGAGAAGACAACCCTTGAACCATCTGGTGAAAAGAGAGGAGTGTAGTATTGTATCCTATCTTTATAATCAGTTAGATAGGTAATCTTGGAGTCAGCAAGATCCATAACTGCCAGATTATTTCGTCCTGCCTCGTTTGCAACAAATATGATCCTTTCTCCATCGGGTAAGAAACCTGGATCCTTTGCTCGAAGAGCCCTGGTAAGTCTTTTCTTCTTTTTGGTATCTCGATCATAAATGAAAAGATCGCTGTATATTGAGAAGTTTTTATGGTAAGTAAGCTCTGAATAGACAATCTCATCTCCTTCAGGAGAAAACCCAAGGCCATAAGAGGCAAAGTCGCACTCCACTAATTTCTTATCTTCACTCCCATCTTCTTTCATTATCCGAAGAGAGGGGTAGCTCTCATTATTTTTTTCAAAATAGGCAATCTGTTTCCCATCAGGAGACCAAGTAGGGTTAGAAATGAAGTAGCCACGTTTGGTTAGTTCTTTTGACTTGGCTGAGTTTGCTTTTACTTTCTCAGCATATTGTTTCTTGAGAGCTTCTTTCCACTCCCTAAAAAGCTGGTAGGAATCTATTCCAATAGCCTTCTTGATAGCCCTATTTAGATTTACATAAATATGTGCATAGCCAGGCAGAACTCCAAGAATAAAAAAATATGGAAGTGAACCGCTATAATTATGGGCAATTTCTCTAAGCTTATCTTTTCCATATTTTTCAGCTATATACTGGCATATCGAAACACCATAAAGATAAGGAACGATTCCTCCAGGAAAGGTTTGAAGAGAAGGGGCGCCAATCTGGTCAAGGGAGTTGAACTTGTCTTCCAGGACGGCCATCCTGAGAATCATATCAAAGAAAGGTTCTTCTCCCCTCCCTCCTTCGGTTAAGCTGGTCTCTTCATAAACTGCCAATCCTTCGATTAACCAAAGGGGTTGAAGTTCATTGGGAAATGCAACATTTGGCACCCGGCCAAATACTTTCCTGATAAACCCTGGAAATCCCCTGACCATGTCAAGATGAACTATGTGGGTATATTCGTGAGTAATTACAAACCTCAGCCAGTTAGTAAATCTACTTCCCACTAACATTGGATGAGGATGGGTAGGAGTGATGTAAATGGTATTATTGGGAAATGGGGTGGCAAAGCCACCTGCCCTGTCATCATTATCAGCTATGACTATGGATACCCTTTTCTTTGGCTTGTAGTCTAAAAAGTCAAGCAGTTTTTTATGAACATCTTCAGCTATCTCGGCACATTCTTGGGCTATCTCTTCTTCGCCTTGATGGAAATGGATGTTAAAATGTTGGGTCTCTATTGTCTGCCACTTCAAGGAGGGATCGAATCGATTGGCTGCGTAAGAAAGCTTCTGTTCCCCTTGTAGAAAAAAGACCATGATGGCTAAGAACATTAAAAGTTTTATCTCTTTCTTTTTAGTTTTTAACTTTATAGGTGAAGTCAAAATTTACTCCTTTGATTGGAATCTCCAGTCTTAACCTTTCTCCTTCTTTAAAAGATGGGAAAAAGATATATCCACTCTTTTCCTCTTCAGGAAGAATAAAGCCTTCTTCAAAAAAGAGCGGTTTGATTCTTTCCATCTCATAAGAGTAAAGTGGGACATCACCAAGATAATAGTCAGGAGGAGCAGGAAGACCAAAGAGAAAATCAGAAATATTATCTAACCAATCTTTCCCCTCAACCTCATCTGACCAGTGTTTATCTTCTTTTTCTTGCCTATCTGTCTTTCGATAGCTTAGTGGGGCAAAAGTAGTTTTGTTTAGATTTAAATTACAGGCATAAGGACTGAAATATATTGGCTCATCCTGATTATTTCTTATGGTAATTTTAAAGGCAGTGAACTCTGTCCATTCTGGGTCATGTTCTGCTCTTATTCTTATCCTGTTCTCTTCTTTAATGGACTCATCCATAGTTTCTAATCTTAAAGTAGCACAGCCAGCCAACAAGACAGATGCAAGAAAAATTGATACTATTCGATACAACATGAAAATCCCCTTCCTTTTTTGACCATATACTATCATCTACCTTCTTATCTTGTCAAGCATGAAAATTGGCAGGAAAAAGAGATGTGATCTCTTCCCTGCCAATGACACCCAATACCTAATACATTAATTCCAGGAGATATCAACG
>Ga0180007_10006164_pt1 | contig 11796 bp, 11 predicted proteins | sample MM_PC_MetaG_FD_121122 | JGI IMG/M metagenome (GOLD analysis project Ga0180007, IMG submission 121122) | Groundwater microbial communities from the Aspo Hard Rock Laboratory (HRL) deep subsurface site, Sweden - MM_PC_MetaG | ecosystem: Environmental > Aquatic > Deep subsurface > Groundwater...
TCAATAATAACAAAATCCATAGCCAGCCATTGTTGATGTTTACCTAATTTGATTCTCGATCTCCCAGCTTCAAATTCCTTTAACTGATCCTCTGGAGATCGATAAAAGGTAAAGCAAATAATTTTGATTTCAAGAATATCCGCTTGAATGATCAAATAGGAAATGTTTTTTAGAAACTCTATTCTATTCATTGATCCTTCAATTCCCCGATAAGTTTCTTGGCCTCTAAAAGTTCCATTTCCACAATTTTAAGACTTTCCCAAACTTCTAAATCTTTTCTCTGGGTAAAGAGATTAAGAGCTCTCTTGGAGGCTATAGAAAGAACATGGAGTTTTTGAAATATCTTTTCTTCTTGATCGGTCATTTTTTACTTTGTTTTCCAAATCCATTTTCTTTTAAATGTCTTTGAATAGAAATGAGCTGATTTAAAATTTTTTCCTGATTTAAATAAATCATATCTCTTTGTTGTTTAAGTTCTTGATTAATTTCTTTCACATCCTTTTGAAGTTTATCGATATCTGAACAAACATTATTGATGAGATTCTGCCTAATTTGACCAGATTCCTTTACTGAATATATTGTTGTGGTAGTCCAGGCTCCCCAGCCCAAAATCATAGTGAATAGTGTGATAAGAAATCCCGAAACTACTTTATTGTCTTTAAGAGATTGTTTGACTATCAAAATTAACCTCCTATGCAGCTATTTCTGTAATTGTGATTGAAGAAGTTAGCACTCCTCCATATTTTCTTGCTGTTGCTCCTCCATTGAATGTTGTCGTTCCAGATCCCGCCCCAGCCCTTATTTTAAAAGTGGTTTCAGAGGTAGTTCCCGCCGTCATGTAATAGGTAAAAGAAATCTCTATAATATTGTCAACATTACCTATATAGTGATACCCGCAGGCCAGGGCGCCCGCAGTATCATCTTGGAATAAAGCTGCGCACAGAGTCCCCGCTGCTCCATTGGCAAGATGAATTACTACATCAATTTTTAATTTATTGGCGTCCGCTTTAGGCGTGATCGCCAAGGTCATATATTCATCGCCTTCATCATTTTGTGGAATGGTATCATCATAAGGAATGGCGGTGGTTCCTGTCGTGGAAGTTACAACTAAAGCATTAACTATCTGAACGACCTTACTCCATCCAAAAGCGCCATCTCCTCTTAGAACCTGTGCTGTATTATTGGGGGCTATGGGGCAAAGTCCATGTTTTGTAATTGAAACGTTTAAATCCGTATTATTATCAGGAGCGGCAAGATCATCTAATTTAATGGCATCAGCTCCGCCTAATTTATGTCTGGAGGCATGGGTAGCAAGATCGGCAGGCATACCACTTAAATCTTCGAGACTCATTTCATCTGAACCACCATTTTCGTGGCTATCTGCGTGTTCGGGTAATGGATCACCGGCTTCCCATTCTGGGACACAAACAATCGCATCAGCATCCTCATTCCATTTAAGGAATGAACTTGCTTGAATCGGTACTTCAATTTCTTCAATATCGCTATAGATAGGAATCTTGAAAGTCTTTTTGACCTGTTCATACATTCTTTGTGCAATCATAATTAACCGATCAGCCACGGCCTCATGAGTTTCAGCCGGAAATTTATCCGCTTCTTCATAGTCTGCAAGTTGAGTGAGAGGTAAATCCCTAATGATTGCAATCTTTTCATCTAAGGCAGGGATATAAGCAGTCTTAAAAACAATATTTCCTCCCTCATCTTCTCCAACATCTGTGACGGTGTAATGGGTATCTACCTCCATTAATTCTTCATCGACATAGACTTTGAGATCAGTCTTGACGAAGATTTTAAATTCATAGGGATAAACATCTAAAATGCCATCCCCTACATAATCATTTCTTGAAGTGGTCGATGATACGGTCATTTTGATATTCCCTCCTGCAATACTTTTAAATAAGCCTCATTTAAAGCATCAAATTCTTTCATGGCTTTATCGGGTTTCACTTCTCCATTCGAAAATTTATCAAAAATACTTTTTGTTCTATTTTGAATATATTCCAAACGATCTTGATATCTGATTAATGGATAGAGAGCATCATACTCCGATTTTTCAAATCCTATATCATAGGGAAGAAAAAAATTTATTAAATCTCTTTCCGATGTTAATCCGAATGGAGTTTTTCTTTCCGCAAGTTCTTTGCTCAGAATAGGTAAATCTTTTTTAACGCTTTCAATAAATCCTTCTGGTTTTCGATAAACAGGATCGATGGCTTGATTAATCCATCTAATCATTGACTGTGCCGGAATCATCTGTCCCAAACTAAAGGCAAACTGTTGGAGACCCGTGAAATTAATATCACCACTTAAATAAGAAAATAGATTCCCAATGGATTGAACAGAAGTTTGACTTCCAAGAAATCTTACAAGGCCAGCAGCAATATTAAATAATTTTTCAAATTGATCATTTGTTAATGATCTTTTTTCTTGTTCTTGATAATTTTTAATGGCAGCTGGAATACCAAAAGCTAAAGCAAATGGGCCAAGATACCATAACGGAACCCATGATTCACCAATCTTTACCGAAAATGGCTTTCTACCAGTGGCATAGAACCATTCTTTTTCTTTTGGATCAGAAGGAGAAGACCAGGTTGTTTCTCCTAAATAGGCTGTCATAGCTCCTAATCCTGTAACGATTGAACCTCCCATAATCCTTCCAGCTATTTCTTGATTCCAATTAGTCCTTGCTAATCCCAAAGGACTAAGTTCAATCATCATAATTCCTTTATTCATAGGAGTTCTGATGAATGGTACTGCCCATGCTATTGGTTTTCCTATACCTGGAAGTTTTCTCCCCTGTTCAACCATTTTTACCATTCCAGCTAATATTTTAGAAGGAATAGATAGATTCGGATCATCAATCTTCAACCTATTTCTATAAAGAAATCTTTCTGCTATTTCCCGGCTCCTTGCCAATGCTTCTATATCCGTAGCCCCTCTATTTCTCTGGACTGCATATTCTCCAGAAGAAATGAGAGCTACATTAAATTTATCAGAAGCTTCCATAAATCTTTGAACAATGGTTAAGGCACCTGGCATTTGTTTTGCTCTTGCCTGTTCAAATTGAGTTTTATATTCAATTCCAATCTCAGGTTTTGCCATCGTTGGGGATTCCATCTTCCAAGACTGCACAAAAGCATTAATGGCATTAGGCACGGCATTAACAGTATTTCTTAAATAAATTGGAACATCTTTTAAATAAGCCTGTCTTTCTTTCCCAAATAAACCTGATTGAACAAAATCTATACTTCCCCTTGTAGCAATATCCCAGGGACGTGTAATAAATGTATTAAGAATATTCTCTCCAATATTTCTCATTTGAGTTCTTGGTCCTGACAACATATTCTGATAACGGTAAGCATCTATAATTTCACTGACAGAAGGAGGAACTTTCAGGGCAATTTTATCAATCAATTCAAGATTGGCATTTGATTTTTCAGGTCCATCCGGCATTTTATTAATTTCAATCTTCCTTTTTAAAATATCTATTTTTTCTTCCTGGCTTAAAGAAGGTTTTTTTCTTCCGAATAAAGTATCGACCCATCCATATTTTGAACCTGCTTTTACGATTTCCTTCTCAGCCCATTTAACAAATCCCTGTGGGGTTAGTCTATTCCAAATAGAAGCAGCTTGAACAAAACGCCCTGCTTCTCTTAGTTGCATATCATAATTTTCAACCATTTCTATTGCTCTACTATAATCACCTTCTCTTTGGAATCTTTCAGTTAAAGAAATGAATGTAGCTCCCTTTTCCGCATCCATTGGTTTATCGCTTAAAACATATTTAATGGATTCATCCAAATCTGTTTCTATTTTTTTATTAGCTTTTTCGAGAGATTCACGGTTAGGCTGAATATAATATTCCTGTGGCTCTTCCTTTCTAATCTCTTCTAAAATTTCCTTTCCCCTCGGATGGGTAGTAAGAGATTCCTCTACAGTTTGAACAAATTTTCTCGGTCTTGTTTCAATCCGTTGTTCTCCTTCTTTTTCACCTATAAATTCTTTTACCAAATCCCTTCCTTCAAATTCCCAGGGAGTTTCTTTTTTTATTTCCTTCCCCAATTCAGGTTTTGCTTCAGCCTCAGCCTTGATTGCTTCAATATCTGCTAATCCCTTAACCTGTCTATCCAACTTACCCCTGATCTCATTTAATCCCATCTGGCCTCCAGGAGAGGTTAAAGAATATAAAATACCAGTTCCTATCCCCTTGGCTATCTCCTTGGGTTCTCCCCCTTCGGCTGCTGACTGGACTCCGAATACAGTACCCATAATCGGAGCGCGAAGATATTGCTTTAATGGATCAATAATTTTAAAAATCATTCCCAAAACGCCTCTTTTTGCTCCCTCAACCAATGCTCCTGCTATTTCATTTTCTCCCTTTTTATAAGCCTCTGCTGCTCCCAGAGTGGCTGCATAAGGGACATTTAAGATAAATTCCCCAATTCCAGGGATTGCTCCGCCTACAGCTTCCCCAATTAATTCATCAATAAAATTTACTCCTACCTCTTCAGCCCTTTTACTCCAATAATCTGAATAAGAATCATAATTTTCTGCAATCTGCCTCCAAGGAATAGAACTTTTTAATCCCAATCTTTCACGGCCCCATTGGTCGATAGCGTTAAGATGCTCGGAAAAAACTCCAAGACCTCTATTTAAAGCTGCTGCCGCTTTGTATCCCTGTGATAAAAATGGCCTTACGATAGGGAAAAGACTTGAGGTTGTTCCTTCTACCAAATCTCCTCCATTTTCCGAAGGTTGTTTTGAAATAAAATCATTGGTATGTTTATCCATATCGAAGGAAATGGGTTCTTGCTGACTCGTAGATAATCCTAATAATTCCTCTGCCTTTTGTTTCCTTGTGATTCCTAAAATTTCTTCTGCCGTTGGCATTAATCACCCCAGCCTTTATATTTAACTATCGCTATTGCCTCATCCTGTGTTAATCTCTTAGAGCTTAAATCCTTCTTTACCTCATCAAGAGTTTTATATTTATCTGCTAATTTTTTTATCCTACCTGCTTTTTCAAATTCTTTTCCTGCTTTTTCCGTTTCACTAAATTTTCTTAATAATTGTTCAGAAATTGGTTTTTGAAATCCTGCAACAACTTCTCTTGCTCTATTAAATAATTCTTGCCCCTGTAACGGCTTCCCTCTCTTAGCTGCATCTTCTAAAGCTGTATGAAAAGATTGAACAGCTGCATAATAATCTTTGGTCTCTTCTTCTGTTCTAAGAATTGGAGCCATCATTCCACGTTTAGGAATAACTATATCCTCAATATATTTCTCTGATTTTTTCAGCCAAACATCATTGACTTTATCTTCTTCCCTGTAAAGACGAGAACCCAATGATTTTTTATCTTCTCTTGATAATTTAGTTGAAGAAAGTATTTTTTGTTCCATTTTATATTTGTCAGCACCAGAATCGATATCCTTCATAATGGAAATATATTCACCTGCATCGCTTTTTATATCAGGAGGGTTAACCACTGCATTTCTGAAATGTTCCCCAATTTGCCATGAAATCTGATCTTTCCTAACAGCCTCATCTATCTCTTTTGTTCCTAATTTTCCTTTATCAACCATATCAAAAAATTTCCTTGCGGTAGCATCATATCTATCTTTTTTATCCGCCTCTTCAGTAGCCCACTCAGATTTGAGAAGATTTTCAACCTTGTTGGCCTGTGTTCCGGTGATCCCCTGCTCTTCCTGATATTTTAAGTTTTTTAAAACAGTCAGCATTGTAGAATAACCAAGATCCCCATATGTTTTCTTTAAATGAGAATAGGTTTCATCAACCTTTTTATTTTCATCTTCTCTTTTAATTCTATCAATTTCTGTTCTTCCAGCTATCTTATACCCTTCTCTTTCAAGGGGATTTAATGACTTATATTTTCCAGCGTTCAAATCCTTGATCAAACTTTCTATTTCCTCTGGATTTTTGCTCCCTAATTTACTTGCCACCAATGATTTTTCTGCGGTTTCCTCGGCCATATTGTCCTGCTTTACTTTCCAAGATGGGGAAGCCGCTCCAATATCAACAATACTTTTTGTAAGTCTTTTTACTTCTTCGATATCCCCTCTATTCGCTGCCGAAATAATAAGAGATTCTGTATCAGCGACTATTCTTTCACTTTTCTTTTTATAACTATAATCTTTTTCTTCAATGAGATTACTTAATGTAATTCTATCAAGGTCTACGGCAATTGTTTTGTTGAGTAAATTATCCTGAACTGTTGAAAGGATTTCATCTTTCTTTTTTTTCAAACCCGGAATAACATTATTAAGATGGGTATCTGGATTAAACTTCGGATCGCTTCTTAATTGATTACTCAGGGTTTGTCCAAACAAAACATATTCCTCTTTTTTCTTGCCTCTTGTGACAAGATCATCCGCCTCTTTGAGTTTATTTTTTATTTGAGTATCCTGTTCTAAAATCTTATAGGCTGCGGCCTGACCTGTCTCTCCAAATTCCCCCATCGCTCTTTCAACGGCTGTCCCTTCATAAGGTCCCCTCACCCTTCTTGTGGTCCTTGATGGGATTGGTTCATCAGCTAAAATAATTGGAATTTTTGGCATATGATTAACTCCACCAACTTCTTTCTTTTCCCATTGAATAAATACCGCTTGCTCCTTTTAATAAAGATTGACCCGCAGTCCAATAACTTGCTTCTTTAGCCTTACCTCCCAGATATTCTCTCCATTTGCTTTCTTCGAGAAGGCCAGTTGCTTCGATCTCTCCACCTTCCCGAATTCTTCTCAACTGCTCTTCCGATTCTTTAAGTGATTCCATCTGGACAAGAAGAGGAGTTCCTTCAGGTTCTAATCCCTGTCCGGCATATCCGGCTTGCTGGGTAGAAATGATTCTTCTATGCCTTTTTTCTTCATCGGCTGCTTTGAGTGCCGCTGCCTTTCTTGCCTGCGCCGCTTGTTCGGCCAAAACCGCCGCATTTCTATCTTCAGCTTTTGAAGCTTCCCCCCCAGAAGTAACGGCACTATAAACACTCACGGCTGTAGAGGCCACGGAAGCAATCACGGAAATTATTGGGATAACTTGAGCCATTTTAATCCTCCCTTACCCACGCGTATCTATAAAATTTTCGACCTCCAATATATTTTCTCATTAATCCTTCATATTCAAAACCCATTCTCTCGGCCCATCTTTGGCTTATCACATAATCTGCATCAATAACCGTTTGAACTCTCTCAAATTGATGTTCAATGATTATTTCCTTTAGTTTCCTCCATATCGTCTTTGCAAAAGAGAGAGGATACTGATTGACTAAAAGGGAAGTCACGACCCATGCTTCCCCAACCCCTTTCCATAGAGGTAAAATTCCTCCGCAAGCCAGAATTTCTCCATCAATAAGACCCGTGAAAGCTGGACCCTGGGCCAAATTCTTTGCCACAATTTCGGGATTAGGAAAGTTTAAAAAAGTTAACAGATCAAATCTCCTTCTATGAATTTTCAAATAATCTTCAACCTTGAATTCCCTTAATATTGGCTTAGTCATTAAATAAATTCATCTGTTTTAATCTATTTAATTCCATTCAAATGATGAACAATAAAATTATGGGGTAATTTTTTATTATGGGTTTGTTCCCATATAATTATGTGTTCTGCTACTCTTCCTCTAGCATCCGCCCTTGGATGTCCATATGAATATATTCCCAAATAATTTGAACCAAATCTAAATCTACCTTTCCAATTATATCTATGGAGTCCAAGTCTTCGCTGTTCTGCATAATATTTTTCATGACTTTCACTCATTTTTTTTCTTGCTTCATCTGAAGTTTTGTGTCCTTTTTGAGCTCCTCTCATACGTTTTCTTGTTTCTTCAGATATAATTTTACCTGTATGAATTTGGCTTATTTTTTTCTTATGTTCTTCTGAAATTTTATTTCCTTTTGCAAATGGCATTTTGCTAGTCGTCTCCGATAATTAAACTGCCCGTAATGCACACCACATGGACGGGAAGAGGCTGGGGTTGTTCAATCGTTATTCTCCCGTCAGTATCCCATCCAAGATTTTCAACATTAATATCTCCCGAAAATGGTTCAGGGGCCTCATCCATCAAATCCTCTGAGGCTCTTGCGGGAATGATCTGATCATTGATTTTGATTCCCATTGTATCGAGTACACGAACAATGATTTTATTCCATCGTTTTTTCAATCCCTGAGAAGTTCCAGAAACTTGAACCTCCGGCCTATTTGTCACAAGCCTTGGAGTATAGGCCAAACCGACATAAATTTCTGAAGCCCCAGGATTGATCGTCAATTCTCCACTTTCAGGAACCTCTTGGGGAGGATAGACTGCTCCATCCCCTACGATCTCTACATCTTTCCCAATAAGATGATCTAAACCAGAAATTACGGTCGTTTTAGAACCTGAATAAGTTAATCCCGAATCGACATGAATTTGAGGATCAAGATATTCAATATATCTTTTTGTCTCTTCACCTATTTCCCTCTGGACAATAGCCCATAGTTGATCAGCATTTTGATAAGGAATACAGGCAATGGACTCAAAATATCCATCTGTATAATGTCTATGCCAGCCCACGACATCCTGAGATCGCTCATAAGTGCACCCCAGGAGGTCCCCATCGCTCCTTAGAGCCCACACAATCGGGATAGGCTCCTGTTGATAGGCAAGATCGATAATCCCTTCTTCAAAGAGATGATCTGAGATTACGGTTAAATCAGGGGCATTGTAAGCGTCATCCGCATAGGAATAGGCGAATTCCCTTATTTTCTTTCCAGCTTTTTGAAGGAAGAGAATTGTTTTGCCTATTTTTAGAGGATGAAGGTCATAGGACCCATGATCGGTTCCTGTTTTAATCCTTGGGGGTTCTGTGGCCGTTATAATTCCATCATTTGAACCCTGAGCCACCACTTCACCCGAAAAGGCCCCTATTGAGAGAACTCTTCCCGAAGTAATCCATCTAATGATATTGATTTCACTCGCTGTGAAGGAATATGGATCTGCATCTTCGGTCCCGGGTGTCATATCGGTCGGATACCAAACCTTAGAACCCCAGATGGTCTGAGGATGTTCGTAGTTCCCACCGAATAATAATCGACCTTCATAAAAACATATCGATCTCGGCCATCCATTAACATCAGACCAAGCTCCTTCTCGATGGCCCTCTGAAGCTGTTTCGTCTTTTAATGCCTTTTTAACTACAGCACTAACCACGGTAGCACTTGTATATTCAAGTATTTTTACATATCCCCAATTATCATCTTGCCTTATTCTCCATAATGCTCCCTCGTGTCCAGGTAGGAAACAGCCTGGTGCGGCAGCAGTCAATGTAATAGTCGATTCTAAAACGGTGACAGTTCCTGTTGGAGTAATAGCCGGTGTATCGATTTCATCCTCATAGGGACCATCAATAAAATCTATAGGATTTATCGTCCAATCAATATGACTTGTTCTTGTCAAAATCTGTGGAGGATAATCGGGGTGAACCTTATAAAGATTTTCATCGTCCTGAACATATTTTATTAAATGAAGCCCATAATCCAACTCATAAGGACTGTCAATTTGAAAGGGAATTGCTATCTGAAAACTTACATTATCCAATTCGGCAAGGTTATTATTTGAGTTTTTGAATTGTATAAAAGTCGATGTGGTTTCAGCTAAAACGAAGACTATCTGATCTATTCCTTCATCAAATTCCGTATCATCAAGGATTTCATTTCCCCCTGAAGTTGTGCCAATCCTAACTTTTAAAGGATAAGCCGCAACATCAAATTTTAGAATATAGAGGGTTTCGGCTACTGTCGTTATCTCCTGCTCTGCCCATCCGACATTAGGCCCACTCACACCCCCTATTATCTCCATGTGATCTGTATCCCATTGAATATATCCGGTCCCCGTTGAGAGATCGTCCCAATCGTCTATGTCCGCATCAAACTCTCCATTGATAACGAGTTCATCTTCGTCCCCATCCATGATTTGCCCGCAATCCATGAAGAAACGGATATACTTATCTCCAAATTCAAGAATGTAGTTTTGAAGTTCTGAAAAACAAAAAGGAATAAGACGAGCTTCCCCTGAATCTTTGGTTTCTGCTACATAATGAAATCCTCCGCGTCCCTGCCATCCTCCTTGAGGCAAACAAAATCCATTCCTCATCTCATGAACGCCGTTATGATATCGAGTGATATCAATACGCCCTTCAAGTTTTGGGGATATTTCACCAGAATTAAAGTTTAGAAATATAGGATGAGTTTTTACAGGCAAATTGATTCACCTTATTTAAAAACATTATTTCCCTGGCTTAACAGGAGGAATATTTTCTTTTTCTAAGGCCTGAACCCTTCTGTTTATATCGTTTAATGCACCCGTGACTTGTCCTCTCCAATTCTCAAATTGGAGCTGGTATTTAGTTTTTTGCCAATCAAAAAAAAGATAGGCCCATAAGATCAAAGCCAATACTAAAAGAATATGAATAATTTTAAGTTCAGATATTTTCAAATATTGCCTCCTTTAATCTGCATATATTGGAATATGCCCCGTACTTCCATCTGATAATAGTATCTTGATCGATCCGAGAACTGAATTCCCTGTTTTATCAATATTGGTAGTGGCCAAATGTGTTCCAAGGGCAGCATCTAATTCAATCCACATACTATCAATAATAGTTGCTCCTTTATCTGCTATTGGATTTTTCAATAAATGATAAATGTGCTTTCCTACTGTTCTTTCAACTAAAGTCACATTAACCGTGCATCCTAATCCTGGCCCCGAACCAACATGAGTTCCCCTTACTCCAGCTTCGTATCTTACCCCCTCATTTCCAGCAAGAATTGAAATTGCAGTGACAGTACCATTTCCATCTACTGAATCAACTTTTAAAGCACAATTGGCACCACTAAAACCAGAATATTCAGGATCGGTATATTGATTATAAAGATTTATAATCTGATCTGCTCCATCTGGATTTCTGAAGGTGATATCATTTTTCCCGCCAAGGTAGATATCACCGAATTTCATCTCATCGGCGAGAGATGAGAATGAAATCAGAATAAGCAAAAGGGCTATTTCGATGATGATTCGTTTCATATTTATCTCAACTACTGGGAGGGGTCACATCCAAATAATGCACAGTAATTCTGATTCTCCCATTATTATTTTCAGATGAAGTGTTAGGAGTAATCCTAATATAGGTTGCAGAGGTATAGGCCCTCGTCCCGTCTATCGTCCCAGGCCACGTTGTTGTGTCGGCACTCGAAACTGCATTCGCATATCTTGTGGTCGCTCCTGCGACTCCACAATCAACGGTTGTCGTTCCTGGAGGCTGGACGGTTACTCTTCCTGATACAGCCAAAACGATGGAATTGACTGGGATTTGAATGGCTGTATCTGTATATGGGTCGGTGGTAATAGTGGTGAGTTCGGTAAGTGATTTAATTGCAATATACTGCCCGTTAGCGTATGCACCTCCACTTATTCTTGCTACTCCTGTAAGATAAAGATCTCTAAATCCAACTGCAAGACTATAAACTCCTAAATCAGTTATATTATTCCCTCCTGGATAGAAGCCATAAGTTCCATGGAGGGTAAGATCTTGACCACTACTTACGCCCCCAGTAAAACTTATATAAGTAGGGGATACCTGAATTCTTCCATCACCACTACCTTGGATAGAAATCGCTCTATCTGTACCAGAACCTCCCTTTTCCCATCCAATTCTTAAAAGATTAGACTCCCATCTCATAAATCCACGTTCATAATTGGTAGTAATATCCGCTGTATTGTAAAGTTGAATTTCA
>Ga0180007_10006167_pt1 | contig 11792 bp, 9 predicted proteins | sample MM_PC_MetaG_FD_121122 | JGI IMG/M metagenome (GOLD analysis project Ga0180007, IMG submission 121122) | Groundwater microbial communities from the Aspo Hard Rock Laboratory (HRL) deep subsurface site, Sweden - MM_PC_MetaG | ecosystem: Environmental > Aquatic > Deep subsurface > Groundwater...
TATTCGTGATGTATTTTATTTTCTGACTATCACGGGCTTTTTTATTACAACGGCCATCATCAAATTATCAGAAAGAAGAACATCGGAAAGCGCTCTTGAAAAAAGAAAACTTCAATTATCTCTGGTGCTTATCACAGCTATTGGTATCATCCTCAATGTCATCTTGTCTTTTTATCCGATTCGTCTTGACTTGACTCAAGCCCGGCTTTTCACTCTATCTGCAGGCACCAAACAAACCATTAAAAGCCTTCCCGATATTGTTAATATTACAGTATATAAATCCCACGAATTACCTGCTCAAATGCAGATTATAGCCCGCGAGATTACGGATCTTATGAAAGATTATGAAAAATTAAGTAACAATATAAAAGTAAAGGTTGTTTACCCGGAAGATAATCCGGAAGATGAAAGAGACGCCCAAACCGCCGGTATTCAAAAAGTTCAATTCAATAGTGTCGGATCGGGAAAATTTGAAGTACAGTCAGGAGTTTTGGGAGTCGTTATTCGTTTCGGAGATAAAACCGAAAGCATACCTTTTATTTCTGATCCATCAGATTTAGAATATCAATTGACCCGCAGAATTAGGAAAATAACCGGAGAAAAAGAACAGGTAATCGGAATAATACAAAGCGGCTATTCCCAACAGCAAATCCTGAATGAAATACTTAATACACAATATCAAGTAAAAACCATTGCCGAAGGCGAAAAGCCATCGGTCAAAGACTTATCGGCATTAATTGCTATAGATGATGGTAATAGCGAAAGCTCTGCGTCAGCCGGACTCAAAGAATATCTTGCGCAAGGAGGCAAAGCCCTCATATTAACAAACGGCGTTAGCATCGATCAGCGTTCGCTTTCCGCCCAAAAAAGTTCTTCAGCGATGCTTTCAACGTTCAAAGATTATGGCGTAACGATTAACTCTGATTTGGTCTATGATTTGCAATTATCGGAAGTTCTTTCATTCAATGGCCAAGGAGGCCAGCGTTATCTCGCCCAGTATCCATATTGGCTTCGCGCGCTCCCCGCAGCGAAGAATTTTCCTCCCCTTGCCACTGTAAAAAGCATCAGTTTGGGTTGGCCAAGTTCTCTTTCGCTTACAGCCAAAAGTGGAATAATGCAAAAGAAATTATTGATCACAGGATCCAATGCCGGACGCGTGGAAAATAATTTCGATATTTCTCCACAAGGCACTTCCGCTCTGACCCCAAATGACAAAGATGTGCTTTTAGCGGTGCTTATTGAAAAGGATGATACGCGTTTTGTGGTAGTAGGATCGGCTAGCATGGTGGATGATCAATTTTTAACAAACAATCGTGATAATGTTGCTTTTGTATCTAATATAATTGATTACCTGGCCGTAGACAAAGATCTGGCTTCCATTCCGAGTAAATCCGTCGGACATGCGATATTTGAATTTAAATCGCCAAACGATATTATTTTTGTCCAATACGGAAATCTGCTTATACCTCCATTGATAGTTGTCATCTTTGCTGTTCTCTATTTAAGAAAAAGGAGATCATTAACGCGAAGGATTTATGTCAAATAAAAATTTGAAATTCATATCGATTATTTTTTTAGTGCTTATAGGGATTTTAGCCCTAAAACTTTACTTGCCAAAATTTTCACCCGTTAAGTCAGTATATTTGGAAAAAATAAAGGGAATAAATATTCAGTCAATCCAAACAATCGGGATAAAAAAAGGCTCGCAAACAATTAAATTTAATAAAGAAAATAACATCTGGAAAATAAAAAATGAAAAGGCTGACGCTGACAAAGTACAGTCGCTTCTTTCAACGCTTATGGCGACAACGATTCCGGAATTGGTAGCGCAAACAGACAAAAGGTATAAAGAATTTGAGCTCACGAATGATCTGGCTACAGTAATAAAACTTGATAATAAGCTGACTGTTTACACGGGTAAATATAATGGAGCCGGCATTTACGCGAGACTTGATGGCAGTCCGATGGTATATGTGCTGAAGAACACCTCGGCAATACCAACCACGTCTTCCGAATGGTACGACCTCACAATTATCGCGCTTGATCAGTCGAAAGTAACAAAGTTGTCATTTGAAGACAATGACACTCCGATGATTATAATCAAAAAAAACGATAAATGGATATCTGAAAAAACCAACAAGGAAGCGAAAAAAGACAAGGTCAATTCAATCCTTTCAATATTATCCAAGCTCACAGCCCAGTCCCTTTTGGAAGAGTCAAAAAAAGATTCCTATCCGGCGAGTCCTGACCTTACTTTAGTTATAGAGTACGAAGGCAAGAGCAACACGCTTGAATTTTTTAAAGGCGAATCAGATTATTTAGTTAAGCGTGAAGCTGACAGTGGACAGTTCATCGTAAGCGAATACGCCGTTTCCTCTCTCATCTCCGCGCCGGAAGAAATATTTACCCCATAAATATATCTACTCAAATACCATTTGTAAGAGTGTTGTAAGTGCTATTGACAAGCCATTATCGTAGTATTAGTATCCGCTTACCACTCTGCCCGAAGGCAAGGTGAGAACAATATGGCAGGACAATTAAAAGAGATTGGAGCGTTAAAAGCAGAAGGATCAAAAATACAACCAAGGACTGTTGGTGGAAGACTGGATCAAAGACTTGAGAATAATCGGTCAGTTGTTAGCGGTGTTGGCAGCGGAATCGCCCTGGAGCTTACAAGACAACTTCTCCTTATTCCTGGTAATAAAGTGGCTGGAATGGAAAACGGGGACAACACCGAAGCCTACATGAAAAAGGCAGAGGGTTTAAAGAAGTCAGTTATTGAAGATGGAGTTTTGTCTCCAAATGACATTACAATCGTCAAGCCCGGAGAGCTAAGCAAATATCAGGTTAATTGGGCGGTTTATAAAGGAACGGAAACAGGTGATCCTGAACCGATACTTGCTTCTAAAGTCCAATATAAAGGGAAAGAAAAGGGAGAACCATTTCTACAGATTCTACCGGTCAATGTTGCCAATCATGCACAAGTAAATCAAAGCATGAATGAAATTTGGAGTAGTATGGACGGTGCAGATAATTTGTTCCCTGTTGCCGGTATTCAAAAAAGTAAAGGTTTTGAAAAAATGAGCGATCCACAGATTATTGATATTTTTAAAGTCAATATTATGGGAGTATCAAATCTCATAAAAGAAGTTATTCCTACAATGAAGGAGCAGAAAGAGGGCAGTATTGTACTTATGGGTAGCGTAAATAGAGGGGATGACGGCACAGCTTGGTATTCACTAACAAAAATAGGACAGGAAGCAATAGCAGATTCAATGAATAAACAGCTTCTAAGAGAAAAGTTTAAAAATATAAAATTAGCTGTTGTTGCTCCGACTTTTGTAGAAACACCACTGGTGACAGACTTGGACAAGGATGTGCAAGAGGCAATAAAGAAGAAACTTCCTACACAGGAATTCATAAAGCCTGTAGACGTTGTAGATAATATATTATTCGTTGCCAAAGATCTACATCAGAGAAAAGTAGTTCATGTGGATGACGGGTATGTGGTTTGAGATGGACTCTATTGTAATTGATTTTTTCTTTGGTTATTTAAATTATGAAAGTTGTGGATAATGGCACTTCTTGAATTTCCTGCCCGATCCGCACCAGCACGGGTCATTTCGTCCCAGCTTCGTTTGGCTGTCTCCCTGTTTGTTTATATTCTTTTTACTGTTATTCCCGTTCTCACTGACTTCGCCCTCCGGCCTGTTGGTAACCGCGTGTAAATGCTGTTGCGGCAGGGGATTTTGTTGTTGTATTTGCACCTTGAAAATACGGTGAACAATATCATCATCAATTGCCCACATTAGGGACTCGAACATCTTGAATCCTTCGTTTTTATATTCCACCAACGGATCTTTCTGTGCATAGCCCCGGAGGCCGATTCCTTGTCGCAGATTATCCATAGCATCAAGGTGATCCATCCAGAGATTATCAATCACCGAAATCATGACCATCCTTTCTACCTGACGCATAAGAGGCGGCCCGATTTGCTCTTCGCGTTTGATATAAAGATCATCAGTTATTTTAGTTAGGAATTCCGCTTTTTCCTCATAGGTGTGTCTTTGTTCCAATTGGTTGACAAGCTGCTTTTTCGACGCATCATCAAAAGGAATAATTGTAGCGAAATTATCAATTATTTTTTCATTCATCTTTAGCGGTTCGTCTGTTTCTTTCGCCGGAGAAATAGTCGTTATTTGTGTAACCGCGTTACGAAGTCTTTTTTGGAGTTCTTCTTTCAGTGATGCTCTTTTTTCGCTTGATTTCTCCAAAATACCTCTTCGAAGCTTATAAACAATCTCACGCTGCCTGTTGAGGACGTCGTCATATTCAACAAGGTGCTTGCGTGAATCGAAATTAAATCCCTCAACCTTGACCTGGGCGTTTTCGATAGATTTTGATACAAGAGCATGCTCCAGCGGCACGTCCTCCGGCATATTAAATTTGGTCATGATACCCGCGATGCGGTCTCCGCCGAAGAGGCGCATGATATCGTCATTTAATGCGACAAAGAAACGCGAAGCGCCCGGATCGCCCTGCCTGCCGGCTCTGCCTCTGAGTTGGTTGTCTATACGCCGCGATTCATGGCGTTCAGTGCCGATTACATACAAGCCTCCAGCCTCCAATACATCTTTGTGTTCTTTTTCCCAAGCTTTTCCTTCAGGAGTTTCTGCTTTGGGCCGTCCGTCTTTATGTTTGGGCATGTCGCCGCCGAGAACGATATCAACACCTCTTCCTGCCATATTTGTAGCGATAGTGACTGCGCCCTTTTTCCCCGCATCGGCAATAATCTGCGCTTCTCTTAAATGGTTTTTAGCATTGAGGACTTCGTGCTTGATACCTCTCCTTTTAAGTAATTGCGAAATGATTTCATTTTTTTCAATAGAGGTCGTACCTACGAGAATTGGCTGCCCCAATTTATGCGCGCGTTCGATCTCTGCCGCAACAGCCGAGAATTTAGCGCGGCTGGATTTATAAACAGCATCGGGAAAGTCATGTCTCGTAACGGCAACATGCGTTGGGATCATAACAACATCCAGCTTATAAATTTTGCGGAATTCCTCCGCCTCCGTAACCGCTGTTCCGGTCATACCCGCCAGGCGCTCGTACATACGGAAGTAATTTTGCAGGGAAACTGTCGCTAGTGTTTTGGATTCGCGCTGTATAGCAACCCCTTCTTTAGCCTCGATTGCCTGATGAATACCCTCCGAAAGCCTGCGGCCTACCATAAGCCTTCCTGTAAATTCATCAACCAAAATCACTTGCCCGTCTTTGACAATGTAATCTTTTTCCTTGTGGAAAAGAGCGCGGGCTTTTAATGCTGCTTCCAAGTGATAAACAGTATCGAAGTCTTTTTCATAAATATCGGTAATACCATATAATTTTTCAATCTTGGAAATACCGTGGTCTGTCAAATGGGCAGTGCGTAATTTTTCATCAATTTTATAATCAAGCTGGGATGTTAGTTTGTCGATCACTTTTGCGTATTCATAATATCTTTGTGACGGGGCTTCATCAGGAGCTGAAATAATATGCGGCGTTCTGGCTTCGTCTATCAACACGGAATCCACCTCGTCGACAATCGCGTAATAATACCCGCGCTGAACAACGTTATTTAGGTCAGGAGCCATATTGTCCCGCAAATAATCAAAACCGAATTCCGAATTAATACCATACACCACATCCGCCTGATAAGCCTCTTTTCTGTTCGCGGACCTGAGATGTTGTAATCGAAAATCATTTACGTTTCCATCGGAGTGTGATGGATCAAAAATAAATGATTGCTCGTTAATAATGGAAGATACGGACACGCCCAGTAAATTAAAAATCGGACCCATCCATCCGGCGTCACGCCGTGCCAGATAGTCATTGACTGTCACTAGGTGTACTCCTTTACGTGTAAGACTATGCAAATATAAAGCGGGAACAGCGGATAGTGTTTTTCCTTCTCCTGTTTTCTGTTCGGCAATCTTGCCTTGCGCCAGCGACATCGCCGCCATAAGTTGTACGTCAAAATGACGAAGGCCAAGTGTCCGGAAGCTCGCCTCTCTGACGAGCGCGAATGCCTCAGGAAGTATGCTTTGAAGAGATTCGCCTTTATTCACTCGTTCTCTGAATTCCGCTGTTTTTGTGGCAAAGGCACTGTCTTTCAATTTTTTCACTTTTGCTTCCAATGCATTTATTTCCTCGACAACAGGCTTGAATCGGTTGACTTCTTTAATGTTGGAATCTAAGAACTTGGAAAGGAAAGAGAACATAAATTTTATCTTATCACATTACAGCCTCCAAAAAAATCCCCCACCTAAAGGGCAGGGGATTTACCAATTGATCATTTGGTAATAGTTATTACCAATTTACTTCTTCTTTTTCTTTGCTTTCTTCTTTGCTGCCATTATGATCACCCCCTCCGGCCTGTTAGAAATTATTTAATTACAGGCTAATATATATAGTGTATCGTATAAATAAAATTGTCAAGATTTTTCATTGCTTCAGAATTATTAATTTCAGTTGTTATTATAGGAAAAATTATGTGGCAAAAATAAAGTTTTCTTACTAATATCTGAGGCTGAGTTTAATTAATTTTCATCGATTTAATTTTTAAACATTGAAACATTGTGACATTTATTGAAAATTGAAAATTGGAAATTGAAAATTAAAGCGAATATTTAAGCTTTATGAGGTCTAATTATATCCTTGCCTACATATTTTTGAAGTACTTGAGGGATCGACACGCTTCCGTCTTCTTGTTGATAATTCTCAAGGATTGCAATTATAGTCCTTCCGATAGCAAATGCGGTTCCGTTTAAAATATTTACAAATTCCGTTGAGGCCGCATTTGACGCGATTGCATCTTTTCTGTATTTTATGTTTAAACGCCTCGCTTGAAAATCCGTAACTGTTGACACAGATGTTACTTCTCTGTATTTATTCTGTCCCGGCATCCAGCTCTCAATATCATATTTTCTGGCCGCGGGGAAACCCAAATCGCCGCTACACATTTTTATCACTTGATATGGAATTTGGAGTGCCTGAAATAATTTTTCTTCCAAACCAAGCAAAAATTCATGCTCTTGGTCGTCTTTACCCTTTTCTACAAAGGAAACCATTTCAATTTTATCAAATTGATGCACCCGCAAAATTCCCTTGGTATCCTTCCCGTATGATCCTGCTTCCCGCCGGAATGCTGTTGAGAAACCGACATAACGCCTCGGTAAATCCTTCGCGTTAAATGTTTCATTAGCGTGCATTGGAACGATAGAGTGCTCCGCAGTACCCACCAAATAAAATCCCTGTTCATTTGGCTCGTGAATCTGGAAGTAATCTTCGCTTCCGCCATCCTGCCAATAACCAAGTCCTTGCGTAATCTCTTTTTTGATAAGAACCGGCGGGATTATTGGCGTAAATCCTTCCTTGATCAATGTTTGTAAAGCAAATTGAACAAGCGCGAATTCCAATAACACTCCTTCATTTTTCAAATAAGCAAAACGTGTGCCTGAAACCTTCGCCGCGCGCTCAACGTCAATAATGTCAAGTTTTTGGCCTAATTCCAGATGGTCTTTGGGAGGGAAAGAAAATTTTGTCGGCTCTTTATATTTACGGATAACTTCGTTTTCTGATTCATTTTTACCCACTTTCACATCCTGCTTGGCTGGATTGGGGAGCTTTAATAGTTCAATTTTAAGTTTGCTTTCAATATGCAAAAGCGCGGCCTCTTTTCCTTCCAATTCTGCTTTTATTGCTTTGCCTTTTTCTATGTTTCTTTCTTTTGCGGCTTTATTTCTATCTTCACGTAATTTTTGAACCTCGAATTGTAATTCACGGTAATTTTTGTCAAGTTTTATAATATTTTTTATATCTATTGAAACACCTTTATCTGCGGCTGATTTCTGGACTTCCTGCGGATGTTCCCTGATATACTTAATGTCTAACATACCGAAATTATATCTCTTCTTTAGACCTATTGCAATTTTTTTTACATTTCTTTATACTCAAATAGAAATGGATAACCAACCCAATCAACCTCCAAAAGATAAAGAAGTACAGATCGGAAAATACAAAGTAAAAGTTATCCGGGCTGATTGTATTTCCGCGGGATCCTGTATCGCTGTTTCCCCAACAACCTTCGAATTTGATAGTGAAAATAAAGCGGTAATTAATGAGAAAAGCGAGGATACGCAGGAAAATATAGTACTCGCGGCCCAGTCATGTCCTACAAAAGCAATAATTATCACCGATGCACAGACTGGAGAAAAAGTCTGGCCCGCGTAATGAATGGAAATGTCACCAAAGGAATATATTTAGCCCTTATTACAGCCTTTATTTCAGGTATAGCTATCTTCGTCAATAAATTTGCAGTTACCGCCATACAACCGCCCATTGTGTTTATCGCCGTAAAAAACGCCGGCGTCGGACTTTTGATTTTAGCAATTCTTCTTGCGGGCAGAAAGTGGAAACTGGTAAAAAAATTAAATAAAAGGGAATTAATATACTTATTTTGCATAGGTATCATCGGCGGTTCAATTCCTTTTTATCTCTATTTCACAGGGCTGACGCAAATACCCGCTATCAACGCCGCAATAATTCACAAAACATTAGTCATTTGGGTTGCTTTTATGGCGATACCGCTTTTGAAAGAAAAGATGTCTGCTTTGCAGATTTTTGCAGTAATATTATTGTTCGGCGCGAATCTTCTGGTCGGAGGGTTTGCGGGATTTACATTTTTGGAAGGAGAATTTCTTATTTTAATCGCAACCATATTTTGGGCAATTGAAAATATTCTTGCAAAGAAGATTTTACCCACAGTTGACCCGGATATTGTGACAGCCGCCCGAATGGGGTTTGGCTCTATAATTCTTTTAGGAGCAGCCGTCATAACAGCTCCGGCAGCATTAGCTAAATCATTGTCGCTTACGTCAACTCAATGGTTTTTCATGATCATCACTATAGCCACACTTCTCGGATACGTCATGAGTTGGTACAGGGCTCTGAAATACGCTCCTGCGACAACAGTAACATCCGTCCTCGTCGCGTCAACATTGGTGACAAATGTTCTCTCAGCAATTTTCCTAACTCATACATGGACGATATTGATGGGAATTCAGGCAGTCTTGATGATTATTGGCGTAGCCGTCTTCTGGCTTTCTGCGAAAAAAGAAGTAGGTGTAAAAAGCAAAAACCTAGCTATATAAAAGTTTGTATTTATGAACCAACGTTATGCAGGATTTGGAGTCAGATTTGTTGCTACATTGATCGATGGTATTTTACTGTTAGTAATTAGTTACCCTGTCTATTATCTTTTTAGTATTCCTTATACACTATTAGGTTGGTTCATTCTTCTTAATTCTCATTTTATTAGCACTACTTCTCCTCATCTCTCCGATGTTATTATTTTGTTTATGTATATGGGCTTAGCCCTTCTTCCAGCATTAGGACTTGTGTATAGTTATTTTGTTTTATATCAAAAAAAATATGGACAAACAATTGGCAAGAAGATAATGAAGATCAAAGTAGTTACTTATGACGACAGGACGCCAACGAAGTCCGACTTTTTCCGTCGTGAAATTATCGGAAAATTTTTATCGGCGATCATTCTCGGTATAGGATATTTACAGGTTATTTGGAATCCAAAGAAGCAAGCCTTGCACGATAAGTGCGCCAAAACATATGTGGTCTATACGGGAAATAGACAAAAAAAACTGTCTAAATTGCAATTATTTATAATAATAGTTTTTCTTGGATTTGTGTTATTTCTGCTTACTTACTTACTTGGAGTAAATAAATTTATATCATCAACTTTTAAAATTTCACAAAATCCTGATGTAAAAAAAATAGAAATATCAGCTGATAAGCAAGCCGTCCTCAATGCTGATACAAAAGAAGAAATTTTTACGGGAAAGTGTTTTAAGGAAGCAGAATTATCTCACAATAAGTATTGGATAGCTGTTTCAATAAATTGTAATAACGAGAAAAATGATAGGATTTTCTTTCATATTCTTCCAAATACTCCTTGCGACGCGTATTTCACTCCTTTAAATTGCGCGTCAGTTCGGGAGCCCGGGAATTTTGAGGTCGATGGTAGCGGCAAGAACCTTGCATGGTCAGAAGACGACAAAACAATAACTTATGAATTTATTGATTTATATGGAAGGCTGGAAAAGCGAGTTATTGATCCCAAAACAGGGAAAATATTAAACACAAAATAAATTAGTTTTGAAAATTTCATAAGATTTCTTTCACCCAAAACAGCAAATTATCTTCTTCTTGTTTCGTCAGAATTTTGACAACCATATTCCAATGCGCCGCAACAATATCTCCGGTTTTTAGTCCCGGCACTAGTTCATGATCTAAAGGAATTGCTTCCTTCTTAACAACAAGTGCGTACTCTTTATTGTCATTGCGAGCTATTGAAACTCCCTCTGACTCCCCCTTGTCAGGGGGAGAAATTTGTGCTCCTCCCCTGATAAGGGGAGGTTGGGAGGGGTTGAATCTATGAAGCGAATGTAAATTAATTATAGCTTTCCCATCTATCAGCTTTACAACTTCCCCCCAACGGATCATGCAGTTATTAATAGATTTCAAATTAAATGGCACAGCCCCGCTCGCCCGCCCGACTCCGACATGTAAGACTTGAAATAAATGGTTTGGAATAAAAACCTTTGGCGGTTTTTGTTGCAATTCTTTTATAAAGGAATCAGGAACACCCTGTTTTTTAAAATTTTTCAAAAGCAAATCATAATCCTCAGGTTTTACTTTTTTTAAAAGATCACTCCCGATCCAATAACTCTCTATTACCTCGTAAGAAAATACAGGTAAGTTCGCAATTTCTGCAATTGTTTCAAGATAAGGATAAAGAACAATAAAATGTTTTAACTCCTCCTCAACATCTTTGCATTTTCCATGTATAATGCATTCCTTAAATTTTTCCGCTGCGCTGTCTTTCCCGCAGTACCCGAGTGAATTAGGCGGCAAAGAAAATCTCGCCTCAAGCTGAAGCGCTTTAATGTCCATAGGAAATAAATTATACAACAGGAAGTAAATATCAACCAGATCAGTTTCCGTGAGGCAAAGCCAGATGTTTTTCAATTTTTATAACACGTCTTTCCAGTTTGACATCACCCTCATCATAGTTCCTCACAATAAGACTGACGGTTTTTCTCAAATAACGCAGATCTTTTTTAATCGGCTTTAATTTATTTTCAATAACAGTATCAATCTCACTTATCTTTTTTCTCATGGGACCCAATTCGGACTGAATCTCGTTTATATCTTTTCTCATGGGACCCAATTCGGATTGAATCTCGTTTATATCTTTTCTGATGGGATCTAATCCGGACTGAATCTCGTTTATATCTTTTCTGATGGGACCCAATTCGGATTGAATCTCTTCATGAAAAAGAGATTTGATTTCTATCAAGTCATTTTTATCTAACATAGAATTATATACTAATAAAATATAGAAACTGTGACAAGATAGCAAACCATATCAAAACTCAAAGTTGACAACTTTTTAAAGCACTGTTGCATTTTTTATTCTCTGTGAAATAATAGCTATACGCTAACTATGAAAGTCTACGTTTTTGGAAATATTGATGTGCCGGACGACAACAATGCTATTTTGGCAGCGAAAGAATTGGAAAACAAAATTCCCGGTGTTTCATTTATTTTTGTAAAACCCAACGAAGACGTCCCGTTTACCGGCGAAAAAAAAGTCGTGATTCTTGATACGGTTGCGGGAATTACACAAGTTGAGCTAATAGAAGGGGATGATATTGATAAGTTAATTTTGCCCA
>Ga0180007_10006168_pt1 | contig 11792 bp, 16 predicted proteins | sample MM_PC_MetaG_FD_121122 | JGI IMG/M metagenome (GOLD analysis project Ga0180007, IMG submission 121122) | Groundwater microbial communities from the Aspo Hard Rock Laboratory (HRL) deep subsurface site, Sweden - MM_PC_MetaG | ecosystem: Environmental > Aquatic > Deep subsurface > Groundwater...
CTCTTATCTTTTTTTTCTTACTTTTGGTACACTCATCATCATTCAGTTTTCAAAGACCTTCTTGCTCGCCTATTCTTGCGCGCTTATTCATTCTATCATTATAAAATAACCTTGTCAATAACTCAGGTGGTATTTTACGCCTCATTTGTATAAGGCTCTATAAAATAGAATGGTGGAGGGGGGCAGATTCGAACTGCCGAACCCTTAGGGAACAGATTTACAGTCTGCCGCGTTTAGCCACTTCGCTACCCCTCCGTTTTTGGGCTTGCTTATATATTCTATCTTATCATTTTAAAAAAATCAACAACTTTCCTTTGTTTTTCATCTTTTTGCTTTGTAATCGTGTTTATATGTGCCAAATAAAAGGAAATATGCTGATTTTATGTTATTCGTTATAATAATATTAATATTATAAAAATGCTTTAATCAAGTTTTTCTTGTTTTGTTTCAACAACTTTTACTTTTTTATCTAAATCTGCTTTAAACATCATGATTTCTCTGCCACATTTAACGCACTTTAATTTAATATCTACACCAATGCGTAAAACTTCCCATTCCATAGACCCACAAACATGTTTCTTTTTTGTTATCAGGTGATCGCCTATGGCATATTTCATTTTTTCATTAACCTTTCAATTATTTCATTCAATTTTTCATCTTTACAATATATAACAATTTTATGATCATTGATCTTAATGCGTTGTCCAAATAAATCACTCAATTGTTTTTCTTGGCTTTTATATTTTGGATCGATAATTCTTTTGATTTGATTGGTCTTAATTTCAACTTTTGTTAGTTCTTCTATTTGACGAACACTAAGTTGCTTTTCAACAATTTGATTTGCTAATTTGATAATCTGATTGACATTTTCTAGCTTACTTAAAGCCCGAGCATGACCCATGCTAATATGGTTGGTCAAAAGCATTTGTTGAACTTCATCTGGAAGATTCAATAATCCTAAAGTGTTTGTCACATGTGATCTACTTTTCCCAATTTTCTTCGCTAAATCTGCTTGAGTAAGCTTCAAACTGTTCATGACTACCTTATAGGCTTCAGCTTCTTCAATAGGGGTCAAATTTTCCCGTTGAAGGTTTTCTGCAAGAGCAATTTCAGCAATTTTTGATTCTTCATATTGTCTAATGATTGATGGTATTGTTTTTAAACCAACAATTTGTGCCGCACGATATCTTCTCTCACCTGAGACAATGATATAACCTTGTTTTACCTTTTTTAAAATTATCGGTTGAAAAACACCATGTTCTTTAATTGATTGTGCGAGTTCATTGATTTTTTCTTCATCAAAAAGACGTCGTGGTTGGAATGGGTTGGGTTTGATTTGAGCTAGTTGAATTTCATCTATAATCTCGCCTTCCAATACATCATCAACATGATGTTCTTGTAATAAATCCGATAAGGTTCTTGCTACTTTTTCATCTTTCATTATTGTTTACAATCTCCTTTGCAAGTGATTTGTAGAGTTTAGCTGCAGGTGATTTTGGGGCAAATGTTAATACGGGTAACCCATATGTAGGTGCCACTTGTGCAGCGACATTACTGGTGATAATTGTATCAAATACGCCTTCTTTGAAGTAATCCTTGATTTCATGGACAATTTCCCATCCTGCTTTAGTTCTTTTGTCAAGCATGGTTAACAAAACACCTTCTATTTCTAATCGTTTGTTATTAATTTTAAGTTTTTTCTGAACGACACGTATTGTGTTAAGTAATTGAGTTAACCCATCTATCGCTAAAAACTGACATTGTACTGGTATTAGAACAGAATCAGAAGCATATAAAGCACTGGTTGTTAATAAACCTAATGATGGTGGACAGTCAATGATAATAAAATCATAGTCATCAGAGATTTCATGTAGTTTTTGGCTCAAAATATATTCTCTGTCTTCATGATCTAACCTAACTTCAATGTGTGCGAGTTCGATTGTTGCTGGAATCACATCTACGTTAATATCGGAAAGGTGTATGACAGTCTCATGAATCGTCTTATCTCCTAATAGGACATCAAAAATGGTAGCATAAAGCATACTCCTGTTAATACCCAAGCTTGTTGTGGTACTTGCTTGTGGGTCGAAATCAACAAGTAATACTTTTTTCCCACATTCGGCAAGTGCAGCTGTAAGATTTACACTCGTAGTAGTCTTGCCAACTCCACCTTTTTGATTAGATACAGCAATTATTTTGCCCATATGTTCTCCATTCTGAAAACTCTTAAATAGGTTTTTTAATCATATTTGAAAATTGTCGCGGAAATCCCTTAATATGTTTTAATTTAGAAATGATGATATGAAATCTTGTCCCAAGTTGATTTGGTAAAATATATTTTTTAATATCTAAAACCTTACATCCGAGATATTCTATACCTTTTTTGGATTCAAGAAGCTCTTTCTCATAATTTGTGCCTTTGAGTGCTATAAATGTACCATCAATTTTAGTCATCGGTATGCCCATTTCTAAGATCAAAGATAGACTTCCAAGTGCTCTAGCAGTAACTAAATCAAATTTCATCTGATTATCAAGAGCAAACAATTCAACACGATCATGAATCAATTTTATATCAACAAGCCCTAATTTATCAACAAGTTGATTTAGAAAGATAACTCTTTTATTGAGTGAATCTACGATGGTTACTTTAAGATGTGGGTAAATTATTTTTAGCGGAATTGATGGGAACCCTGCTCCTGATCCCATATCACATATAGACTCAATTTCATTAAAATTAATAGACTTTACCAATGTTAGAGAATCATAAAAATGCTTATAATATACTTCTTCTTTTTCTGTGATTCGAGTCAAATTTGTAATTTTATTGTATTCAATTAGGAATTGATAGTATATCTCAAATTGTGATGACTGCTCTTCAGTTATTTCTATATCTAATTCCTTTGATAAATTTTCTTTAAATTTCATGGATTACACTACCGGATTCAAGATATACAAGTAGAACAGAAATATCAGCTGGATTGACTCCAGATATTCTTGATGCTTGGCCAAGTGTTTGAGGTCTGATTTTGATTAGTTTTTCTCTGCTTTCAGATGAAATATTTTTTACCCTTGAATAATCAATGGCACTGGGTATGATTTTATCTTCAAGTCTTAGCATTTTATCTGCTTCCCTCATAGCCTTTTGAATATAACCTTCATACTTTATTTTAATCTCTAATTGCTCAAGTGCATCGTCATCATATGTTTTTTTTGTGAAATATATGACATCATTCTTGTCAATTTCAGGTCTTTTAAGTAGATCCGATAATAATACAGCTTCGAATATGGGTGATGAATTTCTACTAGCAAGATAGTTATTGTTGCTTTGATTGGGCATTACTCTAAATTGCTTTGCTTCTTCATATAATTTGTCAAATTCGTCTTTTTTATCTATGAACTTATGATATGTCTCTTCATCAACTAAACCCACTTGATAGCCATATTCACGTAAGCGTAACTCAGCATTATCGTGTCTTAATAAAAGGCGATGCTCAGCTCGTGATGTTAATAATCTATATGGTTCAACTGTTCCTTTGGTTACTAAATCATCAATTAAAACACCTATATAGGCTTCATTGCGATGTAAAATCAAAGGTTTTTTATTTGATAAACCAAGTGCTGCATTGATACCAGCCATCAGTCCTTGACAAGCTGCTTCTTCATAGCCACTAGTTCCATTAATTTGACCAGCACAGAAAAGATTCTTAATTTTCTTTGTCTCGAGTGATGGGTATAATTGGATCGGATTAATCGCATCATATTCAATTGCATAGGCATACCTAACAACACGAACATTTTCTAATCCAGGAATTGTTTTGAGTATTTTTTCTTGAATATCTCTAGGAAAACTGGTTGATAGTCCTTGGACATAGAGTTCATCTAATTCAATACTTTCTGGTTCAATAAATATTTGATGTCTATCTTTATCATGAAATCGTACAACCTTGTCTTCGATAGAAGGGCAATATCTAGGCCCTACGCCTTCAACGATACCACTATACATTGCTGATTTTACCAAATTCATGTTAATAATGCCATGTGTAACAAGCGATGTATGAGTTAGATGGCATAATCTTTGGGGATTATCTTCATAATATATGCCATCAAAACTGAATGTATGAGGCTCAACGTCTCCATATTGGGGTACCATTTTTTCAAAATCAACACTATCAATAGCAATTCTAGGTGGTGTGCCTGTTTTCAATCTAACAACATCAAAACCCAGTTCTTTAAGCTGTTTACTTATACCAAATGTTGTAGGTTCTCCACTAGGTCCACTTAATTTTTTTTCATCACCGATTAGAGTATTGCTATTCAAATAAGTTCCAGTTGTCAAAATAACGGTCTTTCCATAAATGAATTCTCCATTATTTAAAACAATTCCTTTGACTGTTTGATCCTCGACAATCATTTTTTCCACTAGTGCTTCTTTTAAAGTAAGGTTAGTTGTGTTTTGAAGTACTTCAAGCATAATCCTAGGATATTTTAATTTGTCTATTTGAGCACGAAGTGCCCGAACTGCTGGACCTTTTGAAGCATTAAGCATTTTGATTTGTATTTGTCCTTTGTCAGCACTTTTTGCCATTTGTCCACCAAGTGCATCAATTTCTCTTACGACAACACCTTTAGCTGGACCACCGATTGATGGATTACATGGTAAAGAAGCAACCTTGCTCAGGTTGCCTGTTACGAGTAATGTATTCTTATTCATTCTTGCCATGGCTAAGGCTGCTTCAACACCTGCATGCCCTCCACCGACAATAATTCCGTCATAAATCATATAAATCACGTCTTTTTACGATAGTTTTTTTAGAAAGTAATCTGCAACATTTTCTTTCGTAAATCCATAAAGTTCTAATGCTTTTTCGATTGGTGCACTGATACCAAATTTATCTATTCCATAAACATATGAAGTATATTTATACCATGAGAGACTACTTGCCATTTCGATTGCTAAGACTTTAGTACTCTTAGGCAAAATCTCTTTTTGATATTTAAGCGTTTGCTTTTCAAATAAGAAGTTTGATGGCATACTAACTACACGCACATCTTTACCTTGTTCTCTTAAAAGAATTTGAGTCTCTATTGCTAAACCAACTTCAGATCCCGAAGATAAAAGTATTCCATCCAATTTGTTTAATTCTGGGGAAACAATATAAGCCCCTTTCACTAAACCTTCATACGAGGTTTTACTTTGTTTTAATACATCTTGACGTGTCAAAATAATAACTGTTGGTGTATTTTTTGATTCTATAGCAATCTTCCAAGCTGCTAAAGTTTCATTTGCATCAGCAGGACGAATAACGTTCAAATTTGGAATTGCTCTTAGACCCACAAGTTGTTCAATAGGTTGGTGTGTAGGTCCATCTTCTCCAACAGCTATTGAGTCATGTGAAAAAACAAAAATAGATGGAATATTCATGATAGCTGCAAGACGAATTGCCGGTTTCATATAATCACTGAATACAAAGAATGCTCCACTAAATACTTTTAGACCACCATGTAAAACCATGCCATTAACAATAGCTCCCATAGCGTGTTCTCTAACACCAAAATTAATATTTCTTCCTAATCTGTTTTCCTTGCTAAAATCACCATCAGCACCTTTGGCTTTAGTTGATGCTGTTAGGTCAGCTGATCCACCTATTAAATTTAAATTTTGTATAGATAATTTGTGTAAAACTTTTCCACTTGTGTTTCTTGTTGCTTCATTAGACCCACTCATTTCAGATTGAAAATCCTCTACATTAACGTGAATTTCATTTTTAACAAATGACTCATATAATGCAAATTCGTTTGGATATATTTTACTATATTCTGCCAATAATAATTTCCATTTTTTCGAAGCTCTTTGTCCTCTTAGAGCGACCTTTTTCCGATATAGAGCATAGACTTCTTCAGGAATAAAAAACGGTTCATAAGGCCAATCAAGGTTCTTTCTTAAGACGTTAGCCTCAGCCACGCCTATAGGTGCCCCGTGAACTTTACTTGTACCTGCTAAACTGGTTCCAAATCCTATTGTTGTCTTTACTTCTATTAATGTTGGCTTACTTGATTCAGCTTTTGCTTTCTTAATTGCTTTGTTGATTTGGCTGAGATCATTTCCATCAGAAACTCTAATATATTGCCATCCCATAGATTCAAATTTAGGTTTGTGATTTTCACTATAAGCGTTAGATACTTTACCATCAAGCTGAATATCATTTGAATCAAACAATACAATAAGTTTGCCCAATCCTAAATGACCAGCAAGGCTGATAGATTCTAAAGCAACCCCCTCTTGAAGATCTCCATCTCCACATAAAACATATGTATAATGATCAACTATAGGAAAATTTTCTTTATTAAATCTAGCGGATAAATGTGCTTCTGCCAATGCCATACCAACCGCATTTGAGATTCCTTGTCCTAATGGACCACTCGTGGTTTCAACTGCAACTGTATGACCGTATTCTGGATGACCCGGTGTTATACCTGGCTGTCTGAACTCTTTTAAATCATCTATGCTAATTGAAAATCCAGATAAATGATAAAGTGCGTAGAGTAACATTGATCCATGTCCAGCTGATAAAATGAAACGATCGCGATTCATCCATCTTGGATTTTTTATGTCAATGTTGAGATGTTCGGTAAACAACTTAAATGCCATAGGAGCAGAACCAAGCACTATTCCTGGATGTCCGCTATTGGCTTTATTAATTGCGTCAACACCAAGAAATCTTAATGCGTTAATTGCTTTCTGTTCCATTTTTACCGCCTTCTTCTTCATCATTATCTTTTGCTTGATTTTCATCTTCAAGCACATCTTGTGATGATTCATCAACTACTGGTTCTTCTTCAAATTTAAAGTAGGCTTGATAATGTTCCTCTTGTGCTTTGACTAAATCATCAAATTTATCAGTACCAATGAGTGTACGAATTTTATCTTGGGCTGCAACATTTTCTGCTTTCACTTTTTTATTCACTAGTCTACTTTGAAATATATTGCTGATAACAACTAATACAATCATCCCTAATAAAATTTGAAGTGTTAGTTCTTGAAAGTAAAAATAAGCTACTGTAGCAACTACGACATAAATAAGCATAGTTGGGATAATGAATAAACGATTGATTTTACTGCTAATGCCGCCTACTCTTTCTAAAAAATTCAACCATATCTTATTCACGTCAAATTGATAAAAATCATGCAAGGCTTCGTGATAAGTTTTTTCAATCAAAACTTTATAGTTTTGACCATCTGATGTCCAAACTGCAAATCTTCCTTTTGATGCATATTGAAATAAAAATGGCGTGTCATTCATATAATGAAACTCGATGATTTTACCATCTACATCTTGAGTTTCAAAAGGTTCTGCTGTTAATTGTTTGTATATTTTTGGGTTTAATTTCATTGTTATATCCTCCATTGTTTTTATTATAACATCAACCATTTATTTTCTAAATGATTATGTAAAATCATGAGATGAATAAAAATCCCCATCAAGCATCATCATCCACATAGTAGAAATGCTTATGGCTGCTTCAATCAAGACCTGACCAGGTTCACAAGTTACTATTGAATGATGATGCTTGATGAGGAATTTCAATTATTTTTCACGTAGTCTTTTAAAGAAATTTTTTAGCATTTTTTGACTTTCTTCTGCTAATATGCCTGATTCAACATGAACTTTGTGGTTAAATGGGAGTTCGAATAAATTGATGATGCTTCCAGCTACTCCAGCTTTTGTATCATGGACTCCATAATATACAGCTCTAACACGAGATTGAATCATAGCACCGGCACACATTGGACACGGTTCCATTGTAACATAGACATCACAATCTTCCAATCTCCAACTACCAATTTTCTTTGCTGCCTTCATCATTGCCAAAAACTCTGCATGTGCATGAAATGTTTGGTCTTTTTCTCTTTTGTTATGTGCTCTAGCAATAATTTGCTCGTTATAGACTACAACCGCTCCAACAGGAACTTCATCTATTAACTCCGCTTTTTTTGCTTCTTTTAGAGCAGCCCTCATGTATTTAAACTTTTTTTGGTTTTCCTGGGACTTCATGATAATGTCTTGATCTAGGTTCATAAGATTCATTGGCTCCTACTAATATCGTTGGATCACTATAATGCGCAGGTTTCCCATTGATGATGCGTTGAGTTCGTGTTGCTGGCAATCCACTTTTCACGCAAATAGCTGTCAATTTGGTAACAAATTCGGCTCTTGCTAAAAGCTGTGGCATGGGACCAAAAGGCTCACCTCTAAAATCACTGTCTAATCCACCAACGATAACACGAATACCACGATCAGCGAGAGTCTCTGCAATTTCAATAATATTATTATCAAAAAACTGCACCTCATCAATAACAACTGCATCTGTTTCAGGTTTGACGTAATCATAAATTTCTATACTCTTGTCGATGATAATTGATGGTTTTTTACTCAAATTGTGTGACACAATTTCTTCTGCTGCATCATATCTCGTGTCAATTTGAGGTTTAAAAACCAAAACATTTTGCTTTGCATACTCAAGTCTTTTGATTCTTCTGATCAGTTCCTCTGTTTTACCTGCAAACATTGGCCCACATACTACTTCGATGAATCCATTTTTGTAAGTGTGATACATAACAAAATCCCCTTTATAATCATTTTCTTAATAAAAAACGTGATGAGTGATCACGTTATTTGTTGTCTTGATTCTTTTCGTTAAGACCATAGCGCTTATTGAATTTTTCAACACGTCCAGCTGCTTGAATGAAAGTTTGTTGCCCTGTATAAAATGGATGACAATTTGAACAAGTATCAATACGAATGTTACTTGCTGTTGAACCGACTTCATATTCGTGTCCGCATGTTGAACATTTTACTTTTGTTACGTTATATTTTGGGTGAATTCCTGGTTTCATTTTCTTTTCTCCTTCCGCCATAACCATAGGTCATAGTAAGTTTTGCGTAGTTATTATATCATTCATATTTTGATTTATCAAGTGTAATCTTTTATATTTCAATTAATTCAAGAAATCTCATTATGCCATGATTGCCAAATGATGTAAAACCTTTGGGCAATGATTCCTGTTAATGCCCCAGCAGGAATACTCAAGAATAACATGATGGGCAAATATGCGATAACTGCTGTACTGCCGATAACAAAGATGCCGGCTGCAATTTGGCCAAATGCATGAAAGATTGATCCTAAGGTGCTGACACCTACAAATCCAAAATAGTTTAAATGCTTGAAGAATCCCATAGCTAAGGTAGCAAATACAGCACCGCTGAAACTCATATAAAAAGTTACACCTAGCAATCTTCCACTTAAGATTGCTACTAAAACAACTCTTAATAATGTGATAATCAAGCTATCTTTAAACGAGTAAACATATAGAATAATAAGTGTAATAATATTAGCAAATCCCAATTTTGCTCCGGGCACGGGAATGATAGGAATTGCTGCTTCAATAATATTTAGAACAATTGCAATAGCCATAAAATTGGCTAACAGGGTCATTTTACGAAGCTTAGCTGATTGGATCATACAGTAAAGTCCTCCGCATTTGTTTCAAATTCAACACGAATTCTATTGGGAAGACAGATGAGTGGCCATGCAGTAGATACACCTTCTCTGCTACATATGTTATTAGGACTTTGTTCTTGAATAATTTGCACACTCTTAGCACCAAAGTTATACTGAATAACTACAATTTGTCTAGTTCCATCGAGTTCATAGTCTCCTAATAGAGTAATCGTCTGATTTGCTTCATCAATGATTGGATATCCTTGATTATAATCAGCAGGAACATTTTGATCATAGTTTCTAATCACCCTGTAATTCACGAAATCTATTGATACGATTGGATCATTGGAATTGCCATAATATACATTTGCAACTGAGGCTTCGCCCTGAAAAGCAAAGAGTCTGAACAGAATGTATATCCCGCCCAGAATAGTGAATAAAAGCGTAACCAACAAGAAGTCTCTTTTGTTTTTTACACTCAAATTTAATTTCATGCGACATTCTCCTCAAAAACAGTAGTCGTCATATGCGTAAGTATTGTTCCATCATAATTGAATTGAATAATTTCTAGATTCATTTCTTCTCGGTGTAATGTAAGCCATTGATCTAAAACTTCAGGAGGCATTGAAAACATTGCTGTAGAAATTGCATCCAATAATCCTAAATCATCACCTAGAACTGTGATTGTATGATAATACTGCATAGGTAATTTGGTTTTGGGTGATACGATATGGTGATATCTTAGTCCTTGATATAGTGCATACTGTTCATAATTTCCACTTGTTGTTATTCCTATATCTTTCACATAAATCATGCCATAAGTTCTATCGTTGGCTCCTGTTTTTATTGGATTTGCTAATGAGACATTGAAAATGCCTCCATCTCGATTCATATTCTTGCCAATTACAATTGAACTGCTTCCAGCACTAATAGAAAAATATTCCATGTCTAATTCTTGTAGATACTCATATACTTTTTGTGTAGCATATCCTTTAGAAATAGCACCTAAATCTAGTTGTGCATGTGTGCTTTTAACTTGAATATAATAACGACCATCATTTTCTGTTAATTCAATAACATCTTCTTCGAATTGAATGAGATTAATTTGGCTCATAGCTGATAGAAAGACTGATTCTGGTATCTCTTCAAATAAGTACCCACTGGTTTCATCTAAAATAAGGTTCTTCCAAACATTGACAACTTCACCAACAGAAATGTCAAAATAACCATTGGTCAATGTTTTGATTTCTTCTGCTTTCTGGACTAATTCATATAATTCAAAATCGATTTCAATCACTTGATTGTTTTTTCTATTGATTGAATAGATATTTTCAAGAAATGGAGAATCGGTTTTGAGTGGTTCATAATTTGTTGTTAACTCGTGATACGTGCTATATATGTCTTCAATAACAACTTTATATTCATCTGCTTGATTTTGATCTTCAGCATAAACATTAATACTGATGAAGGTATCCATGTAGTCAAAAAAACTGATAGAAAACATACTACCTGGTTTAGTACAAGCGGATAAAGTCAAGAGACTTGAAATAATAAAGAATACTGAAATTAGCTTTTTCATCTGATCACCTCAAAGATTCATCTCAATTTATTATAACATAACACAAATAAAGAAAAGGACATTACGATGTCCTAAATCTTTATATTATTATATGTTCCATCTGGATTTGGATGGTCTTTTAAGTATTCCATAATCGGATTAAAATGCTTATCAACCTTGCCTGGTTTACATTTCTTCAAGCTTTCGACTTCACCTTTTAAAACAGCTACGGCGAATGCCCGACAGCCTGGAGTACCACATGCCCCACAGTTATAGTTGGGTAGTAAGGCCTCAATATCATCAATCCGAGGATCTTCAATAACTTTTAAATACTTGTTTGCAAGAGAAAGAATAACACCCATCAAAGCACCTAAAAGTCCTAAAACGATTAAAGGGTAAAATATCGGCATTATAATTTAACCTCCTTTAAAAATTCAAGAGTGTCCTTAAAATTACAACTCTTTGAACCACCGGAAGTACTACATGATTCACATGTTTGGGCTTCTAGATAAGCTTCTTTACAACTTTCAGGAATCTTAACATGATCATTTAAATACATTGTTCCTACATAAAGTAGAATGACTACGCCTACAACACCCATAATAATTAGTATTTGCATTAGATAATACCTGCCAATCCCATAAATGCTAATGCCATAAGACCTGCTGTGATTAAAGCAATAGGCATTCCCTTAAGTGCTTTAGGTACAGCAACAGCATCTAATCTCATGCGC
>Ga0180007_10006169_pt1 | contig 11792 bp, 17 predicted proteins | sample MM_PC_MetaG_FD_121122 | JGI IMG/M metagenome (GOLD analysis project Ga0180007, IMG submission 121122) | Groundwater microbial communities from the Aspo Hard Rock Laboratory (HRL) deep subsurface site, Sweden - MM_PC_MetaG | ecosystem: Environmental > Aquatic > Deep subsurface > Groundwater...
GTCTGGAGGAGACCCGCTGATGCTTTCTGATGCTATTCTTGAAAATATAATAAGAGAAGTTCATGCGATAATTTCGCACAGGGAAAACGGAATTATAAGAATCGGGACGCGGGTGCCTTGCGTGCTTCCGCAGAGAATAACTCTGAATCTTTGCGAGATGCTGAAAAAGTATCATCCTCTTTATATCAATACTCATTTTAATCATCCTGATGAAATAACGCCTGAAAGCAAAAAGGCGTGTGCTATGCTTGCTGATGCAGGAATTCCTCTCGGATGCCAGACTGTTTTGCTGAAAGGCGTGAATGACAACGCTGAGACTATGAAAAAATTAATGCAAGGTCTTGTGAGCATAAGAGTAAAGCCATATTATATTTATCAGTGCGACCCTGTGAAAGGTGCCAACCACTTTAGAACAACTGTTGAAAAAGGGCTTGAGATTTATTCAAAAATACGCGGGTGGACTTCTGGGTTGTGCGTGCCTCAATATGTTATTGATGCTCCAGGCGGAGGGGGGAAAGTTCCAATTCTTCCAAAATATTTGCAATCAATTGACGAGGAAAAAATTGTGATGAAAAATTATTTAGGTAATGAACATGTTTATCCGCAGATAAAAGAATTTTGAAATATATATTGGAAGAGAGAAATTGATTTAAAGCGGAATCCTCTGAAGAGGGTATGGGAGATTATCCAATTTACAATGAATGGGAAGTTGTTCATTCGGATTGCGGTCTTGAAGCAAGAAAAGACCCTCTGGAACTAGAGGCTTATGGTGTTGGTTTAAAGAGAGATAAGAAAGAAGCAACTAATCCCATGTTTCTCCTTCATCGTGGCTCACTAGGCAATATCGTTTCGAGGTTATCCATCAGCGAGGGAAATAGAATAATATTCAATAACATTAGCAATGCCGGAACATCTGAGACAGAATATAAGGAATTTCGAGGAAGAGGGCATACGATAGATACAATAAATGTTTTTCTCCACGCGACTTATATTAGATTAGCACAAGAAGGAAAAGTTATGATTTAATTTTGACCAAACATTTTATATACTCAAATCATTCTCTATTTTTAGTTAAACAACTTCGGTTGTTCTAATTCCGATAGACGAAATAAATTTCGTCCGTCAAAATAAATAATTTTGAACGAAGGAATGCTAAGATGACAAGTGTATTTGAATTACCTGCACAAGAATATAATTTGAAATTAGCTGAAGCTTTAAAAAAAGTTCCTGAGTTTGAGGCACCAGAATGGGTTGGTTTTGTGAAGTCTGGTTCTGCAAAAGAAAGACCGATTGACGACCCTGATTTTTGGCATAAAAGGGCTGCAAGTATTTTGAAACAGATTTACAAGAAAGAGATTGTTGGGGTAAATCGGTTGAGGACAAAGTATGGAAGCAAAAAAAATAGAGGTTTCAAGCCTGAGAAATTTAAAAGAGCTGGAGGGAAAATAATTCGGACTATTTTACAACAGGCAGATGCTGCTGGTTTTACAGAAATTGCAAAGGTGGTGAAAGGTGTTCGGAGTAAAAAACCCGGAAGGCAATTAACTAAGAAGGGCAAGGAATTTATGGAGGGTGTGAAATGAATTTTCAAATAATTAAATACCGCGGTTTGTACGCGACTTCTATGAGTGTTATAAAAAGTCGCACACCTGAACAACAAGGGAAGGTTAAGCGAAGGAAACCGCAGGTGTCCTCGCATGGGTATTAAAAATCAAGCTAAAAAAACAAAACTTGCAAAGGAAGCGCGAAAGACAAAGTGGGCACCTGTTTGGGCTGTGCTTAGAAAATACGGCATGGGAAAGAGAGTGCATCCGTCGACAATGACAAAGCACAGGCGTTCATGGAGAAGAACTAAATTACATGTGAAACCTCGGAAGCAGAGGAAGTCACATTTTGGATAATTAAAATGGAAAAAAAAATAAAACTGACAAAGGTTCAAACAATTGGCAAAGTTGTTAGGGGCTTACGAGAAGTATTTCCAAATTTAGAGTGGATAAAAAATGAGATGGAAACATATACAAAAAGACTTCCGCGCAGACAAGAATATTTAACAAATAGTATCAAAATTTTACTTAGATGTCCAATCAAGCACCATGTAGTTAGAGGGTTAGATATAGAATACTCCGACGAAAAAAACCTTAATTTAGTTTATCGCGGATTGGAAATCGCAGAAGCAATATAAAATGGCAAAAAAAACCGAAACTAAAACAGAAAAAATTGAAAGAGAATATATTATCCCAATTAGAGCAAGAGGCAGAGCTGTTCCTCGTTACAAGAAAACTCCAAAAGCAATTAAGACAATCAAGGAGTTTTTGGCTCGGCATATGAAAATTAAAGATAGAGATTTGAGCAAGATTAAGATTGATAAATATTTAAATGAGCAGATGTGGGTTAGGGGAATAAAACGACCTCCGCATAAAATTAAGATTAAGGCAATAAAGGAGAAAGACATCGTGAGAGTTGAACTTGTAGATTATTCTGATAAATTGAAGTTTAAAAAATTAAGAGAAGAAAAATTAAAAGAAAAAGCTGAAGGTGGGAAGAAAAAGAAAGTTGCAGAAAAACCTCAAGAGATTAAGACAGAAGAGCAAAAGAAAGAAGAAAGTGAAAAGAAAGAAGAAGAGTCTGAAAAAAAAGCAGCACTTGTTGAAGAAGGGCAAATGATTGGAAAAGCTTCTGCAAAACAAATGAAGCATATTGTTGGTGGGAAGAAAACACAGAAGACACATCCGGTTAGAAAAGCACTGGCGAAGTAAAAAGAACCTGTAACTTTTTATATTAAACAATTCTTGTAAAATTATGTTAAATCAACTACTTAAAAAACTCCAAAATCTTGCAAATCCTGAGCAAGCAGAAATTGCACAGAGGTTTTTTAAGACAAGGGAAGGAGAATACGGAGAAGGAGATGTTTTTCTTGGATTGACATCTCAACAAACAAAGGATGTTGCGAAAAAATATTATAATTTGAGTTTGCCAAAAATTAAAGAATTATTGAAAAGCAAGATTCATGAACATCGCACATGTGCTTTGAGAATTTTAGTTCATAAATATTCAAAAGCCAATGAAAATGAGAGAGAGAATATTTTTAATTTTTATTTGCAAAATCTTAAAAATATAAATAATTGGGATTTGGTTGACCTGAGTGCACCAAATATTGTTGGGGATTTTTTGTTTAAGCGTGATACCCTAAAGGGCACAAGTAAAAAGATTTTGTATAAACTGGTTCAGTCTAAAAATCTTTGGGAAAGAAGGATTGCAATAATTTCTACTTTTGCGTTTATTAAAAAAGGCGAGTTTGAGGATGCGCTTGCGATTTCTGAGTTGCTTCTTAATGATACTCATGATTTAATTCACAAGGCTGTTGGTTGGATGTTAAGGGAAGTTGGAAAACGTGATGAAGAAGTTTTAGAAAATTTTTTGAAACAGCATTATAAGGAAATGCCGAGGACAATGTTGCGATATTCTATTGAAAGGTTTGAGGAAGAGAAGAGGAAGAGGTATTTGAAGGGAGGATTTAATTATTTAACAGTAACTGATTTTGCTAAAGACCTTGGATAATCCACATCATGGCCGCGTAAAATTCCCAAGTAATAAGCCAAAAGTTGAACAGCGACTAAATTAATTATTGATGAGGCTTCTCCATTTACATCAGGAGTTTTTATCCAATAATCAAAAACTTGGTTGTTTTCAGGAGAAACACCAATGACATAAGCTCCTCTGGATTTTACTTCTATTGCATTGCTTATTATTTCTTGTTTGACGTCGTCATTTGCTACTAAAACTATAACTGGTGTGGCTTTCTCTATCAAAGCAATTGGCCCGTGTTTTAATTCTCCCCCTGCAAAACCCTGCGCATGGATATAACTTACTTCCATAATCTTGATTGCAGACTCTAAAGCCATAGGGTAATTTATGCCTCTTCCAATTATGAAGATATTTTCTTTTTGGTAAATTATCTCTGCCAGTTTTTTTATGTGTTCTTCATAGCGAGGATTTAGCATGTCGTTTACTTTTCCAGCCACATCAATTAAAAATCTCTCTCCTTCTCTTAATTTTCCTGCACAAGAATAAGCCAGCAAAATTAAAACAACAATCTGAGAAGTTGTTGCTTTTGTTGAGGCAACTGCTTTTTCAGGTCCGGCTTTTATTAAAAAAGTATAATCAGAAATTTTGTCTACTGAAGAACCTTGAGTATTGATTATTGAAATAATTTTAGAGCCTCTTTGTTTTGCGATTTCTAAAGCTTCTAATACATCTGCTGTTTCTCCGCTTTGTGAAACTGCGATTACCAAAGTTTCTGGAAGCAAAAAGTGTTTGTAATTTTCAAACTCTGAAGCAGGAATAAAATTAACATGCTTATCTGCGATTTTGGAAAAAATATATTCTGCTGTGTGACAAACCCTTGCAGCAGTCCCACATCCGACAAAAAACACTCCTTTTGCATTATTGATTTCTTGGGCTACATGTAGAATGTCCTCTTCATTTTGATTAATCGCTTTTACCAAAGTTTCTTTTTGCTCCATAATTTCTTTCAACATGAAATGAGAATAATCTCCTTTTTCAGCATCTTTCGCATCTAAATCAATTTCAATTAATCTCTTTTCTATTTTCTCTTTTGTCTTGACATCATAAAACTCTGGGTTTTCATTTATAATTACAATCTGATTATCATCCAAGTAAAGTACTTTTTTTGTTTTATCTAAAAATGCTTGGATATCTGATGCAATAAAAACTTCAGAGTTGGTATTTTCTTTTGTAATTCCTACTATCAAAGGAGACCCATTTCTAAATGCAATCATCTCTTTGGTTTCTGAATTTAAGACGACAAAAGAATTTCTTCCTTTTAACAGTGACCCAACATTCATTACTGCGTCTTTTAAGCTCGCCCCCTGCCCAATTTCCTCCTCAATTAAATGTGGTATTACTTCTGTATCTGTTTCACTCAAAAAGTTATGGTCTCTTATAAAAAGAGCGTCTCTTAAATCCTGGAAATTTTCTATTATACCATTGTGAATAACTGCTATTTTCCCTGAACAATCTTTGTGAGGATGTGTGTTTTTTTCTGTGACTTTTCCGTGCGTTGCCCATCTTGTATGACCAATGCCAATTGCTCCAGGAAGAATTTCACATTTTGTAGAACTTACTTTTCCCACTTGTTTTTCTAAAAATAATTGTTTATTAAAAACAGTTGCAAATCCAAAACTATCGTAACCCCTATATTCAAGTTTTTTTAAAGATTTAAGAAGTATTGGGAATGCTTCTGATTCTGTATTCCAATAACCAACTATTCCACACATTATTTAAAAATTCTTTAAAGATTTATAAATATTATGAAACTGAAATATATAGATGAATATAGAAAAAATTAAAAGGGAAAATTCTAAAAATGATATTAGAAAAATCGCAGGAGGAATTGTTATCAAAGAGGGTAAAATTCTTTTAATTAAAAGAAGATATAAACCAAATATTGGAGAGTGGTGCATTCCAGCTGGTTTTACTGAAAAAGAAAAAAACGAAAGTGTTAAAGATTGTTGTGTTAGGGAGATAAAGGAAGAAACAAATATTGATGTTGATGTTATTAAAGAGATAGAGGTGTTTAAAAAATATCATAAAGAGAGAAATCGGTATGAAGATATGCATATTTTTTCATGCGTTCCAAAATCTAGTGAGATAATTGTTGATGATGAAGTTATTGATGCAAAATGGATTAAGTTAAATGAATTAAAAGAAACCAATGTTATTCCAGAAATAAGAGAAATTATTTTAAATTATTTGCAGGGTGAAATATGATGGATATAGAAAAAAAACACCCAAGGGCGTACCCCGAAAGATTTTCTTCGAAAATCTTTACTAAGGGCAAATCTAAAAAAACAATCCAAGAACTCCTTGAATTTGGTATTATAAATATTGACAAGTCTTCTGGTCCGACTTCGTTTAATGTTTCTGATTTTGTGAGAAAGAGTTTGGGTTTGCGAAAAACTTCGCATTTTGGAACTCTTGACCCAAAAGTTACAGGAGTTTTGCCGATTGCTCTAAATCGTGGTTGTAAACTCACTGGATATTTTTTAGGAGAAGATAAAGAATATGTTGGGATAATGAGGATTCACGAGGAGGTTTCTTTGGCTAAAATAAAGAAAATGATTGAGAAAAAATTTACAGGGAAAATTTTGCAAACTCCTCCTGTGAAGTCGCGGGTGAAGAGGCAGGAAAGAGAAAGAGAAGTTAAGAAATTTGAATTGTTTGAAAAAGAAGGCAAGGATATTTTATTTAGAGCAGAAGTTCAAGGAGGGACTTATATTAGGAAGCTGATTGATGATTTAGGAAAGGAATTAGGTGTTGGAGCACATATGTTGGAGCTTCGCAGAGTTAGAGCTGGAATTTTCAAAGAGCCATCTGTAAATCTTTATGATTTTGAAAAGGCAGTTAATGCATATACAGAGGGCAAAGGTAATGATAAATTGTTAAGAGAAATTATCATTCCAGGAGAAATTATTTCTGAACTACATCCTGTTGTTGAGATAAAAAAAGATAATTTGAAGTCTATTTTTACAGGAAAACCAATTCAAAATAATGATTTAGTCAAAAAATATATGTTCATAAAAGGACAGATTATTTTTGTCTTTTGCATAGATAAATTTGTAGGGATGTATAAAGTTTTAAATGAAGGAAATATTTTTGCGAAATCAGAGTTTGTTATGCAACCGCTGATTAAGGGAAATATCTTTTAAATCCATGAGGATGATTATGAGCCCAGTAGGACCTGAATCCTTTTGACAAAGAAACACAAAGGTTCCTTAATTCTCTTTGCTTTTCCTCTGATAAATTATTTAATTTAATAAGTTCTAATCCTATACTCTGATAATCTAATTTATCTATTTTGTTTTTAACAGCATCAGACAAAAAGTGATTTAGAACAGGATTACATTCAAATTCCATTCTAAATTCTTTTTTATCAAAAGCCATGTAAAGAATTTTTCCCAATCTTCGGACAGGCCTAAAATCAGATTTTTCTCTATTTGAATGGGAGTCAATTTCCATTGCTGCATGACAAAAAAGGGTGCTTAATGAATAATCTTCAGGGTTGAACTTGTGAGGGTATTCTTCTGATAAAAAAGAATTGAAATGCTCTTTTTCCATTTTAAGAAGAAGACAACTCTATTTATAAAAATTTATATAATTCAATATTCACTTTATTATTATGAAACACTTCATCTATTTTTCAAAAGACGCCGTGACTTCTGGTAATGCACTTAGTCAAGGTAATTTGATGAAGGCAGGGAGAATGGATATCGCAATTCATTCTTTGATTCAGGGTTTGTTTTTGTCGCATGATTTTCGGACTGATGTGAAGTTTCATTTTGTTTTTTATGGAATGCCTGACCCGCCGAAGCATATTGAGATTCAGGTAAAAGAAAATACCCCGATTAGAAAAAAAGATGTGGGGACTTTGATTAAGAAGATTTTGTATAAGTATAAAAAAGATGAAAAGATAGAAGTGTTTCCTGGATGTTTTGTGGAGAAGAAGAGTTTTTTGAAAGTTGTTGGAGAATTAGGTTGTTCCACTTTTATTCTTGATAAAAAAGGAGAAGATATTCGGAAAGTAAAAATCCCAAAAGATTGTGCTTTTATTTTAGGGGACCAAGAGGGGTTGCCGAAAAAAGAGTTGACGAGGTTAAAACATGTTGCAACCCCTGTTTCTGTTGGTCCTAAAGTCTATTTCGCATCGCAAGTTGTGGCGATTGTTAATAACGAGTTGGATTGTCAGGGCGTTTAACAATCCAACCCTAGAAGTTCTTCTCTTCTTCTGAGAGAGAGTATGAATGTTATTTCTTCTGAATTTAATCCGAGTTCATAGAGAATTTCTTGTCGAGAGTTTTCTGAGGAATTTATTGTATAGGAATAATTTATCATCACCAATTTTTATGCCCCCTATAAGAGGGGTGCATTCACATACACACCTGCGACGGTTTCTCTCTGGGGAAGAGGTTAATCGAAACACGCCGAGGGGGTGATTGTGAACCCCTCTTTTAGGAAAACATGAAATTTAATTTTAACTTAATAAACTAAATATTTTGGTTTATATATCAATTGTGAAAAAGAAGTACAGAAAGCAAATCTAGAAGTTAGTTGCATAAACTTTTTAAATGAAAATTTTCTCAAATAAGAATGAGGCTTGTGTTTACTCCTGATTGGTTTCTTGGTCAGGATGTTTTGATTAATTTTTTTAGCTTTTTGATTTTGGGATTGTTTTTCTTTCTCTCAATTAAAAATTACAAAATAAATAAAAATAAGAAAATACTATTTCTCGGAATTGGTTTCCTTTTAATTGCTCTTGCAGAACTTTCTTTTATCTTGACAAAGTTTGCAATATTTTATGATGTTGGTGTGACGCAAAATATTGGACGGATTATTGTAACTTATGAAATTGTAAAATCTCTGGATATAATTTATTACCTTAGTTTTTTCTTTAACAGACTATTTACACTTTTAGGACTTTATATTATTTATCGGCTTCCACTGAAAAGAATTTCTGGAGATTTTGTGCTAGTTGTTTATTCTATTTTTGTTATTTCTTTATTAAGCCACAATATTTATTATCTTTATCATTTGACTGCGTTGATTTTTTTGGCTTTAGTAACTAGAAACTACATTAAACTTTATCATAAGACTAAAATGCCGAACACAGGGATTTTTGTTGTGGCACTTTCTTTATTGGGGCTGAGCCAAGTTATGTTTATTTTATCCAATATTAGTTATATGTATGTCTCTGCCCAAATAGTTCAATTAATAAGTTATATAACTCTTCTAATTCTTATAATAAAGATTTCAAAAAATGGAAAGACGAAACAGGCTAAACATAATCTATGATATTCTGAGAGTTATCCAGGCAAAAGGCGAGATTAAGAAGACGCATATTATGTATCAGGCGAATCTGTCGCACGGACAGATGAAGCAATATTTGGATGAACTTTATGAAAAAAAATTTATTGAAAATGCTGATGACAAGCCGCTGATTAAGATAACTAAGAAAGGGAGAGATTTTTTTAGGCAATATGCACAGGTTAAAGAGTTTGAGAAAACTTTTGGGTTGTAGAGGAGATTGGAAATTGAAATGAACATCGGAATTTAACGAAGTTTGATTTTCCCTCGTGAACGAAGTGAACAGAGCTGGAAAATCAAATTTGGGAGAGCGAAGTGCAACAAGCGAACACTTTAAGCCCTGTTAAATCCGCCGACGAACGAAGTGAGGAGAGTGCAACGTGCCCGAGCCGTAGGCAAAGGAGTAATTTTTTGAGCTCGCCATTAGTTTTTATTTGGGGGGGGGAAGAGTGCTCTTTCTAACTTAATAATAGTAACAGAAACGAAAGGTTTAAAAATTGTTTGAATATCCTATTAGTATGGCAGAAATTATCCAACTATCCAAAGAATTAGCAAAACCAACAGATGGAAGAACATATGTTGCAAATTTAGAGGAAGCAGTTAGAGATTTATCTTCTACTCCATTTAATAAAGAAGTACAATTATATCATGGAGAAGACCATTATGCAAGTTATTATGACATTAATTATGGGACAAATACTATAAGAGACAATTCAGGTGTTCCAAAAGAAAAAACAGTTTGGGGATTTGATGTTGATATTAAAACATTGAGACAATTAAGAGGATATTTGAAAAAAGCAAGAAAAACAGAAAATCCTGATTTTAAAATTCAATATAAGAACATTGAATTTGTTGAGGCAGAAACAAGTTTAGACCAATTATTTGGACCATGGACAAGAAAAAAGGGACATGGTTGGCATAATAGACTTCAAAGAATAAAACTTAATGAAGATAAATCTTCTACATATGTTCATATGGAATTTTTGGATAGTGGTTTAGTAGAAGTTAGATTTGAATACGACCCAAGAAGTTATCAAAAAGAAATAGCAAGAGTAAACAAGGGAGTATCAAAGCTAGAAAATAGAGGATATGAATGACAATAAACCTTTCGTTTTCTATAAATTAAAGAGCACTCTTGGGGGGGTTAATTATATCTGCGAGCTCAAAAAATTATTGGATTTAACACATATTACATCTACTTTTTAATGAGATGTAATATTAACTCCTGAGTTTTTACAATAATTTAAATAATATTTTTTGTTAAAAGTTCTAAAATGGATTATACTAAAACAAATGAAGAATATCTACAAAAATTAAAAGATAGGTGCATATTACGAGGGTATTCCAAGCAAACAATCAAATCCTATAAGTACAATGTCTCTCGGTATCTCTCTTTTTTGGATAAAAGTAGACTTAATCTATCTAAAGAGAGTGTTAAGGCGTATCTTCTTTCACAGAATTTAGGGGTTAATTCAATGAGATTGCAACATGCTTCAATTAGTTTCTTTTTTAGAGAAATTTTAAAGAAACCCTTTACAACCGAAGAAATTCCTATAAAGAAAAAAGAAAAATCTCTCCCAAAGGTAATCAGCAAAGAAAAAATAAAAGAAATGATTAATCTTTGCGAAAACATCAAACATAGAATTATAATTAAACTTCTTTATTCTTCAGGATTACGACTACAAGAATTAATTGATCTGAAAAGAAAAGATATTGATTTTGAAAGAAACACAATTCATGTAAAAAAAGGAAAAGGTAAAAAAGACAGGATTACTATAATTTCTGAAAACTTAAAAATTGATTTATTAAAATATTATAGCAATTATAATTTTAATACTGAATATGTTTTTGAGAGGCGCAAGGGAAAATACACAAAAAAATCAGTTCAGAAAGTTTTAGATTTGTTAGGCAAAAAAGTTGGAATCAAACTAACCCCACACATGTTAAGGCACTCATTTGCAACGCACTTGCTTGAATCTGGAACAGATATAAGACACATTCAAAAACTTCTTGGACACAGCGACATTTCAACAACTCAAATCTACACACATGTAACAAACTCAGAACTACAAAATATAAAAAGCCCTTTGGATAATTTGTAATATGAAAAAATCTGTGAGATTGTATATTGACGGAACTGTGCAAGGTGTTTTTTTTAGGATGTTTGTGAAGGAAAATGCAGAGAGGCATAATGTGAAGGGTTTTGTTAGAAATTTGGAGAGCGGGAAAGTTGAGGTTTTTTTAGAAGGAGATAGTAATGATGTTAACAAGATGATTGAGTTGTGCGAGAAAGGGCCAAAGCATTCGCAGATTCGGAATGTTCAGATTAAGCCTGAGAAATTTCAGGATTTTAAAGTTTTCAAAGTTTTGCATATATAGTTACTGAAAGATTAAGATAAGAATATTAAAAAGGAGGAAATTTATTTTTAAGATGATATACACAAATTCTGATGGAGGTGCGCGGGGAAATCCAGGACCAGGAGCAATTGGCGTTGTTGTTCGTGACGAGGGAAAAATCCTCGTGAAGTTTAGTTCAATGGTTGGGAGTTTTGTTACAAATAATATTGCAGAATATGAGGGTTTGATTAAGGCATTGCAACTTGCGTCAAAGCACACAGAGGACGAGGTGACTTGCATTTTAGATTCTGAGTTGGTTGTTAAACAACTTTTGGGGAAATACAAAGTTCGTAATCCCCTGCTTTTGGAATTGTTTTTGAAAGTGCAGAAAGAGCAGGAGAATTTTAAAGTTGTGAAATACAAGTGTGTGAGTAGAGAAGATAAATTTCAGAAACTTGCAGACGAGATTTTAAATGAGGAATTGGAGAAGCATGGTTTTAAGAAAAAGGTGTTTAGATAATTATATAAAACTATTTTCTTTTAACTTAATATGAGTCGTGAAAAACAAATAATTA
>Ga0180007_10006170_pt1 | contig 11791 bp, 16 predicted proteins | sample MM_PC_MetaG_FD_121122 | JGI IMG/M metagenome (GOLD analysis project Ga0180007, IMG submission 121122) | Groundwater microbial communities from the Aspo Hard Rock Laboratory (HRL) deep subsurface site, Sweden - MM_PC_MetaG | ecosystem: Environmental > Aquatic > Deep subsurface > Groundwater...
AAACCAAAAGTAGAGTCAGTGAACCATATGGCGCCGGGGGTTGAAGCGTTTAATCCTACCGCTTCTATGCGGGCGAGTGGAGAACTAACGCCAAGTCCAATGTTTCCATTATTGCCCAGTATTGTCATAGAATTGGGCGCGGCGGAAAGTCCAACGACAAGCCCGCCATCAATCGTGGAAGTCGTATTATCACCCATTAAGGTGGAGGTTGATGTCTGACCGATAGAAAGATATTTTAGCGCGGATACTTGCGAAGAAGTTATGCCTACTGGGAAGGTTGAGGTTGTAGAGCCGTTGATGGTGGAAGATACCGTGCCATTGCCGACATAAAGCGGTTGTGTTATCCCACCTGATAAAACAGCGGATCCGGAAGAATAAATAGTGCCTGAGGCATAAATATTATTCAATGGCACTGTATAACTTCCCAAACTCTGTCCGCTATTTGATGGCAATAAACTATTATTTGATTGATACCAAAGTGTCCGGGCCGGCGATATGTTTCCGCCTACATTTTGCGCATTTTTATTATCAATAAAATGTGCTCCCAAAATTGATGAAACCGCTATCACTCCGCTTATTAAACATCCTAAAATTATATTTAGCATATATTTTTACCAAGCTTTAACAGCGCCAATATCAAGATTGTCGCTATTTCCGTTGTTAATATAAATATTAAGAGGAAATTTGGCAACTTCCACATCATCAAATCTTGCCACGATGCCTCCAGCAATTTTGAACATTACATTTCTTTCACTTACCACGATCTCAAATAATGTTTCTGCGGCCGTCCAATCCGAATCCCAATCTATTGTTTTTGAATCAATCACCACTCCATCCTCATCATAAACTTTTGCAGTTAAAGCGGTGTCTGTTATGTCAAATACAATTTTTCCTTTATTTCCAAGAGTAGGAGAATACAGCCCGAATACACGCACATCTCCGGCCGTTGGCGCGACAGGTATATTTAATGCCATCTGCAAGATACAATTTCTTAATGCTTGATATGTGGCAATCACTGCCGCATTGAGACGCACCTTTCCGCCAGTCGCGGATGGCGTTCCGCTTATAGTGTTCCAAATTGTGTTGTCGTACCCCCACAGTTTTGCGTCGTATTCCAAAATATCCCCACTCCTCTGAACATTAACATCTAACATATTTTTTCAAATTAATTATATTTAATAAAAATTTCTTAATAATTTGCCACCAACCCTTTTTGATTTCCTTAGATCCCATTGCTATATACGAGCGCGGTTTGCTTTTTTCTCCGAACATTTTTAAACGCATGGCCAAGATTGATCGTCTTCTTAATAATTTTTCCAATCTTTTTTTCCTCAATTCTTCTGCTGTAAGCATAAATTGATTTTTTTAATTATATTATCGAGCCATCCGTCCCTCGCAACGGATGACGCAAAATGTAATTATTGCTTTGCCGGCCGGCCCGGTTTCTTTTTTTCTTCGCTTGCGCCCGCAACTTCCTCGGCTGGTTGTTTGCTGTCCGGTTCTAATTTGCCGGCTATCTTTTCTAAAACATCCATTACTCCATCTAATTTCGCCTCTATTGCGTTAATTCTCTTTTCAGTTGCCGCATCTTTTGATTTTTGTTCGGATACCTGCGCGTCATGCGCCGCATCACCGGGCATTTTGCCGACAGAAGCGTCTTGCGGATGAATGACTATTTTTTTTGGGCAATTTAGATCGCCCGTCAAGAAATAGTCAACACCGAACGATTTACCATTTATCAATGTCTCAAAAACATCTTTATCTTTCACATCGTCTACATTGCAATAATGGCCATAAAACTTAACGCTCTTTCCCTCTGTCGTTATGCCGTCTGCCTTACCTGTTTTCTTCGGTTCTATCACTATGGTCGGGTGATCATAATGAGAGAAGAATGTCTTTATCATAAAATTATTCCCTCGCCAAATCCGCGTTCAGGCATATCAGCGAGGATGAATGCCCGAACTACGGAATGGACAATTTATGTTAATTGTTTAAATTCTCACCGATTTTTCACAACACTTTTATTGTGTTTGTGCGATTTGTCCGATGACAGAACGACTTGCGCCGTCGCAAATACTAAACGCGAGTTCCTTCAACTTTCAGATAGCACGTGGTGTCAGAGAAGGTTGTAGCGCCGGCAAATCTTACCAGCAAGCTATTTCCAAAATCCGAATGGAATCTTGCGGTTCCATATTGCGCGCCCGTATCCTTTTCTGTGGCATCTGTTACGGCTTCATTCAAAAGCGTCTTCCATGCTGTCGCTTTGTCCGGCTTAACCTCATAAACCTTAACAGTAAGCGCGTCCCCACTATTATCGTCTTTGCAGAGCGCTCTCTGAAATCCCACGCGATGCTGGCTTCTGGCCTGGCTCTTTTTTGAATCCGCTTTTGACACGGTTTCAAAAGGAAGATTGGATTCCAATAAGAAATCCAAGCTCAAATGAAGCGAGCTATCCCAGTACAAACTCTTTTCTTCGCTCATTCTGAATGTAGAAGTAGAGCGGGCTAAAAGTTGCGAACCATCTGTTGCGTCAGAACGAAGGCCGGCCACGATTTCGGCTTCCCAGTTGGCCGACAGATTAATTGCGTCAACCAATGTGCCAAGCGTGGTATAGGTGGCGAATAACAATACGCCAGATGCGCCGACGGTGCTGTCTGCTGTTCCATCAATTGACAAAGTCAATGATGTAGCCGCTACCACTACCGCGTCAGCATAATGCTTTGAACTTTCCGGGTATCCAACGCAACGAATGCGCAATGCAACACCCTCGTCTTGTATAAGAGCTCCTCCAATTGCTTTGGCTAATACCGCGTTCAATTGTGCTTCTTTAGTATTCATACTATTTGGGTGTTAATTATTAAGCCGCATTCTTGGCCCAGCCGAAATGCTGGAGCGTATTGAATTTCAGGCCGACCGCGCCCAAAATTTGCCTCTTTTCAGAGATAGAACCATCAGCCAAGAGGATTGCTTCGTCTTGGATGTCCAAACTCACGCCATTACCGCTTAGGTGGCAGTATTCTATGTCATTCATGTCAACTACCATCATTGAGCCGCGGAATGGTGCAATTTGGTCAAATAACGGCTCATAGCAGAGCGTTATCTCTCCCATCGGGCCGAATACCTTTTTGATATTGCTTCCGATTTCGCCAATGCGGAAATTATCTGTTTGCACTGTTTCATAGCCGAATCCGTTAATGGCATTCAAGATTCTTGAATCGCACAAGGCGACCTTAGAAGTTGAACCGCCCTTTCCTACCTCGGTTAAGAACGCGTCCATTTCCGCTTTAGTAAATGCGCGTCCATTTAAATCACGGACTTCGCAATTAGTGTAAAGCTCCATGAAATATTTGAGACCGCCGGAATGATAGATCGGATTGGTTGTAGAATCAGCCAATGCGCGTGTTCCAAATAAGAACATCATTTCCAACCGTTCCAAGAAGCGAGATTGCGCTTTCATCTTTTCTTCCGCCATCGGATCGCCGGTATAGTGCGCGGTGGCGCGCTTTACACGGGTTAATCCATATGGCTCTGACAAAACCTCCAAATAGTTATACATGTTGGCAGATTTTGTCGTTCTGATTGCCGGAGCCGTGGAATCTTCCGCGCGGACATTTTCCATCAGATAGAATTTGTCACCGGTCGTCATCACAATGCCGGCGGTTCTTGTGGTTCCGTCGTCATTTTCAATGCTCAGTGTATTAGCCGCAACAGATACGATTATTACTCGTTCTGTTTGTCCTGAAGCATTTGTTAAGAGCAAAATATCACCAGCGCGGAAATAATCATCATCGGTTGACGACACCGTAAGCGAAGTCGCCGCCGCTGTTACGGCCGCAGTCGGGGAGTATTCCCTCTTGTAGGCCTGATCCTCAAAGAATTCCACTTTCATGTTGGAATAACCTTTTTTCTTTAAGGCCTTTCCCATGAGTTGGGGAACAGTGCTGTCTTTTCTCTGAATCAATGTTTGACCAAAAGTCAATATCATTGAAGCTAATGGATGTTTATCAAATTGGTAGAAGTGTAATACCGGATCTACCGCGCGTACCAGCTTATTACTGTTCTCTAAGCCAGTATTGGGTGTACCCGATATCACGCCTATGTCTGGAGTTGCCATATTATGATACCTGCTTTAAGTAGTTAGCTAATTCAGGAGACATTTCTTGTTGGCCATGAACAGAAGCTTTGTTTTTTGCGCCACCTACAATTTTTTTGGCGGCGGTTTTTGCCACTGTTCTTTTCTCAATGTCTTTAATGAGATTTTTGGCTTCGGGTGTTATTTTATTTAACATTCCTTTAGCCATTTTGAGGAGTTCACCTGGAGATATTTTGTTTATATCTTTGCCAAGTTTGTTGCCGATTGTATACATTTCGTCTTGTATCTCTTTGGCTCCTTCTTCGTCTTCTTCGGCAAGTTCGGCAAGTTCGGCTTTCACTTCCTCCATCTCCGCGCTGTATTGAGCTTTAAGCTCTTTGGCGCTATCCTCTGCGTGCTTTTCTTCAAATATCTCGCGGGCAATATCTTTAAGGTTTTGTTTTGGCATTTCGCCTTTCCCCTCAAAGTAACTCTGCCACGCTTTATTTGCTTCAACCGCCTTTTTATATTTCTCCTCATGGTCGCGTACCTGTTCTTCGAGGGCTTTTACTTCCCCGGCCAGGCGCGTATTGTCCCCTGATATTCTATTAACTGCTTTTAAAGCATCAGTTAAATTATTAAATTTCTTACCTGCAACGACATATTCCTGATCTTCGGAGTTGGCATCATCTTCACTGTCATCTGCTTCTCCGTCATCAGAATCTTTGTCGTCTGTTTTATTATCCTCAGTTTCTTCTGAGTCGTCTTTCTCTTGACTTTCCTCGTTGTCCGCTTCGCCATCTATTTGGCTTTCGTCCAACTCGGTTTGGTCTTGAGCTTGGGCATTATCTTTTGTCATATACCTCGCTTTGTAATTCTCGCTAAATCAATAATGATTTTCGTGAGAATTTCTACTTAATTCCATAACGCTTTTCCAATTTTGAAAGCGTCTCAAAAGTTTTAGCACCTTTTTTTACCCCTTTTTTAGCTATCGGTTTCATCATCTTTTTAGCAATTTGTTTTGGCATATTAGAGTTTATTTACTTCTTCCAAGCTCGCGCCCGCGCACAAAGCTTGTTTTTGAATAAATGAGAGACCGGCCCATAAAGAGCTGTCAACCCACGCTGGCTTATCGAGTTTTGATTCTTTCTCTTTTATTTCTCTCAATTTTGCCTCTGCTTTCAATTCCTTTTTAGTTTTCTTCACATCTTTCTCATCCTCTGATTCTGGGTCAAACTGTTCAGAATCGGGCGCGAGCTCTACTTCATCGCCTACTTCCACATGTTCTTTCAATTCGGGATTCTCTTTCAAATCTTCCTCATTGATGACATGTTTCTCGCCCTTGCCAAGCTTCCACAGCTTCTTATCTTTCTTGGCTACACCAAGCTTATTATTTTTTTTGGCCATATGCTTTATCTATTAATTGTGATTGGCTTGTGATCCATTGAGTAAGAAGTGTTAATGCGCTTCTCGCCCCTGTATCTATGCCTATTAGTTTTTCATTCTCAAAATACTCCTCCGGGGTTCTTGAAAAATCTTTTTTCAAAGTTTCCAAGAATTCCGCTATCGTTTTCCATTCTTCCATTTCCGTAATCTTGACCACCTTTTTGGCGGTATCAAGATTTTTCTCGTGTATTTGAGCTATTTTTTCTTTTAGCTCAAGCACTTCTTCGGGAGATTTTGAGAATTCAAACATATTTAGTCTTCTTTTAAATATCCTTTAAGTTCCGGGCTTATTTTCTTGCCACCGCCCAGTATCTTCTTGGCGCCCGCCAATGCACCATCCAATGTTTCGTGGACAGTTTTTACCTGTTTATCGGTTTTATAACAAGAGACCATGTATCCGTTGTCGGCTTCTTCTATTGATACCGATATGGGCATTTTTGGCATTTTATCTACTTTCATATTATAAAGGCATTAAGTCAAACCCGATTGCGCCGGTTGAAGAAGGAGTTTGTTTTGATTGACCTGCCGCACCCGATCCAATCTCATCAACGCAGACGATGTATTCCCCCGCACTTACTCTTGATTGCCAAGCCGCAGAGAATGTTGAAGTTGTATTTTTCTGATTTGCGGTTGAGGTGGAATAAGTTTGATGCCAAAAAGGAATTGTCGGTGTTGAAGTTGCCGAAGCAATGGATGAAGTTGCGCATCCGATAGCGTGAGTTCCTGCATTATATACTTCGTTAAATATTCCATCATCCGGTTTTAAGAACATCGTTCCGCTTTTGATTACCGCATCGTATGCAACGTACATTGAGTACACCGTTGATGTCGTGGTTGAAAGCGACTCCGATAAAGACGGCGCCAATGTTGCGCTTGCCCCTAACACCGCCAAATCCTCGCCCCCCCCTACTAAATCCAAATCCACTTTTTCCGCTTGTGCTTCACCGAACGCTTTTCCGGCTTCCTGCCAAAATATAAGCTTATAATCTATTGCCGCTTTCACACCAAATCCAACCAACGCAAGAATGGCGATTGATGCAAGCAATAAATATGCTTTTGTTTTTTTACTCATACCTTTTTTATTGTTCATATTGATTAAACGTTTAATACAAAGTAAGGAATCTTCGTTCCGGCGACCTCCGGATTAGAGCTTTTGATTACAAAACTGCCAGATGTCTGGCTATCTACCCACCAGAAAGCGCCTGTAGGGTCTTCTGTGCCTTTAATAGGCCCTCCGAGTACAATCCTTGAATTGGCATCTACTCTTGTGTCGGTAACAGTCAAACTGTTCCCTGCTGTGAAAGTGGCTAATCCTTCTGTCGAAACGATGCCACCTACCGCCTCGCAGACGGCTTCTATGTTCTGATCCTTATTTGCTTCGGTAAATACCTTATTGGTATCGCCCGATCCCGTATTCCGGGTAAATTTTTGCGCCATATTTAAATGGTTTTAATTATAATCCCTCACTTATTTGTAATTCTTTTTCATTTTCAATTCCTGCTTGTGGCATCTCAGTTACTCCCGGCTGGCCCTGTGGAAGATAAAATTCTTCAACGTTCTTTATTAAATCCGGGAATTGGCGCGCCATCTCATCTGCCAACTTGCCTATGTCGTATTTGGGAGGCATTCCTACGGCCGCAAGCGATTGATTTACAGTGATCCAAGTATTCAGTACGAGATTGAATTGCGCCACTACTTTCTGCCTCTCACCTACGGATACGGCTGTTTTTATCTCAATATTGTATCTGCCAAGTATCTCATCTATGAAAACAACATCTTGATACCCCAGTGTTTTGTATAAGGTCTCCAGTGTATCGCCTTGCTTTACTTCAACACCGTTTTCCATTGCCACTTCCAGTATAGTTTCTCTCTTGCCATTGAAACTTCTCGGATATGGAAGATACTTGATAAAGTTATCCTCGCCGTCAGTTAAGAGCAGGTCCATTTCTTCGGTGTAGAACATCGGAATGCATGCGAGCCATGAATCCAAGAGCTTCACTAAATCGCGCTGTTCTATTTCGTATATTTTCTGTGTTATTCTTTCCAGCCCGGCCTGTACCATTATATTTGCCTCTCCCAATGTATCCGCAGTTGATTCTGGCGATGATGTTAAATAACTGTTCGCGCCAGTAGCTTCTTGAGCGATTGTTTTTATCATGTTTAAGAACTTGTCTGGAACATCGTTCGATGATTTCTGATTTAGCGGAGTTATTGCTTTATTTATATCCATTCCCGGCAATGGCTTCATCTTTATCCATCGCAACGGATTACTGAATTCTGCCTCTACCGGATCAACCAACATTTGCTCTATTATTCCGTATCTCTGCACCGTGTTCATCAATACCGACATGTATGCAAGATTGTGAGCCTTATTTTCTTGGTATTGTTGCCAGCGGATAAGCTCCGCCTCGCCTACGCCGTCAAATTCATCAGGCACCGCGTAATCTCTTATTGGAAATATAGGAATAATCTTATCCGGATTGTTATTTACATCCTCTATATTCTGTGTCCAGTTCGCGCCTGATCTTACTTCGTATCCATTTGGAGTAAGTTTTTCCACGACCATTATCAGATTTTCGGTATCCAATGCCTCTTTTTCTTTTGGCTGTTCTGACACAAGCGTGCCATTATCTCTTGTTTTAAGATTTATATTTGTTGCCGCGTAGATTGAATCTATCTCGCGCCTTACCCTATCAAATTCTTCAATGTAACCGCCTTTCTCCATGCCCTCGGTATTGTAGTCGTTTGCTTTGCAAAATGCTTTCCATATTGCAAAATCCCACATTGAGTATATCCAGCAATGGCGCCAATTCTCATCCGATGTTGCTTGCCTGTCCGGGAATACATACCACGGATTCAAGCTAAACGCTTTCATGCCCTTGTACATCACTTGGCTCTCGTCTTTGAATTCCGGCTTGCCGTCTTTATCAATCTTCTGAAACACCGGCACAACCCTTTCATCTTCCCAAAATCTTGATAGTAAAAATCCTGTACCCAGTACCAGCGAATACCACTCAGCGTCATTTTTCTGCCATTCTGATTTGCTACGCTTCCACTCCGCCTTCAGCATATGCCCTGATTTTTTGGCATTATTCCTCTCTTTTTTGCTGTATAGCGAGCTTACGGAGATGTCCAGCGGATTCTTGCTGATCCTGCTTCTTATGGATTCAATCGTCATAAATGTCCGGGGAACGAATGCTTGGAGTCCTACTGTCCGCAAATAATCCTCTCCATAGATACTATTCATCCACAAGATTCCTTTGTATTGGAGGTAATGATAGTTATTTTTCTGATGCTGAGTTCTGCGCGCCTGCACATCCTTATAAAACTCATTTCTAAAATCCTCGGCCGATTGGTCTTTTAGCTTATCGGCTGTTGTATCTATATAAATTTGCGGATATCCCATATAAAAAATCTTCCTTTTTAAGGAAGTCCCAGATTTATGCCACCAATAGACCGTTGCGACGTTATTGGCGGCAAAATTCTAAAACCTCCAAGTTTCGCAACGGTCTATTTATAATTTTTCTACATCTATTTTTCTTTTTGCTTCTCCTGATAAATGTTTGTGGATATAAATACCTGACGGCATATTTCATAAAAAAATAGCTAAGCAAATCTTATCTGCCCAGCCATGTATCCTTTTTTAATTCTTCTTAATTCATTCGGTTTTATAGTTCTTGTTGCGTCATCCATTACGCATTTATTTGGCATTCTACCGAATGTTTTGAAGAATGCTTTCCTGAGCTTTTTAACTGTTGCTTTTCGCATAACAAAAATATTTATTTGCTTATACCCTCTATAACTGATAATTACATTATAACATTTCTAAATAAAATTTGGCACTATCATACAATTAAAATCTTGTCAAGAGCTATCGCAAGCCCTCTGATATTCCATCTCCTACCGGCCCGCGCAACTTCTTTAGCCGCGCCATTATGTTGCCTTCCATACTGCCGGCATTCGGATTGTCTTCTTTTCTTACCTCATCCGTTGTCGCTTTTAATTGTAGCTGAAATGCGAGCGCGTCCAAGATATCCACGGTCTTGCCTACCGGGAACGTCAGCGCCTCGCTTTCAAGCTCTTTCATCCACGGCCGGTGCTTTAATATCCCGACTTTCCATAGTGGCACGAGTCCGCGGATTCTTTGCTCTTTTTCTTTTCTATCAGTGAATGTATCCAGCCAAAAATACACCCCTCTTTTTTTCATTTCTTCTTCAAAATAATATCGCAACGACTCTTGATATGCCACGCCCTCAATCCATACTTTTATCAATGCCTGTGAATAACTTCGGGTTAGATTTTCCACCATTTCAAAAGCATGAGTTATCAATTCAAACGGATTAAACTTGCCGGATTTGTAATCCAATAAAAACCATGTCGGGATATATTGTGATTTTGCCACAGCCACGATCGCTGTGTTGCATGCGTCTTTCTTTTTGCTGATGGCCGGGTCAATCGTAATGTCTATGTCAAACTTCTCCGGCAAATCTTCTTCTTCAAAATATTTAAAGTATTCCTCTTTGAATTCTTGCGCTTCTGATGCGATAGGATTCTGTTGCCACAATGCATACCAGTTGTATAAATCGGTATTTTTAATGATTTCCAATTCTTCCAATGATTTCATTTGCGGCCACAGCGCCTCGCCTTTCTTGCGGTATTTCTCATCTTCCGTAGCAATGGCTGGGAATGTTATCTTATCGTACTTCTCGCCGGTCTCTTTGCATTTTGCCTCTACGCGCGCGATTAGGTCGTCCGTGTGCCATCTGGTATGCATGATAATCTTTGCGCCGCCTTTATTGAGACGCGTATTGGCGACCGATGTGTACCAGTTCCATACTTTTTCTCTCATCACAGGGCTTTCCGCTTCTTCGCGGTCTTTTACGGAGTCATCAATTATCAGCACGGAAGCTCCGCGCCCGGTCAAACCTGTTCCAATGCCCACGGACACATAACTGCCGTTGTGATTTGTCTTCCATTTGTTTTTTGCCTTGCTGTCGGGCCGGAGCCATACATTCGGGAATATTGCCCTGTATTGTTCATCCGCCACGCAATCCTTTGTCTCGCCGCCAAATTTTGACGCTAAATCCGCGCCATAAGACGCGCAGATGATTTCTTTGTTAGGATTTCGTCCCAGATACCATGCCGGAAAGAACACGCTGGCCAGCTGGCTCTTGCCGCTCCTCGGAGGCATTTCAATGATCAGAAGCTTTATTTCTCCCCGTTCCACAGCCTCCAATTTCTTTGCTATCTCGCGATGATGCCAATTTACTTGATATCCTTTTTGCATTACCACGCAAAAACTGATCAAATCAAAACGGCTAATCTTGGCGGCATCTTCATTGCTTATTGTCTTCATATAATTTTCCGAGATGTTTCATTAGCTCTTTTGTTTGCTCCTCCGTCAGCTCCACCGTCGTCTTAATCTCTCCGCTATGCTTATGCTCTTGATTTTCAATGTATCCGGCATAGAGCTGATGCCACAGTTTCACACGCGGCGCGTCGCCCTCTTTAATAACCTTGCGCGAGAATGATGCGTCAATATCTTTTTTCAAATGTCGGACATCTGTCATCTTTTCAAATTCGGCTACTTTCTTTTTAAACCAATCGCACTGCTCCCAGATTCCCAACTGCTTAGATGTTATAGTATATTTTTCTTCAAATTGTTTTTTTGTCCTGATCTCAAATATCTCATCCAATTCTTCCGGTATATCGTAGCCCATCTCTTGAATTACTCTCGGCTCTTTCTTGCGCAAAAACTTTGGAAGCGAACAGAAAAAAGCCCAGAGTTCGGCCTCTCTCATTTTTGTCGGTTTCTTAACCTTATTTAACTTTTTACCGCCTCCTTTTTTTGGCATAGAATTATTTTAATAATTTAGCTTTTTGTCCCGTTTCCTGTTCCCATCTCAAAATTCCAACATCGATGTATTTCGGATCAAGCTCCGCGCCATAGCACACGCGCCCGGTCTTCTCCGCGGCAATCAGCGTAGAAAAACTTCCCAAGAACAAATCCATCACGATATCCCCTTTCCGCGAGCTGTTGATGATCGCCTCCTTGCATAATGCGATCGGCTTCATGGTCGGATGTAGCTTTGATACGGTCGGCTTGTCATATCGCCAAATATCCACCTTCTGTTTTTTCCTTTGCACAAATCCTTTTTCAATCTTTCCTTTCACTTTGATTGCGAATCCTTGAAACTTTATCTCTGTGTATTCTCCATCAAATGTCGTCTTTACTTCTCGCAAGTCCTCCCACACATTCGCCAGATCGCGCCG
>Ga0180007_10006171_pt1 | contig 11791 bp, 20 predicted proteins | sample MM_PC_MetaG_FD_121122 | JGI IMG/M metagenome (GOLD analysis project Ga0180007, IMG submission 121122) | Groundwater microbial communities from the Aspo Hard Rock Laboratory (HRL) deep subsurface site, Sweden - MM_PC_MetaG | ecosystem: Environmental > Aquatic > Deep subsurface > Groundwater...
AAGTTAAGATGGATGAAGAATTAGGATACAAATGGCAACTCATACCTTGCATATTCTAAGGTGATTGGAGCCAAGATGACAGACATTGACGAAGCGCAGAAGGTGATTGCTGAGGCAAACCAGCAAGCCGACTTGGCCTGCCTGGAAGAAATCCGCGAGGTTCTCAAGAGGCACCGGCGGGGATTGACTGTGACCAACATTACACTGACGGCAGATGGACGGATGCTGCCGCAAATAACAGTGATACACATGGCTACAGAACAGGATAACGACTAATACTTAGGAGAGCTTTAATGCTTGGCTTCGGATTACAGATTCTTCTTCAACCATCTGAGTTATGGAACATGGCTAGGGAAATTACACCTCCCGCTATGGTATATTTTGAACCAGGCGAGGCTAAAGATTGTCCAATACGTCCTGAATTGACCATTGGCAGGAAGTATTATGGCGACCAATTATATCAACTGCAACACAACCCAACAGCATTTGGAGAGAAGTTAGCACACGATGCTATTGCTTCAGCCAGAACCAATGGGATACAGTATTGGGTTGGCCCGACAGAATCCCCTGTAGCAAGTCCTGAAGATTGTGCTCGGCTAGTAGCATGTGAAAAGGCAAGGGCTGAGATACTAAACGCCAATGGCCTAAAGGCAGTTGTCTTTTATCTTTCAGTCGGCTGGCCTTTGGAAGATGTTGCTACTCATAAATTACTTACAGGTCAATTTGATACATTTCTTCGCTATCTTCCCACTCAAAACCTTATTGGACTGAACGAGTATTTCTACCCCACAGGCCCACTACATCCAGATAGTTATGACCCTTATCGTCCAAGTCGTATTTGGCGTTTCAAACATTGGACAGGGATAGATAGACATAAAATCTTTATTACTGAGTGTGGAATGGATATCGGGGGTAATCAAAAGACAGATGGATGGAAGAAACAATGTCCTGTAGGAATGAGTCTCGAACAGTGGTTTGATACTTATGTTGAGTGGATGAGCGAGTACTTAGCGCTTATCTCTCAAGATGATAGAGTTATCGGAGCTGCTTGGTTCTGTGGTGGCCCCGGTCACGGTTGGCAGGATTATGACGTACTGCCAAATTGGAGGCAAGCCAGACATCTGCTTGAAGGGCCAGTGCCAGAGGTTCCGCCAATAGTTATTCCACCAAGTGGAAAGACGATAAGAGTTAAACTGAAAAGTAGCGATATAGTTGCTCTGCCAGTTGAAGAATATCTAAGAGGGGTAGTACCAGCAGAGGCATATCCTAATTGGGATATGGATGCGCTCAAGGCTCAAGCAGTATGGGGGCGTTCTGTTGCCTTAGCAAGAATTGAAAAACCTCGTTCTGATTCTCACGACATTGACAATCGTGACCAGATATACAATTCTGCCAAGGTAAACTCGCGCACAGACCAAGCTGTGAGAGAGACCAGGGGTGTGTATGTTGTGCAGGACAGAGAGGTCATGTATGCCAGCTATGTCAGTGACTGTGGGCGACCAGACTGTCCGATGTGTGAGGGACCGCCTGGGTATATTACAACAAACAACCCAACGGGTGAATGGCCAGGGAGAGCATGTCAGTGGGGTGCGTGGTACTTATCTGAGCATGGAGCTGACTGGAGATACATCTCCTTGTTCTACTACGAAGATGATGTAACATTGAGTGACGAGATAAACCAAGAGCCAGGTACAAATCCTGGAGAAACGGAGCATGAAATGTTCGATTACAGATATTGGATAGATAAGTTTATAGCCAGTCCTGGGTATAATGATGCTACTGATAAGGGAGTCATAGTGACTCATATTGCAAATGCTGATGCGAGAGTAATAGGAGTGCATGTCCTCAGCCCAAGAGAAAACACCTTCGATTCTCATGTATTGCTGGCGGTAGTAGACGCTGCGGGGACACCGGTTGCTAATTCAGTGGTGGATTGGAAATGGGAGGGGATGCATGGCGATGAGGTTGCTCACCCTGTCCACCTCGATAAGATCGACCCAGAGCCACCTGGCAATTTGTGGATGAGTTGGGGGATGACTGTGACTGTTGAAGTTGCAGGCATGCCTTCTGATAATGTTTCGGGGTTGCACACTCGACATGTTCCCACTGAGCCTGGAAATAATAAAGAGGGTCACTTTTCATATTTTGTTGTATGGCAAATTGGTGGAGATCCAGTTCCAGTTCCAGTTCCACCCATACCAGTACCACCTGTGCCAGTGCCTGCTCCTGGGAACCTGGAGGAGATTATCGGGGCGGTGGAGGACGTGCAGGATGGCATAGATGATGTCTATGACTTGCTTCTGGCGATGAGGGGCTAAACGTGTCGCCATTTCTTGCGATTGATTATGTTCCCAATACAACCCTTAGAGACATGATATTTCTTTCCCAGCCCAGCATACGTAATTTTGCCAGGTTGGTACTCAGCCCGTATCTGAAGAACTTTATGTTCTGTCAGTTTGGCGCTTGGGGAAAGCGAACCGCATGGAATATGATTTCGCCCCTTTTGCTTACAATCACGCATATTATCTGCCTGTGTACCAAGAAAGAGATGTGCAGGATTACAGCAATGCGGGGTGTCGCAAGTGTGGCATACGCAAAGCCCATCAGGTATTGGCCCAACCATCAGTGCATAGGCAACTCGGTGTGCCCCCAAATGATGCCCGTTACGTCTAATTGTGCCATACCCCTTTCTGTCGTATACGCCCTGCCACAACCAGCATTGGACAGGTTCTCCAACAGTTACGTCCCTCCAAAACTGGGTAGGCAGGGGACACCTTCGGTTGTGTCCAGTGATATATCTACAGTATTCCCCCTTGATCCATCCTCTTGGGCGGTTTGTTTCTTGAACAATCTTAGTTTCTCGCCCGCAGCCACATTGACAAAGCCCTGGCGGAATTTTTTGGGGTGGGCAAAGAGTAAGTTGGATTTCGGGGGAACTCATGGTATACTCAGACATATTGATGGCCTCCTATCAGGTTATCAATCATGCAGTGGGGTGTCGATTCACCGTCACTGCCTTTTGTTGGGTATAGTATAACATGAAAACAAGAAAGGAACAAATTGGATGAAATTGTCTGACTTTCCAAGGCCACAGAACGACAATGCTCGAGGAGTCCATTGGTCGATGTCGCCGTACTTCTTGAGCCAAGGCGCTCAAGATTGGGGGTTCTGGGCTAGTCAAGTAAAAGAAATGCAGCTGAGTTACGTGAAGATCATCGACGACGGGGGCGGCAGTGGACTTCAGCTTGCCAATCGCCTTGTAGACCTTGGAATTATGGTTGTGGTAAGGATGTACTGGCCACAGCAGAACCCAGGCAACATCGGTAGCCGCGGCATGGATGCTATGCGAGAGTACATTAAGCGCGGTGTTGTGTATGTGGAGGTAAACAACGAACCAGATTTAGCCCTAGAGTGGAAGAATCACCATCGCCCCGACAATTGGCTTGACATCGTAATTGAGAATTTCGTGCATGATGCTTACCCTATTCTCGAACTGGGGGGATTTCCTCTTGTACCTGGATTTGGCGTTGGGACGTTGAGCAACCCATACGAAAGGTTAGTTGAGAGTGGGCACAGAGATATACTGGATGGTGGTGCTTGCGGAGCGATTCATGACTACTGCCTCGCCAGACCACTAGATTATCCAAACGACGACGTTAATCTCTATGGTGTGCCATTGGAAGAGGGTGAGTGGGAGGCTGCTGGTGGCATGTGGGCCTGGGAAATGTCCGAAGAAGATGTTAATGCGGCCCGGCGAGAGTTTGTTCAGCCAGATGCCGACATCCTTACAGATGCGACGTGTTTCAGAGCCTTTGAGCAAGTCAACCATTATGTTGTACAGGCATGTGGCCATTCCATCCCGCTCATGATGACAGAAGGAGGTTATAATGTAGGGCAGAGGGCCGGTACTACTTTCGGGGATGACCCTCGCTGGCCCAAGCCAACCCCACAGCGCACATCAGAACTAAACCTGAGAATGTTCGAGTACATGCAGGGTACAGAGCCATTGTTGGGGCAGTTTGTTCCCGAGTACTTCTTCGCTGCGATGCCGTGGCTGGTGGCGAATTTTCGCATGGGAGTCTTCCAGCCGCCAGCAGAAGAGCAGGGCCCATGGTTCTCTGATAAATGGAATGATGAATACGGGTACCATGGCGAGCTCCCCATCGTCCAGATGTTGAAGGACCTACCATCCAGTGTGCGCCAGGACGGCCCTGTCCCTGCGCCATGGGTACAGATAAAGGCATCAGACCAATTGGGAGATGCCTGGGATGACAGGCTGGATTACATCGGGGTCGCCTTTTCTCCGTACCTGTTCGAGGATAGGCCTGTCTGGAGATTGGTAGATGCTAGGTGGTTGGATGAAACTGAGTCTGGCGGACAGGCCAGTATCTTCGTCAAAGTGCTGGGCGAGAATGGACAGCCACTAGAGGGAGTAGAGTTCTTTGCTACTCGTGATGGCGGAGAGGATATAGCCATGACAAAGGGCGCTGTAGACGGATACTGGGGCAACATAGCGCTCCATGGAGGGTTGGGCACGTACAGAGTGAGTATGGGCGAGAGGAGTGACAAGGTACTGAATGTGGGTTTTGGCGTGGAAACTCCGCCACACGCCCCGGCTCCAACCTCGTTCAAGTTTGTTTTTAGACTGAACACAGACCTGCCGCCCACTCAGAAGCCATTAGACGGGGTGATTGAAAAAATGAGAGAGGTACGCGCAGCGTGGCGTGAGATAGGAAACAAACTCAGATGAAAGGAGAGTGTTATGAACTTTGAGATCGGAGGAGTGTTGATCGCGCCTTTGACAGCAGCGATTGTGCAGGCTATCAAGGCACTGGGACTGAGCTCTAAGTGGGCTCCTCTGGCCAATGCGATTGTGACAGTGATTCTCTTCGGGGTACTGCAGGCAGTAACACTTGGTTATCTGGACCTGACCACAGTGGAATCTGTGCTGCAAATGGCTGTACTCTTTCTTGCTGCGATGGGGTTCTACGAGGGTACGCGCGAGGCTAAAAAGAGACTAACCAGTTAGGAATCAGGACAAAAAAATGGCGGAGCAGCGTGTGCGTGCGCTGCTCCGCCATGTACGCTCCCCAGGAGGTGCTTTGTGGGGAGTTGATACCTAGTAACTGTCAATATCCAGAAACGCGAAGATGAATCCCATGAACGCTCCAGCACCCATGCCAACGATAATGGGGTCTGTGCTTGGCGACCTCTCCATTAAAGAGCCAAGCAGAAGCACCAGTAAGAGACCAGCCACAGTCCCTACTATTATGCCGAGTGACACAACTCCAAACGCCTTGATTACTCTCATGTTCCTCTCCTTATGATTGTGGCATTGAGATGTACGAGTATACTGGCTGCCATGTGCTGTCGTCGCTAGTATCGCATATCCGTTGTGGTACAGATGTGTCTATCGCATGACACTTGTAGTTCCTCTTCTTCCTGCGCCAGCCACTGGCTTGCTCTATCTTGTCGAGCGCCTCCTCCTCTGTCCTGGCCATGACCAGCCACACCTCGTCCGTCCGGTTACTGTAATTAGAAAGTAGTTCAACCAGCCACTGTTTCGGCCAGTCAATCTTTTCAAGCTCTTGCCTGATGCCAGCCATCAATGCGTCGGCAAACTCCTCGCCGACTTTCTCTGGGCTCATTCCGGTATCCTCAGAATACGGTACTCTGTTCACTATCATTTCAGCATCCTCGTAGTGATGAAGTCAGTTCCTTCCACGTTATACACAAGGTGTGGGCCATCTGGACTAATCTCTTCGGCTGTGAACTGATAGCCCTCATCGAGGAGTGACGAACAACGCACCTTGAACAGTGCTACTGCCTCTGTGCTGGCAGGGACTATGTATATCTCCTCTACTATCTGGGGTCCGATAACATCCACTACCCACAGTTTCATGTGTCTTCTCCTTACCTAGGTTTGAATCAATCGCCTCAGTCGATTCCCTGTTTGTACAGGGTGTGCTTGCAACCTCCCATTTCTGATCTGGTTGCATACTGCTTGACTAGTAATGCCTCTTTTCCTTGCGAATTGTGCAATCGTCATATACCCATCGGGTAACTCTGGGTCACTTCTTGCATCCACTAAGACTCGACGCCTGAGCCGACGCGCTTGTGATTTGGTGTAGCGCCAACACTCTGGAGATGTCTCGTCACACTCCTCCATCTTACAGGTAAAGCAGTCTGTTTCCATTACTTCACGCCTCCGTCAATGCTTCTCAGGGGGCATTTCAGCCCCCTTTATGGTCACTCATAGAGTGGCATGCCAAGTGCATACCTGGCTCGTTCTACAACCTGGTGTGGAGTACCGTCCTTGCCGAACTCACCTGAGTTCCCCCCACGATTCCATCCCACGTGCATGCACCCAAGATGATCTAACCGATACCAGAAGAAGATGTTGTTTGGCACAGTATCAATCACATCAGAGACATATGCACGTCTCTCTTCGGGATTTGGTAGTGCATGTATGTCAAGAATGGCCTCTTTCACTGATTGCTGTAGAGTCTCACCGGGTGGCAACTTAGCAAGTGTCGCCTCATCTTTGACACCCAAGATTTCTCCTGTCTCGCGCTGGTAGATAAGCGCACTCTTGAAACGTATGAGTGGCTCTACGTCTATGCGGCTGTCGAGAATATCATCCAGTGTGAAACCTAGGGTGGTCAGGATTCGTATTACCGAGACTCCCTCAAGCAACATAGTGCGCTTAAAGTCCATGCCTCGGCTCCTCCACCTGACATAATCATTCCATCTTGTACTTGGACTGTTCGGGGAGAGGGGCTCTCCTTCATCATCTAGTGCATACTGGTAGACCCCCTCTTCCCGAATCAGGTAGAGCGCCACACAGGATTCAAGCAGACCCTCTGCCCACTTCTTGACACTCTCGAGAAGTGCCTCCTCGAGTTCCTGTAGCCTGGCCACAGGGTCAGCAATTATCTCCTGCAGGGCCAATATCATAGTTCCACCTGTACCTCATTCCATGGCCCACACACATACTTGCCTTCCACTGTGTAGACAGCAAACTCTCCTTGGACTATCTGATCATAGACCCATGCCTCAGCATCATCCCAAGCGACTTTCTGCTCAAGGACAAGATTGACTATGGCCTTGCCTATCGCCTTGCGGTTCTGCTCTGTGTCCTTCATCTCCGCAGGCAATATCTGTGGGTTGCTACCATACTCGATATATTTCTCAAGCATGAGGAGCAGTTCTTCGCTCAACGAGGAGATAGGTGTTGGCTCACCAAGGACAGCATTGGTCCAGGCATCTGCAACCTTCTTGGTGTTCAGCGGCAGGCTATATTTGTTCGCTACCGCTATAAGTCGCGCCGCTGGTCCTGGTGGTAGTACCTCTTCTACTGCCTTATCAAACTGGTCATCCTCTGGGGCGTACAGGTCTAGTCCTATACCAAGGAGTGAGGCAGCCTTACGCAAGCCACGACTTGATGCTCCCTTGAGCGCATCGCCGACGTCTGTCTTTGGCCAGATAGCATTCGACCCATATTGAGTCTTAATGATCGGGCCAGCCGGAGTCTGGACAGTGAGCCTTCCAAGAACAGCCACCTCCTTCACATTATCTGGGCTTGGGAAGAACCAAGTCTCCACAATCTCCCAGTTCCATCTCCATGCGAACGCTTCATTGAGTATCTGAGTCGTTCGTGCATGTGACATGTACTTGAGATCAATGCCCTTTGGCCCCTTACGTGTAAGGATGTACTCCTTCGGCGTCTTCTGTGACATCATAGCCACCTGGGCCTTCGAGAGGGCTATGGGCTCATACTCGACGATCTCGCCTGTTACCTTAACGACTTCATCTGTCATCCTGCGACTCCTTTCTTTCGCCTAAAATCGTTGCTGTCATCTCTTTCAATTTCTGCACAGATTTGCTGCCAAGCTCTGCCTCCCATCTCGCCACCTCATCCCGCCAAAACTTTCTAGTCTCGGCCATGGTTTTGTAAACAGATTCGCGCAGGGCAATATGCTCCTTATCGGACATTATCACCCTTGGAATAAACTGTTCTCTAGTGGGTTGGCCAGACGAGCGCCTGGCCACTCCGCGCGATCTCTTCATTGGTGGGATCGAGCGCAGTCTAGTCATTAAGAATTTGCTCTGCCAATGCCAAGAGATATGCCGTCATATCTATCTCTGGTGAGCCCAAATCAACTTGTAACAACTGCGCCAGTTCGTCTATGCTCGGGCTAGTAGTTGTTTCTACCATCAGTGCACCTCCTTATGGAATTGGTAGGTCAAGAGCCATTGCTGTCTTGTGCTCTTCTGACACATGGTCGTAAATGCCCATCTCCTCAAATGCGTCGAGCATCTTACTCCCTGTTAGGCTACTGAAGGCCGAGTCTTCGTCAAATACAGGTACATCTGGATTATCTGCGCTAAATACCTGAATGAAGTAGCCACATACATGGTCAAAGCCATAGGACACATCTGCGCTGCGCAGCAGCACATCATTCACCATCACATCTGCGATTATTTCGTGTCTGCTCATCAGTGCGCCTCCGTCCCTTTGTCCCTCATAGCCTCGTATTCCTTGTTCAGTGCCTTGAGAATAACACGACCCAAGCCTTGGTGCTCTCGCTCTACAACTGGCTTGATGACAATACCTTCGCGAACCGTCTTGGCGTCAACAGTCGACACCGTGCCATAATTGAAAGAATGAGCCAGTTTGGGGTCCCAGGGACCGCAGTACAGTTGTGGTACTTTCGGCAGGGACTTCCACCACCAGCCCAAACCATCCCAGTTACCGCGGTCTACATAGACTCCGTTATACATAACGTCGAAGAACTTGACCTGTGGGTAATCAAAGCCATACCTGAAGCTCTCTCCCTGGATGTGCTGGCTGCCAAAGATTTCTCCGAAGACCAGGAAGCCCTCTGGGACAACCTCTTTCAGGCCATACTCCTGTGCCATCCTGCCATACCAGTCCTTACCGTACCAGCCCCTGTACCTGCTGGTGCCAAGTTGGACACGTCGAGAGCCATACACAAACTCGGTGCTCCTGTCAAAACCAAGCCTGGAGAGGATGCGGGCCATGATAGACGGGTTGTATCTCTGCAGTGTTCCGCATCGAAAGTTTGTGCCATGCAATTTCTCTGTAATGGAGACGGGCTCGCCTGGGATGAGGACATCAGGGTAATTCTCCAGGCGCTCTATATCAGTGTACCTGAAGAAGCGAGGGTGGCGATGTTTGGCGGTCACAGAATCACTCCTCCCACCACTCTTTACTGGTGGCTCCCACTTCGTGATGCCATATATCTCTGCCACATTCTTGCCAACAGGCCAGTCATGGTAGTTTACCAGCAGGAGACCCTCAGAGTACACACCTCTCAGCTTTACCACACCAACACGCTGCTTTCCCGGCCTGCCCTTGAGGTATGATATCTCCCACTTCTCGATAATTTCCTCGGGGATTAGGCTGTCTGGCGGAACGAATATGGCCTCTTCTCCTACCTCAAACTGCCCCTTCCCGACAACGCACTGCCATCCTTTAACCATGGCCAGTTCAATTCTGTCTGCGCCCTCGATTGGTCGCAGTTCTTTGACTTTACACACTTCGACAATTAGACTACTCACCAGGGACTCCTCTCTGCCTTGCGCGCAGATGGGTGCATAACATAATCTTCCCACCACTCACATATCGTAAAGAATGGCGTATTGTCAGGATCAATCATGCCAAGCGTTAGAACAGCAAAACCTGTACCAAGGAAGATTAGCCAGTATACTACCCATCTGGATATGCAGTAGATAATGTTCCAGAAGAGTATGCCCCACTTGCCCCTGTTCAAACCCGTTCTCATCTTGATTCTCCTTTTGACTTTATATGGGTGACGGGAGCCCAGACGCATAGCGACTCAACTCCCGCCACCGGGCAGATTTCAAGTCCGAAACTATGACCCGGCCAGGTGGTGTAGGTTTAGAGGCTATCTAGAGAAAGGAGATATACACCTAGCGTCTGCCCATCCTGGAGCAGCACCCGGAGGCTTGTCAAAGCGCTGCGTCACAGTCGGTAATTGGTGGCGAGCGTACCCCCATATCTCGCCACCGGCAGTGATCTTTACAGAGGGATAGACCACTTCCAACTTATTATGCCGTTTTTCTCTCTTTTGTCAAGTTTTGGCACTGGCTCCTAGCTTTAATGATGCGAGACCGTAAGGTGTGGCACACCATTGAAGGTGCCACCATGTTCGAGCTCGTTGCCCTCTTCACTGTCATCATGAAAAGTAAAGAGATACATGGGCTTGAGCTTGTTCCTCTCCCAAAACTCCTCAGCCGCCTTGTTGGCAGCCTTGGCAACCAGATCGTCAAACGTGCTGCCATCCAGCCCAGGCTTTGGCTCATAGAGCAACTTGTAGTCAGGGCACCCTCTCCATCCAGTACCATAGGAAAGGTGGACGGCTATCTGCCCCCTACCATAGATGCGACTTTCTTTAACCTGTTTGAAGACATGCTCTGCCTTCCACTGGTCGGGCTCCGAGAGTTTGAGCATTTTGCCCAGGTTCTCCTCTGAGTAGGGGTGGCTCGGCAACGCCACGATGAATGACGAGCTGCTCGAGTTGCTGACGAACCCATTACGTATCTTCATCGTTCCTCTCCTTCTGCCTCTCTGTGGCAAGTATTCTCTTCATCGCGGCACCGTTTACGATTAGGAACTCTTCGGGGATGTGCAGATACACCACTGCATACCACCGCAGGTCAAAGTTGTCCATGGGTGTCTCTGCCAAGATGAAGTTTCCTGTGTCCTCTACGCTCCATGCTTCACCAAGCGGTGCGTATTCTGCATGCTCCTTCATCCCATTGATCTGCCAAGCAGAGACTTTCTTCTTCTCTATCAGGAAGGAAGAGCTACTTGAGTTACTTACGAAACCTAGGCGTGATTTCACCAGCCTTCTCCTTTTCAAATCTGTACCTTGACAGCGCGCTGGCGCACTTCAACGCAAGGCCTGGGCGCATCGTACTAAAGGTGAGGACCATCACCAGGCCGTCAGCCAGGGTTGCCCAGCATACGAGGTACTTGCGGAGCCATATCTGGAAGTGCCAGTAGTAATGTATCATCGTGTAGCCGAAGTCCTTGGTGAATTGTCTCATTCGGCTGTGTCCGCAAGGTATATGTCGAGCAGGTCTCGTGCGTACTCGGCGTCAATTATGTTCTCCCCAACGAGGCGCACCTGGCTATCCATCGCGTCTTCAGACTTCTCATAAGCCTCATGCTCATCGAAGTACAGGAGCATCTCGCGTTTGCGAGCCTCGGCGTTCGTGCCAAGAGCTTTTTCTCCGCCAAGTTGCTCAACCAGGTCATGCTCAATTCTGGCCTTCAAGAGATCGTGATCCCTCTTCATTTCTGCAAGGGTAAGGCGGGCATCCATCAGAGTCAACTTCTGTTCAGTTAGTGCCTCGAGTTGGTCGGTAAGTGCTTTCTGGTTCATCTTTGTCTCCTTATGAGTAATGGGGAGTTGCCTCTCCGACGAAGAGTCCACTGGCGGACTCGATGCCCTGTTTTACGTCGATTGGGCGCGAGTCTCTACTTTCCAGTAGCCTCACGATAACCTGGTACTCATTAGCGCCATCATAGGTTATATCAAAGACGTTATTAGCCTCCTCTGCTAGTTTTGTGCCACCTCTGGCATACCGTTTGCCTATGCCAAGCATAGCGTCTTTTCTTGAGCCCATGCTTGTCTGGCTGATAGCAAAGAATACAAGACCGGGTGTCTCAACAACTGCCCCGGCGATTATAGGTGTGACCTCGAGTAATGTGTCGTAGTCACCCTTGCCCACTACCTCA
>Ga0180007_10006172_pt1 | contig 11788 bp, 5 predicted proteins | sample MM_PC_MetaG_FD_121122 | JGI IMG/M metagenome (GOLD analysis project Ga0180007, IMG submission 121122) | Groundwater microbial communities from the Aspo Hard Rock Laboratory (HRL) deep subsurface site, Sweden - MM_PC_MetaG | ecosystem: Environmental > Aquatic > Deep subsurface > Groundwater...
AAAAGAGCAACAAAAACTTATTCAAGAAGCAATGGAGTTAACTAAAATATTTGGCGCAATATGTAATAAAAGTAAATAATTTTAAGAATTTATTATTTGAATTTTGAATTTATTTTGAGTTTTGGACTTTGAAATTTGGTATTAAAATTAAATTTAGTATTAAATATTATTAAATAATTTAAACAATCTCTCCCCATGCTTAAACAAGGAGACCCCGTAGAAAACGGGGCAAGTAAAAAAGAAGGGCAAAATAAGCCGGACGTTTTTGATGTATCCGATACTGTTAATCAGGATCGGGGTTTTGATTTTACTGGCGATAAGGGTGAATATCTTTCTCTAACTGAAGCGTCTAAATATACAAAATTTAGTCAGGATTATTTATCATTGATGGCGCGCACTGGCAGAATGCCAGCTCAAAAATTTGGTCGAAATTGGAAAGTAAGAATGAATGATGTGGAAGAATATATTGCTAAAATTGATAAGAAAAAAAGCCAGCAAGAAATTAAAAAAGCAGTGGCAGAATCTGCTCCAGTTGAAAAGAAAGTTGCTAAAATAGTTAACGCTATTGCCTCCTCTGATAAAGAAATTTATAATCCTTTAGCTGTCAGGAGGTTGACTAATTTTTCTCGCCACAAATTCCAAACTGTGATGGCGAGTTTTTTAATTGTTACTACAGTTGCTTTAACTTCTTTATTCTGGTTGTCGCCGACTTATGCGGGTAAGTTAGAAAATGGATTTGATGTCGCTAAAGACAAAGTTGTGGATGTAGCCAAACAAGCTAAAGATTATGTAGCAACCAAAACAAAGAATACAGTTTTGACAGTATTAAAACATTCAGACAATGCTTTTGAAAAGGGCGAAGAAATTTTAGATAATCCAGACGACAGTTTAGCTAGCGAAACAAAGAAGGCTGGCGTAAAGACAGTTTTAGGAGTGCAAAAAATAGGTGAGATAACTTCGCACAGTATGGCCTTTTTAGAATCACGCAGCGCTAAACGGAAAAATTATATTTTAAAAACAATTGATCACTCTGTAAAACAAGCAATCAGCCAAGCAGACTCAATGACTGATGATTTACGCCAAGCAGTTAAGCAAGTTGCCTTAGCTCCAACTAAAATTATACCAACTCCAGTTAAACAATTAACCGATAAAAGCCTTGCCTTATCTCAAACAGCAATTACTAGTGGAACAAATAGGTTAGACGGCGGAGCAAAGGAAATTTTAATCCGTTCCGGCCAAGGACAAGTAGCCGGCATTAGCGAATCAGCTGATGATTCTAAAGAATCTATTAAAGAGCGTTTGTCAGCTACTGTAAATAATGCGGCCCAGAAACAAAAAGTATTGGCCTATAAAATACACAAAGAAAGTAATGATAATGTTTACAATTTACAGAATATGCAAAAGAGCGCCGGCTTAGCTTTAGTAACTGCAGTGCAGTCAACTATTGCTAAAGCGCAAAATTATGTCCAGCATAAAGTTACTCAAGGAAAATATGCTGTCCAAGGCACGCAAGAAGTTGCTAATGAAAAAGGCGGGCAAGTTTGGCAAAGAGTTGACAATGGATTGTTAGCATTAGGCAATAGTATAGATACTTCATTAGTCGCTTATCAAAATGTAGTTGATGAAGAAACTGTCAAAAGTAAACGATCTATTAGTCGGTTTATTTCAACAAGCTTAGATTTGTTTTTACCTAAAGCCTTTAAACAAAAATTAGCCCTCTTGCAAGAGCAGGCATTAGCCGACACTACCTCCCCCCCAGCCCCCCTCCTTATTAAGGAGGGGGGAGTTATTGCCTCGCCTACAGATAGTTCTGTGACGCCTAGTACAACACCACCCCCCAGCCCCCTCCTTAGTGATAATACCTCCCCCCCAGCCCCCCTCCTTAGTAAGGAGGGGGGAGATACAACCCCACCACTTGCGAGTAGTGTGGAGGGCGATTTAACAGTTGACGGCAACATGATTATTTTTGGATCAGCTGACTTGCGTTCGCCGATTTATGATTCAGACAGTAATTTAGTCATTGATGATAGCGTAGATATTAATAAATATTTAACCGTTGGCAAGGGGACAGGAGCAGAAGTAACAATAGGAGTTGATGATGGAAACAGTTATATTAATTTTGGTGGCAGTGATTTAGGCGAGCAAGGATTTGGTTTTCGCAATCAGGCAGGATTTATTCAGTATAAAAATAAAAATGGTTCTTGGATATCTTTAAGCTCATTAGCGCATTCAGGCGGTGGTGGCGGTAGTGTTACTAATAATACATACAACACCACTAACAACACCACTGACGGCACAGTAACCAGTAGCAGTATTGGACAAGTTGCTTATTATAATGCCGCTGGTGATACAGTAATCGGAACATCAGAGTTGTATATAGACACTACCGGATATATCGGCATCGGAACAACTTCACCGGCAGTTGCTTTAGATATTTATTCCACTAACGCTATTCGTTTACCAGTCGGCACAACCGCCCAACGTCCAACAGGCGGAACCGGCATGTTGCGTTATAATAGCAGTAACAGTAATTTTGAAGGATACAATGGATCTAACTGGTCGGGATTAGGCGGAGTAATTGATGTTGATTCTGATACTTATATCTTAGCTGAATCAAGTTCTGGCGTTGATGAAGACGCGCTATTTTTCTATACTGCCAGCACGGAAAAGATGCGTCTAACTAATAACGGTTACTTAGGAATCGGTACCAGCAGTCCTTACGCTATGTTAACCATCTGGGCCACCAGCACTGGCGCGACTTTATTCAGCGCAGTCAATACTGCTTCTTCTACTTTATTTACAATTTTAAATTCCGGCAATATCGGCATCGGCACCACCTCTCCTAACCATACTCTAGATATCAACGGCAATCTCGGATTAAAAGAAAGCCAATATATAAATTGGGGCTATACGGATGGCTCTAGCGGTTATGGTTTGCGCGATAATTCTGGCACGATTGAATATAAAGCGTCTGGCGGAACATGGGCAGCCATTGGTTCTGGCGGTGGCAGTAATTATGGCGCGGCTAGCTCGCTCTCATTTTATTCCGCTTCCGGCACTACCGCTACCGGCACTACTAACGCTTTACTCTCATGGGATGATACTAATACCAGATTAGGAGTAGGAACTTCTACTGCTTATGCCACTCTTAGTGTTTGGGGTAATACATCCGGAACCGGCGCTGAATTATTTAATATTGTAGATAATGCCTCTACAACTCTACTAACGGTTTTGGATACTGGCAACGTCGGCATTAACGATATTACCCCCACTTACAAATTAGATGTCAATGGTAACGCCCGTTTCACTTCTTATGTGGACGCGAGTTATTTCGTTGCGACTTCTACTTCCGCCACCTCCACTTTTGCTTTCGATATTGCTTCGGCTTCTGGAGATTTTACAATTCATTCAGCTGGTACAACTAATAATTTGTTATTAAATCCTTACGGTGGCAATGTCGGCATCGGCACCACCTCTCCTTGGGGACTATTATCAGTAGACGCTCCGGGCGGGAAGCCGGCTTTGGTTGTTGGCTCTTCTACAACACAGTTTATTGTGGACGCGAGTGGGAGAGTGGGGATTGGTACTGCTAATCCGAATAGTTTATTAAATTTATTTCAAACTCCAGCGGATTTAAGTGATAATCCAACTCTTTCTTTTGGAGATGGTGATACCGGGTTTTATGAAACCGCGGATGATACGCTAAGTTTATCAATAGGCACTATTTTAAGATATTCCTGGTCAGATAGCGCTTTTACTGGAACTACTAATGACGGTTTTTTTCTTTTGCGCGGGGCCGGAAGCGCGGCCACTCCTAGTTATGCTTTTGTTGGAGATGAAGATACAGGTATTTATAGTGATGCAAGTAATTATTTACAATTTTCAACCGGAGCCAGCAATAGAATGACAATTAATAGCAACGGATATATAGGCATCGGTACCTCTACTCCATACTCAAGATTAACTATCTGGGGTGATGGTGGAAATATATTTGAAGCAGTTGATAATGCTAGTAGTACTAAAATGATTATTACAAACTCAGGCAACGTCGGCATCGGCACCACCTCTCCTTGGGGTCTTTTATCTGTAAACCCGAACGGTATCTCTGGTCCATCTTTCGCTATCGGTTCTTCCACCCAGACTGATTTTATAGTTACAAATGGCGGGAATGTCGGTATCGGCACCACTTCTCCTTATACTAATTTATCAATCACTGGTAATCTGGGGTTAAGCGGGAATATTATTGAAGGCACCTGGCAAGGAGCTACAGTCGGTGTTACTTATGGTGGCACCGGCCTTTCCTCTACTCCATCTTATGGCCAAGTGCTATTAGGCAATGCCAGCTCGGGATATACATTAACCGCCACTTCCAGTTTAGGTTTAGTAGCTGATACTGATTTTACAGGAACAGGTTTAATGGTAACTACTGCTTCAGGTGCTTATACCAATCGCGCATTAGCTACCAGCTCTGACCAAATTATTATTTTAAACCCAGATGGAGTATCTGGCGCGCCTACTTTTGATTTACGCAATACTGCTGTTACTTCGTTAGCTAATTTAGCAACTGTTGGTACTATTAATGTTGGTACTTGGAATGCAGACACCATCGCCACTACAAAAGGCGGCACTGGCTTAACTTCCTATGTTATCGGTGACATTATCTACGCCAGCGCCGCTAATACCTTGTCGGCCTTAGCCACTTCCACGGCTGGTAAAATATTACAATTAGATTTTTCAACCGGTCTGCCTAGTTATGTAGCCACTTCCAGTTTAGGTTTACTCGGTTCCACTACAGTCTCTGCTTTAACTGCTAACTATATTCCAAAATGGGACAGTTCAGTTTTCTCTAACAGTGTACTCTATGATGATGGGACAAATATCGGTATCGGCACCACCTCTCCAAATCACAAATTAGACATTAACGGCAATTTAGGATTAAAAGAAAACCAATATATAAATTGGGGTTATACTGACGGTGATAGCGGTTATGGATTAAAAGATAATAGTGGAACATTGCAGTACAAAAGTTCTGGAGGTAGTTGGACTGACATGGGCGCTGGCTCTGGCACGATTAATTACGGCGCGGCCAGTTCGCTCGCATTTTACTCTGTGTCAGGCACAACCGCCACCGGCACCACTAACGCCCTGCTTTCATGGGATGATACAAACGCTAGATTAGGAGTAGGAACTTCTACTGCTTATGCCACTCTTAGTGTTTGGGGAAAGACTAGTGGAACTGGGATGGCCTTATTTAATGTGGTAGATAATGCCTCTACAACTCTACTCACTATTTTAGATACAGGCAGAATAGGAATAGGAACGACTACCCCAACCGCTAAATTAACTATTCAAGGAACAGCCGGACAAAATATATTTACAGTTGCTTCTTCCACTGGCGCGACGATTATGACTATCAACAGCCAAGGTAAATTAGTTTTAAATTCAACTAGCGGTTCTTCTGATTATGAAATAACACCAAATGATGGTTTACTGGGCATTGACGGATATTTAGGAGTCGGGACATCCACACCAGTGCATGAATTAAGCGTCACTGGCAGTGCTTATATTACTGGTTCATTATTTTTTGCCGACGGATCATTTATGAATAAAGCCAGCGGCTGGGAAGTAGCTAGTAATTTGGTTACTTTAAGCACAGCCAGCGATAAAGTTGGCATCGGCACTTCTTCTCCTTATGCTAAATTATCTTTAGTTCATACTTCGGCCAGCGCTGGTGAAGATATTTTTGTAATATCTACCAGCACTAGTGGATTAATATTTAAAGTAAACGCTTATGGCGCCACTTATGCTGACGGGGCTTATTCCAGTCCGGCGGCTGACTATGCAGAATATTATTATACAATAGATACTGATTTGCAGTCTGGCGAGGCAGTTTGTGTGGACATAGAAAGGGATAATGCGGTCAAACGGTGTGCGCGCGGTGCGGATGGGAATTTGATGGGTATTATTTCTACTAAACCAGCAATTATCGGCAACTCGCCTTTGGGCAGAGAAAATAATCCAAATTACGCAGTGGTTGGTATACTAGGGCAAGTGCCAGCCTTTGTTTCTGATGAAAACGGACCGATCAGGCCGGGCGACAGCTTAACTTCGGCTTCTTCCACGCCGGGATATGCAATGAAGGCCGGACCGAGCGATCCGACTGTTGGTGTAGCGTTAGAAAGCTTAATCGGAGAAACTGGAAAAATAAATGTTTTAATATCTAGACGAAATAAATCTTTAACAGTAGAAGAAGTTGAACAGCAAATTATTGAGAGAATCGCGGCTATGGAAATAGAAGATGAGGTAGCGATTTTAGTGGCGAATGCGGTGGATGGCTATGACTTTGATCCAGTGGTGACGGAAATAATTGGTGGAGAGTTGGCTTTGCTTTCAACAAAGTTTGACGGCGCGTTGACCGTGCAAAAAGACGAATTAACTAATTTAATCAATTCAAAGACTTTAACAACAGATCAGAGTTTGGTGGCGCTAGCCTCGGCAGTAGACGGGTTGGCGGTGGCGGTTGATGAGAATGGAAGCTTGATTTCAGAATTACAGGAAGAATCCGAATTGTTAAATGGTTACATTGTTGAATTGTTACGACAACGAGAGCAAACAGATATCACTGGTAATTCAAGCACTACGATTTTGACAGTAGCACAGAGCGGTGACGGCAATATCGCCGAATTTAAAAACGCGTCTACGACGGTTTTAGCGATTATAGCTGGTCGGAACAGCTATAGCTGTTCCGACCAGCAAAGCGACTGTCCGTTTGAAGCAGTCGTGAAGATAGCCGACAATATGGCCTTAGCGTTCGGCGATGAAGAAAATGTAACTTTTGCCTATAATCCTGATGAACATAAGATGGAGATTATATCTAGCGACGAGGATCTGTATATTGGATTAGGAACAGGGAGAATGATTATTGCCGGAGCGTTTGAGACTCTACCTCCCCCTGACCCCCTCCTTAGTAAGGAGGGGGAACTTGCCCTTGAAGTTCGTGGAAGCACTGGAGTTAATACACACGCATCTTCTACAGCCACTGCCTTAACGGTTGAACAAAATGGCAGTGGTGATATTGTAGAATTTAGAAATGCGACTTTAGCGGTAATGACGATTGCCAACGACGGAGATGTAGAAATCGCCGGTGGTAATTTAGAAGTTTGCGTGGGGGCTTGTCCGGACACGGAAAGTTTTATTCCTGGTTCAGAAGGAGATTTAGGCGTGGAAGCATCTGTCTTTGCTAAAGATTATCGTGTTCATTGTCCGGATGGTTGGGTGGAAGTTCCAAGAGATAATAAACACACTTTCCAGAATTTCTGTGTGCAGAAATACGCCCTCACCCCCGACCCCTCTCCCGCGGGGAGAGGGGAGCCTGCTCTCACGAACGTGACTTTGTCAGAGGCAAAGGATTATTGCCGAAGTTTGGGTGATGGAAATCATCTAGTTACTGACGCGGAATGGATGACCATTGCCGAGAATATTTCAGCTTTGCCGATTAACGATATGAGCGAAGATTTAGGCATTCAGTTAAGTAATGGAATTTCCAGCGGATCTAATGTAGTTAGCATGGCGGAAGCAGAAGATCCTAATATTGATGGATGTAATTTATACGCTAGTTTGGGAAATGAAGAAAACGCGTTTAGCGAAACCTGCCAACTGCGGGGAACAAACGGAAATACCTCTGATTTCGGATATACAGGAACAGAGACAGATTATTCTGTTGCCTATGACGTTAGCAGTGTATCCCGCTCCAGCATTAGAACAGCCGTGCTTTCTAACGGTCAGATTATCTGGGATGTTGCCGGTAACGCGGCTGAATGGGTTGATAATTTAGTAATTGCAAGTGAACAGCCCTCCTCCACTAAAGCTACAGAGGGCAAGCCTATTTGGCTAGAATATAGCGAGATTACTAAATACGCCAATATGTCTAACATCAGACCATCAGGATATAATTGGACTAGCGCGAATGGCATTGGTCAAATTTATACTGACTATGACGCTGGTTCAGCTACTCGTGGCAGTGTTCGGGGCGGGTCGTATTTAGATGGTGAACGCGCTGGTGTGTTTAGTTTAAATTTATCAAATAGTCCGGATTATTTTGGGGATGAGGTTGGATTCCGTTGTGCTAAATAGAAATAAATAGAATTTAGTGAATCAATACCCCTCCCCCAACCCTGCCTACCGGACAGGCAGGCCCTCCCCTTAGTAATCAATACCTCCCCCTAACCCCCTCCTTGGTAATCAATACCTCCCCCTAACCCCCTCCTTGGTAAGGAGGGGGAACTGGACTAAATATCTTTTTTTATGTTTTTAAATCTATATGGGTTTAATTATAAATAAATACAGATTTAAAAATATAATTCAAACTTTCTAAACCCAGTTCCTCCCCCTTACCAAGGGGGAGGCTAGGAGGGGGTCGTGTTCGGAGGGGGCCGGGGGGAGGTATTGTCTGGAGGAAATAAATTAGTGTAAATTTGTGACAAACAAATGAACGAAGTGAAAATAGAAAACCTATTCAAAAACACCGAAGAATTGCTAAAGAAAATAGTTAGTATAGTATATTTAAACCAAAAAACCACTCCCTTTTGGGAATGGTCTTTGGTCGCCTCAACAGGCGTGAGAACTGAACTTGTCAATTTAATTATAGTATAGCAGATTTAAAATATATGTCAAGCCTACGTCTCCCCCTTCGCTCCATCCGACGCTAAAGCTATGGACGGTAAAAAAGCTACGAAGGACAAGAAGGCTTCGGCTTGCAAGCAAGCTTATTACCCATAGGGCCGTGGAGGTAGGGGGAATTGAACCCCCGAGGCTTGAATTGACAAGTCCAGCCCCACACCTGTTACCCCCACAGCAATTACATTATAACATATCAATCATATCTAAATTTTTTTACAGAAAATTAGTGCAAATTCGTATTAGTGAAAATTAAAGATAGAAAATTTATTTAAAAACACCGAATAATAGAACACCTGCCTTCGCCAAGGCTACGGCAAGGCACGCAGATTTAACGGATTAGACGGATTAAAACAGATCCGTGTAAATCTGTTATATCCGTTAAATCCGTGTGCCATGTGGATTATAATGGTGGCACTGTCAGATTCTAATCATATAAATCTTATCAATCATTTGCTAAAAAAATAGTTAGAAAAATTGGCAAAAGATTAATATGATTTATAAGATATTAATTATAATTTTATGCCAAAAATACCAGAACATGACAATTTTGTGGTGGATTTAAAAAATAAGCCAAAAGCAGAGTTGCCAAACAAATTAAATCAATCCTCATTCATGAACTTTGTTCAATACAACAATGCTTTTTTGTTAGTGCTGGTTTTAGGAGTGGTAATGTTCTCTGGTTTGGCTATGGCTAGTGAAGAAGTGCGTGATGCCACAGTCGGTAGTAAACAGGTATCAGCTGAAGGAGTTGATAATACATTATTGCTGGAATTAGATCTGGACAATTTTAATATGGATTTTACGATTACCGGTATTATTGAAGATGAAGAAAAATATTTGGTTAGTTATAGTTATGTTGATTTCGCCCTCACCCCCCAACCCCCTCTCCCAGGGGGCGAGGGGGAGAATGAAGGGATATGGCAGTATGTAGAAAAAACAGCAACGCGTAGAATTTCTAAGCCTTTTCGGAAAGATTTAGGGCTGTATTTGGCCGGCCAGCTAAGGCAGGAAGCTACATCGCGCATTAAAGCATTGGCCAAGCTGCAAAAGCAAGAACAGACAAAAGGGCAGACTCAAGTTGTGCAAGTAACCGAGTATTCTGGTTTAATCGGCAAAGTTTTAGATTTATCCAGCACAGTATTTGCCGGATATGAACCAGTGAAAAAAGTAAAATTAAAAACCCCATCAGTTGACAGGGATATTATGCGTCGTGTTTCCAGTGGTGGGGAAGATTTAGTTGAAGTGTATAATGAGTGGGTTGAAGGGCATACAGATGAAGTTGTTGATTTAAATAGTAGCGCAGGTGATGAAGTATTAGTTGATCAAGAGGAGATTGTCACGAATGAAAACCCGCCTTCGTCCGCGGACTACGGCGAGGCAAGCGAATCACAGATTAGCACAGATATTGACAATGCAGAAGGTGAGGTGGCGGGTGAGACCATTGCCAGCGATGAAAGCGCTGTAGTAGAAAATACAGAAAATACTTCTGTAGAAGAAATTCCAGCTGTAAACCCGCCAGCTGGCGGATCGACCGAGGAGGTTGTACCAGACTCTATTCCAGAGACAGAACCTACTCCTGAACCCGAGCCAGAGACAGTAGTAGAGTCTACTCCTGAACCTGAACCTGAAGATACTCCTGCGCCCGAGCCGGTGGTAGAGTCTGTTCCTGAAGTTGTAGAGTAAATATTTAGTTCAATACCCCTCCCCTTAGTAATCAAGACCCCCTCCTAGCCTCCCCCTTAGTTCAATACCTCCCCCTAACCCCCTCCTGAACAATACCTCCCCCTAACCCCCTCCTTAGTAAGGAGGGGGAATTGGATTTAGAAATTTATATTATGTTTTTAAATTTTTGCGGGTTTATTTGTAAATTTATAAAGATTTAAAAACATAGCAAAACATCCTTAGTCTAGCTCCCCTCCCCTTACTAAGGGGAGGGGTTGGGGGAGGGGTATTATTTGGAAGAAATAGTCATGACCCTAATCTATAATAAATCTAAACAAACACCTAAGCGGAAGTATTTAAGAAATAATACTACCCCAGCAGAAAAGCTATTATGGCAGAGAATAAAAAATAAGCAGTTAGGAGTGAAATTTAGAAGACAATACGGCATTGGGTATTATATAGCGGATTTTTGCTGTCCTCAAGAAAAAATAGTTATTGAATTAGATGGAGGTGCTCATGAAGAACAGGAACAGAAAGAATATGATGTTTGGAGAACTGATAATATAGAGGATCTAGGATTTAGAGTAATTAGATTTAAAAATGATGAAGTAAAGTATGATATTGATAATGTTTTAAAGAAGATTAAAGGGTTGCTTTAATATTTTTGATGAATAAAAATAAAAAACAGCCCCGAGTCTTCGGGACTGTTTTTTTGTAAATTTTTGCGCGCTATTTTAAATCATCAGCCAAAATCCAATTAAAAGCACAACTTGAAGCGCCGTTCCTAGATAAAAATTAATTTCAGTTTTAATAATTTTATAATGACAAAATTGGTGAAGATTTTGCATGGGAGTAGTAATTTTATGTAATAATTTAAAAAAAGAAATATTTGTTCTTTCTGTAAGTCTATAAACAGCGCTTAGCCAGTCAGGCAGGAGCGCGCCGATAATCGCTATAATAATATTAAGAGTAAAAGTAAAATTTGGTTTGAACAAAAAAAGAGTGAGAAACATAACAAAAACGAACATGTGATCTATGATAGCGGCTTTAGCCATAAAGGCAACACTGGCATTTTTAAATTTTTTTTCATCGCCGTGTGGAATAAAATCTAAAATATAGTGGGAAAGTAACCCAATAAAAAAAGCTCCCAAAGGATTTATTATGCTTTGGCCGATGGCAATACCAGTAGTGGCGTGGACTGTTAGGTACATGGTTAAGAAATTTTTAATTTTTAAAATTTTTAATTTTGTAAATAAATTTTAAATATTAATTTTTAAATCTTTCGCGTCACTAGTGCGAATTTTTAGAATTTAAAAATTAGATATTATTTAAAAATTACAAAATTAAAAATTAAATCTGGTGCCCGAGGTGGGAATCGTCCCGTGCAACTCGCTACGCTCGTGACGGGGTAAAAACCCACAATTATATTTATTTTCTTGCGCTTCGT
>Ga0180007_10006173_pt1 | contig 11787 bp, 24 predicted proteins | sample MM_PC_MetaG_FD_121122 | JGI IMG/M metagenome (GOLD analysis project Ga0180007, IMG submission 121122) | Groundwater microbial communities from the Aspo Hard Rock Laboratory (HRL) deep subsurface site, Sweden - MM_PC_MetaG | ecosystem: Environmental > Aquatic > Deep subsurface > Groundwater...
TATGAGGGGATTTTATTTAAAACAAAAAAACCACAACCCTACGCGGGTCGCGGCATTAATAAAACATTTCCTCCTTTGTTTAACATAGAAGTAAATTAACAATATGAAACCCCTCAAAACGAAGTTCCTTTTTTGATTATATACCCTTAAAATTATTTGTCAAGGAACTAAACTGTGGATGATTTAAAAACCCTCTTTAATTCTGCAGGTCGGAACCCTTAAAAACGCTTCGGGATTATTATCTTGCGCCCAATCGCAGTACCAAAGACGGGCATAACTTCCCCTGGTGCCCCGGCGACACAAACTACATAATCCACTTTTGTTATATGCCCCCAATTTTTTTCCGCACTTACAAGTCATAGTTTCTTTAGGGCTTCCTTTAAATTATCAATAATTTCGTATAACTCTTTGACTTTAAAATACCTTTCTTTAAATCTTAAGCTTTCTAATCGCTCCCATTCGCCCATTCCATATTTACTAACTATTGCGTGAGCGAATCTTCCTAAATTTCCGTTTAAATACTTGTTGCATTTGGAACATTGTGGCTGGATATTAACCGGGTCAAAATCTAAAGAGTTGCGATGAATGTAGTGCCCGGAATCATAGTCTTGCCATCTTCCTTCCAGTCCACAAGTAAAACACCTTACATTTCCTTTCCAATCAGCGTTTTTTAGGCGAACAAGTTTACTCATTAAGTCCCAAGCAAAAATCCTTGGGTTTTTATATTTTCTCGGCTTTTTGGCTAATTCAATCATTTTTGTAGCTTAGAAATCTTATTTAGATTCCTTTTTCATAATAGATTATTTTGATTCATTTAAAATAAATCTCACAATTTCAATCTTTTCTTTACAAGCATCACAAAGCGTCGGTTCAATAAAAGAACAAGATTTCCTTTTTGGATTTCTTTTAGCCAAAAACACCAATAATTTATCGGCAAGTTTTATTTCTTTTTTTGTGTATCCTTTTAAAGTTGATTTGTCTCTCATAATAGATTATTTTAATAAACTAAATTCTCAACTTTGGTTCTACGAAAGGAATACCGATTAAATTAAACAAATCTTCTTCTTCCCGACAGATTGCTTCTTGTCCTTTTTTGATGAGTATTCCGTTTTTTGATTTATAGCCCGCCTTGACCCAACCACTTGCTAATACCTTATACGAAAAATCAGCCGAGCCAGTTCTTATTGCTAAAATGTTGCCCCAATTTTTTTCATTGGCCATAAATAAATCCAATTTAATTCCTTCTGGTAAAATCCGTTGCGTATATTTTCCCGTGGGTTCGCCCTTAACTTTTTGTAATTTATTTACTTCATTGTTAAATCCCCATAAATCTTGCGGGATACAAACTATCTCAATGTCTTTTACTTCTGGTTTCTGACGCCTGATACTGCCAGCTATTTTAATTCTTTGACAATAAGGTTTTAACAACTCAAGATATTTTTGAGCGATTTTTTGGGCTTCTTTTAATAACATAATAGATTTATTTTAATAGGTTTGGGAGATAAAAAGTTTGATTAGGGGTAAATATCTATCAACTTGTTCTCTATCACCATCTTTTTCTTTTTCAGACAATTCTGAATACGGAGTTTTAATTTGTAAATCCCATCTTTCCAAAACCCTTTCAAGTTCTTCTGATGGACAATTTTCTCTTAAAATCTTATGGCACCATTTTTGCCAATCAGACCATCGCTGATGTTCAATATCAGCTAATTTTTCTCTTAATTTCTCCCATTCTCGTCCAATATGAATTTCTTTCTTCATCTCTTTTGGCTTATCGCATTCAAATACTCCAAAATATAATTCTTTTTTCATATATTTGGGTTAGATTTTAGATGTCCCGCGGGGAATTTTATGATTCTTATGCCACATATCTTCGGCTTGCCATATTGCCACTACAATCATTTCTCTTATATCCTTTAATTCTTCTAATGTTAAATTTGTTATTTCGCAATTAATGGAAAAATCAACCTCTCCCTTATGATAACCAATTGAAATTAAATCTATTTCTTTTTTCATATATTTAGATTAAAAATTTACTAATGAGGACGGAGAAAACCATCGGGCTATCGTTTTAAACCATTTCTAATGATTATTCATCTCCGCCCTCGCTGGCTCGTCGGATGACTTAAAATTTCTAATACTGCAACTTTCTAATACTTCTTTTAATGAATTTTCTAAATCTTCCATCTGACAGACTTCTGGCGGAAAATAATGATTGACTATTTCCCACGCCAACTCATTTATTCTTTGTTGTTTTGTTTGTTTCATCTTTTTAGCTTCTCGCATTTTTAATTTTATTCTCTAAATCTTGAATTTTACATTCAAGTTCCGAGATATCAACTTCAAAATCCATAAAGTTTTTGGCGGCGAGAAGTTTCCCCAATTTAACAAAAATCTCTATCCAAGTCGGCTCATAAAGTTCCGCATCTCCGTAGTCAAACTGTCTTTTAGGTTTATTCCATCTGAACGCTCTCGCAAATTCTTTTCTTATTCTCAAATCATTGGTAACCCCTTCTTCGTGAGATTGCCCAATTTTAGTTAACTCTATTATTAAGTTTTCTTTTGTTTTCTTCATCTTTTTTAGCCTATCTCATAAATTGGCTGGTTAATTTATTAATTGCTTTTACTAATTCGTTGATTTTGTCCTGTGTTTCTTCGTTCTTGATTAAAGTATGAAGATGGTGTCGGTAATAATTTAATATATTCTATTTCACTATTTTTTTGGGGGGAGATATTTTTCCATAAATCAGGGCGGCAAATGTGGCACAAACACTCACACATACCACCGTTACAATGAGGGCATTTTTCTTTATGTATTCCTATTATTTTATTTTTTATCTTCTCCATATAGGTTGAGGGGGGTTATTTTATATCCCATACTTTTAAGAATGTCTATTGTGTTATTTCTTTTTTCATAATTCGTGAGTATCAATTATGCTTCTTACCACAAAATCATAAAACTTTGTTTTATTTTATCTTTCATCTTGATATGGGGGTTAGGGGGTTAATCCCTTTTTTAGCTTATCGCATTTAAGCTGGTTAAAATAATTTATTTTCTTGATTTCCGAATCTTCTAAAATAACTATATTGTTTTTCATCTCTCATAAAATCGTAAAATTCTTTTTTTACGAAAAATTGTGGCAAATTAACCCAACGAGCTAAACTATTATATAATCTTTTGTCTTTAAAATTTTGCTCCCTGACCGACTTAAAACGCATACAGTATGGACGAATTTGTAATCCATAATCTTTATTCCATTTTTTAATTTTATTGAATCTATACAAATCGTCTTCAATCGTAGAATCAAATCCTACCAAAACATAAAATCTAAAACTTTTTATTCCTACTTCCCTTAAAATATCAATACCTCTCTTTATAAGTAACTCGGTCTTTATATTGTCCCAAGCAAACCAGAGATTAGATAGCTTGGTTCTTTTTAATTCTTTTACTATTTCTTTTGTCAAAATTCTTAAATCAAGACCTTGGTTAAATTCACAAATAAGATTTTCTTTTTGAACCTGTAAAAGTATCTTGTTCAGATGTTCTGGTTTAGCAGTGGCGTTGTTATCTAAAAAAATTATTCGTTTATGTTTCTTATTCCAAAACTCGTAAATATCAGCGTTCTCTTTTATCATTCCTTCTTTTAGTGGTACAAAACAAAATGGACATTTTCTTATACAACCCCTCGTAGTAAATCCCAATGAATAGTCCATTTTCGGATATAATCCATAATCGGGCATTATATGTTCTACCTCTTCTGGCAAAACTTTTCCAAAATCTTCTGTTCCCGAACCGCCAACATCATCAAATCCATATAGTATTTTTGAATCAGTAAATATTTTTGAAGCATAAACTTTGTCATATTTTTTTAGCGGAATAAATAATTCAACTTCATTTCCTTGCTTTTTATGCCATGCAGACAGCTTCATCAGTGCAAGATTTGGTATTTTACTATCAATATCATATAATCCTATTTTCATTCTTTTTAATTCGTATCTTAAGCTGGTTAGTTTAGCTATTTATCGTTTTTCTTCATCTTGATTAGGGGTTAGAGGGTTGGATGTATCTCCTTTTTAATCTTATTCTCTAAGTCTTCTAATTTACATTCAAGTTCCGATATATTTCCCTCAAAATCTGTAAAGTTTCGTGCGGCGAGAAGTTTCCCTAATTCAACAAACACTTCTACCCAAGTCGGCTCATAAAGTTCGGCATCACCATAATCAAATTGTCTTTTGGGTTTATTCCACCCAAACGCTCTCGCAAATTCTTTTCTTATTCTCAAATCATTAGCAACCCATTCTTCGTGAGATTGTCTAATTTTGGTTAGTTCTATTATTAAAAAATTTTCTTTTGTTGCTTTCATCTTGATATGTTAGGGGTTAGACGGAGAAAACCATCAAGCTATCGCTTCAAACTATTCCTAATGGTTATTCATCTCCGCCGCACCGATTAAATACTCTGATTAAATATTTATTCCAGTCTTTTATTTCTTCCAACCAAGTTTTAGGGTTAAATCAGCTCGGGGAAAGATTTAGCAACCTTATCCAAATCTCTTAATTCCATACGCTTGGCATAATCTCGCCTTGACCATAATTCTCGCATTCCTTCTTCTTTGTGCCTCCACCAATTATGATAAGTCTGATAAAAAACGGCATTCCCTTTTTTATTTATTATCCCTTCTTTAATACACCAATCAAGTATTCTCTGGTAGGTATGCCCCAAAATTCCATTACTAATTCTTTCACCAACACAATGTTCTAAATATTGTTTTTCAAAATCTCCCAAATCACCCCTTATTTCTTCAGTAGTATAATCGTTGGGCCAGCGCTTAATAGGAACATAATACTCAATTTCTATTTCTTTATTGTTTCTCATTTTATTATTAAAAATTCTTCTATTTGTTCTTTTGTGTTATTTTTAATTCCATACTTTTTGTGAAATTCTTTATGGTCTTTTTCAGATAGAGTAATCCCGTTATCTATAACAAATCGGAGTTCGGGATATTGAGCGAAATTCTGAATATGATGTGGATGTAATTTCCCGCCCTTTATTTTTGTCTTCTGACAAGTAAAATTATCCCGTTCGAAAATACCATTTCTCCATTCTTTATACATTCTTGAACCATATAAAATTTTATTTTGTCTCTTTTTTCCACCCTTCCAATTCGGGTTATCTTCTTGATTTCTTGTTTCTCTCATAAATTTAGATATCTTCTTTTTTTGTTCATCACTCCTGATAGAACCCTTAGCAAATTGATTTCCTTTCATCCAATTTTTCATTTTTTCTTTCCATTCTTTTGACTTTTTTCTTCCCTTTAATGCTATAGATATTTTTAAAGAATGCTCTTTAGTTCTTGGTGGTTTATTTTTTCCTTTATTCGCTATAGATATTTTATATTTAGATTCAATAGATAATTTTTTTCCCAACATTCCATATGAGCTTTTACACCCTTTTTTTGATTGACTAATTCTTCTTCGGTGTTCATCTGATTGTTTGAAACCCTTTTTAGGCATAGTTCAATTATATCATTTATTTAATACTTTAACAACTACTTCACCAGTAATTTTATCAAAGTTTCTAATGTCCAAATTTTAGGATATTCTTGTTCGGCGCGCTTACTTGCTTCAGCTATTTGTTTGTCGGAAAAATCAGATAATTCCCGCGCGGCCCTTAAATGTCGTTTAATCGCCCGCTTAAATTGAGTGTGGTTTTCAAGGACAACCTTTTTATCTTCTAAAAATTCACCTATAAGCTGTATATGTCTTTGAGGAGAATCCTTGAGTTTTTGAATTTCTTCTTTTAAGTTAAATGGAGAATCCGGAGCCGAAGGCGACGGAATATCTATATTCTTATCATTCTTATCATTCTTATCATTCTTTATTGTGTCCGTTTGTTGTCCGTTTGTTGTCCGTTTGTTGTCCGTTTTGCTGTCCATACTTTGATATTCTTTCCATTTTACTATGGTTATAAGCCTAAATTTGGTTGTTTTTTGTTGTTCTATTTGATGTCCGTTTTCAAGGGTTTGTAGTATTCGCTCAATAGTTGTCGGTGGAATACCTGATTTTTTTGATAATTCTTCTCTTCCTGTTATGAGTTGGCCATTTTTGATTATTATAATTTTCTCATTCCACATAAATTTATTTTCTTTATGGTTGGCTAAAAGTAAAAGAGTTGTCCATAGCCAAGCATACGCGGGTTTTTGTGCTATCGGATTATCAAGTAATTTTCTATGTAATTTAATCCATCCATTTCTCATTGAGGTTGGTATATAAGCAACAAAAAGCAGCATAGGTGAACCCAACCTCTAAGTTTTGTTCGTTCCTACGCTGCTGCTTATTGCCTATATATTTTTTAGAGGTTGGTTTCATATACCATCAGTATAAACTTTTTAAAAAACAAGTCAATAGCTATCTGTGGATGAAATTGGGGGCTACACGAATATTTCCCTTTCGGGACGGCACGGTAGCCCGCTAAATAGCGACTAATTGAGCTAAGCGTTGGTCATATCCTAATAACGATCGGGGACACCCCGGTCCTTTTATCAAGAAGCCGCATCACTCTCGCCCCCATTTATAAATTAAGATTCTAATAATTCTGCCCACTTTGAAATTCCGCTTGTAAATTTTGGAGTTTCTTTTTTAAGGCGCGGATTGTTTCTAAAATCGTTTTATTGGCGATTCTCATTTGTTGCCAACTACGATATTCTTCTGTCTGTTTGGCCTTGGCTTCGGCCATTCGGTCTGTCATCTCGCCGCTTAATTTAATTTCTTCCCACTTCTTGGCATAGGCGATCTCGGCTTCCAGTTCAAAATTTCCCGCCGTGTTAAGGGAAGCTGACAAAATTACTAAATAGTCGGCAAGCAAATTTGGTGAATCCAGCTCCCCCTTTTGAAGTTTAGTTATGATGTCGTTGACTTTTAATTCCATTAAAATGATATGTCTTTAGGGTCTATTCTCTCTTCGTCAATAATTGGGATTTCTTCTTCTTTTCCCTCCGGGACTTGTCCGGGGATAGTAAATTGTCCGGTCTTTTCGTCAAGTTCTGTATTCGGATGCAGGAAGTAATAAACTTTAATCATCTTGCCTTGAACATTTGAGAGAATTGCCATTACCTTGGCCTTCTTGCCTATCCAATTCTTTGAATCCTCGCCATAACCATCAATTAAAGTATTAAGCGATGTCTGATTAAAACTTACATTTCCTTCTCTGCCGTCTGATAACTTGATAAGGAATACATCCTGTATGCCAAATTGACCCTCTATCGGTTTACCTTCATTGGCAATTGTAATAATATCATTATCTTTATAGTCCTCGCCTTTCTTAAGAAAAGCGCCGATACTTATTTTCTTTTTATAAATCATAGTATTTGACCGTTCACTTTCTGCGTTATTCTGTATAGGGATAACGCCGATAAGAAAGCGGCTTGATTATCTTCATTACTTATACTTCGTTTCTCAACTAACTCTCCATTTTTTAATCCGATTACTATATGACCCTTAATGTCGGGATAAATTTTCATTTCTTCCATTAAGATTTGATAGCCGGCCATTTGGTAAAACGCTTCCGGATAAACGCCGCCGGTCTTAATATCCCCAATCCACTTCTCGCCATCTATCTCGGCCACAAAGTCGCACACTCCGCCTAAAAACTTACTTTCAGAATAAAGATGCAGTTCGCTTTCAAGAAATTTTACTTTATTATCTTGTGTCCATTCAATAAACTTTTGAATTTGGTCGTTTTCATCTATGGCTTGCGGGTCAATCATTCCATTATTGTTTTTAATTGCGCCCTTAATTCGTTCTTCAATTAGGGCGTGAATATCTTTTCCCTTTTCTCCCGCCGTTTCTTTCTTTCTGGTGTGGGCTTTGCGGGCTTCTTCTAAAATCCTTTTGAAATCATCAGCATCTACCGATAACACATTGTTATCTCTTTTAACTGGCAACTTTTCATCAATATAATCCACCGCCATATTCGCGGCCCACGAAATTAAGGCGGGTTTCGCTATCACCGAAAGCACGGTAGTAATTCCAGTCATTCTTTCGCCATTAAACCAATGAGAATGTCCTTTCTCCTCAAATCGGTATCCTGTTTCTATTTTACTCATAATTTTTTTACTCATAATTTTTTAGTTAGTCCCATATATAATTATCCTTTCTATTTCTTGAATTAAACTATTAAGTTCTTCGGGTTCTAAAACACTATTTAATGCTTCAGCTATGTCTTGAATGGATAAACTTACTTCGCCTTTTCTTGATTGTTTTAAAACACTAACTAATTCGTCAAATTGATTTTCTGATTTGTTTGACATAATTTTTATTCGGGAAGGGGCGATAGATGATTGTGAGCTTCACAGCCTCAATCTTACTGCAGAATTACTATCGCCTCCGCCCCGAATGTGAACCTCTTAAAACTTTGGCTTCTCTGGTTTCTCAAAATCTCCGCTTTCGGCTAATTCCACCAGATAATCAATCGCCTCATCTATTGAAGTGGTCTTTGTTTCGGGTTCAAGTAGATAGCTGCGGTTTTTGTCTTTGCCGAGAATTTGGATTTTAATTTCGTCTATTTTAATCATATTTTGCTTTTCTCCTTTCTGATTTTCTTTCTTAGGCGCCCAACCTTTTTAGCGGCTATCTCTGCCGCGCGCTTATCGTATTTTTTGTAGGCTTTTTCTATTGGTTTCATAAAATTGTTTCTAACAAAAAATATAAACATCCAAATCCAAATATGGCGAAAAGTAAGCCGAAGGCCGGTAAGATAAATTCTGTAAATAGTTGTTTCATTTTTGTTTTTTATAAAAATTTATGTCAGTTCTGTTTAATCCAAAATAATATCCAGAACTATCAAATTTCCAACCAAATTCTTTAACAAGTTTTTCTATCTGTTTATCAAACTTATCGTCAAAACCATCGTATTTAATTTTTAGTTTTAGTTCTTTCATAAGTTTCAACCACCACCCCGTCCTGCGATATTCCCCCAAATATGAGCTATGCTCATCCCTCCGACTCATAGAGTCCTTGGTTTTTTGAGAATATCACGGGAACGGGGCAGGAAGTTTATTTGGGACAACAACTCCAAATATGACATTTGCCATCTCTCAAAAGTTGTGAAGCTAAAATTATCTGGTCACGGTAGTCATAAATATTAGCATTACGCATTTTATATTTTCCAGCATATTCAGCCCAACTGGCTGGCTGAAATTGGAGTAGACCGATTGAGTTTAAATTTACTTTGGGTTCATTGCCGATAATATTCGGATTCATCCCTGATTCACATTGAGCAATTTTTATCATCAAAGAAGGTTCAACACCATATAACCGAGTTACATAATTTATAGTGTCCAAAACTTCTTTCGGCATCGGCTCAATCTTTTCCGTTAATTGCTTATATTGGGCATAAGCGGGAACTATCGGCTCGCTTAATTCTTTATAAACTATTGAGCCGCCGTAAAAGACAATAAAAGCGATAACGAGATTAAGCCAGATAAGCATCTTTATAGCGAGGCGGGTGCTTCTCCGCTTATGATTCCACCATACTTTTGGATTATACATAGGTTTTGGGTTAGTTGCTTATGCTTCCATTATATACCCATACCAAATACTTGTCAAGCTTTTTTGTCCACAGATAGTTTTTCTTTATTTATTATCTGCTGAATCCTTTGTGCGGATAAATGAAAAATCCCCGCTATTTGATAAGAAGAAAACTTCTTTTTTGAATAATCAAGGATTTTTTTGTTTCTTTTTATATTGGTTTTTTGATATGATTTGTAGGCCATACCAAAAGTATATACCCCCCAAAAATACTTGTCAAGTGGATAACTAAAAAGCCCCCGCAACTGCGAGGGCTTATCCGAATTATTCTTTTGACTTATCTACAATGAATTGTTGAAGCGCTACTAAAATTGTATTGATGATGGGAATTATAAAGGCATACTCTGGCGGGAATTTTACCACTCCCAATAAATTAAGGAGTAATGCCACTGCCGCCGAAACAATGGTCCAGCCGAAAACCTTTAAGATATGAAGCCCGGCCGGTTTATCTACCTGAAAACTCCCTGAACCAATTAGGGTTCTCATAAAATTATTCCTCCTTTTTTTCTTTGCCCTCGTCAACTCCTGTTTCCGTAGGAACTTCGGGGGCCACGGGGGTTTCTTCTGGTGTTGGTGTTAATATTTCTTCCATAAAAATATAAAGGTTAGTAATTATTTACTGCCGACCTTTAGTTTCCAAGCTGGCGGATAAATACCCAGCCAAGAATTATAAGAAATCCGATTAGGATAAGAGGCTTAACAAATAAGTCCAGAAGTTCAATTATTTTACCGACCCGAATAAGGTTTTAAGCAAATCCGAGAAATTAGCTCTTCCTATTATATCACCATCAAAGGGTTCCATAAAAGCGTCTACCTCTTCCACTTTATCCCAGCCGAGATTCGTGATGGGTTGTGAGTTCACTAAATCCTCAAAGTTGGGTTCGGCTTTTATCCAATACCTTTTTCCGTTTAGCGTGAGAAAAACTTCTTTTTCGTTTTTTTTTCTTAAAAGTTTTGGCATATCGTCGCCCCAGTTGCCCGCCTGAAAAGTCCATAAAGAAAATAGGCTAATCGGCTGGCTACCGAGGTAATATTGATTATTTTTTAATGTAATCCACTTTTCACAAGGAGAATAACTATCTCTTATCTTTAAAGCCCTAATTCCTCCGGCCAATAACGCATATCCCCTAAAGAATATAAAATGTCCGAGATTCGCTCCTATGGGCATAAACGCTCCCCCGCAGCCGTCGTTCTGAAAGATAGCTTGGGCGATAGCGTCTATCTGGAGGCTGGAAATTGAGTAATAAGGCCCTATGCGCCATTTTAGAGCGTTCTGTGTCGCTTCGGGAGAGATACCACCCCTATTCCTTAACCAATTCTCTTGCAGGTCTGGGCCCTCATTTGTGGGCAAAAGGTCATCCTCGCAAATTCCTTTTTGATTAGCAAGTTTATAAAAATCCCTTGGCGAGGCGGCTCCGTTGGGTCTGATATAAATCTGCGAGTAAGCGTCTCTTTGAGAAAGTTGAATCCTCTTTGCTGTTGTTTTTAAAACACTCATTTCTATGTCGTTCGTTCCCCCGAAGGTAACACATCCCAAAGTTCCCCCCTGAAGCTCATCTTTTAACTTTCCGTATTTTTCTTCCACATCATAGCCCTCCGCAAAAGAAGGCATCTCTGGGGATGGCGCGCCCATAATGTCTTCAAAGATAAAATCACGGCTATCTTTACTATCAGGATAGCAGCCAAATACTGGTGGTAATTCTTCATTCATATTTTTAAATTATAATTATTCGCGCCACTCCCGTGCTTGTCCCTCCTTACGAACGAACAGCACGGGGTAGCGCAGGAGAAGAACGAAAACTGAAGTTCCGTTCGGAGGTTCTCCGTCAATCGGTTCACTTCTACATTTTCTTTCCAAGTAAACCGATTGATAGAGGGGCGATGGATATAATCGCATCGCCCGAGCGACTGATTAGCCGCTCATTTCGGAGTCATTGCTCCGTTCCTTTGGCTCGTAGGAGAGCTTCTGTCAAAACTTCGTGAATTTCTTTTTGGCAGATTATCAGGTTTTGATTCATCAGAAAGGTCAGTCCGAGGAATCGCCTGATAAGCGACCCGAAGGAGGGATGATTGGTCTCAAGCTGTCTGCCTAAGACCAAATCAATGTGAGCAATCATAACTGCGAGGTCATTCACCGATTCGCGTATCTTCACCAAATCCCTCCACTCAAAATCTCGGTGCTCTGTCATGATTGGCATA
>Ga0180007_10006175_pt1 | contig 11786 bp, 2 predicted proteins | sample MM_PC_MetaG_FD_121122 | JGI IMG/M metagenome (GOLD analysis project Ga0180007, IMG submission 121122) | Groundwater microbial communities from the Aspo Hard Rock Laboratory (HRL) deep subsurface site, Sweden - MM_PC_MetaG | ecosystem: Environmental > Aquatic > Deep subsurface > Groundwater...
ACTGGTTATACGAATAACGAGGTTGGTGTTTATTATCTGTCATCTTCTGCTGATACGAATAAAGAAATACTGGGAATAAGATTATCAGCTTCTGTGGGTGAACGAATTAAAGTTGATTCCATTAAGATTTCACTTGATTATACTTATAATGCAGATGATTCTTTCTTTACTAATGCAAGGCTTTATATTGATAATGGTACAGTAGGCACCTATGGCGCAGGAGATGTTCTTTTAAATGTTTCACCTGCTGACCCGTCCGGCGGTATTTTACAGTTTAATAATATTTCCGGATTTACTTTATTTGAAAATTCAGGTACAAATTTACAGCTTGTACTTGATCATAAGCAGCTGCAGACAGGGGACAGGATACAGGGGATCATACTTGGGAACTGGATCACCGGTGTCGGCATTGACAGCCATGTTGCTCTTTCTTCCTTAAGCAACCATTCTGCTCATAAAAAAACAGTACCGGGACATATCAGGGTTTTTAATGAAAACAGCGGAGAAGTACTGGATAAGTGGTTAACACTGGCAACTGAGGCAAGAAAAGAGATCTTTGCTTTAAAGATCTCTGCTGTTGGTGAACCTGCTCAAATAAAGGATATTACCATTACTCTTGACTATGAATATGGTATCAGTGACAGTGATTTTGTTCTTAATACTGCAAGGATATATGAAGAAACCGGAATAATCGGTACATGGGACGGGGGAGATAATATTTTAAAGACAGTTGATCTGGCAGGCAGTAAAATAGTATTTACAAATATTAATTATACCATACCAAAAGATATATATAGAAATTTGATCGTAGTCATTGACCATAACATATTATCCAACGGATACAGCTTTCAGCCTGATATCATGGTAAATAATATCCATGCTTATGGTGTTAATTCAGGTCTTACTAATCTTTATAATAACAGCATCATAACAGGTGTTCATAAAGAAGTAAAAGGCACGCTTTATGTTCAGGGAATTACCAATGGAGATTATGCCCGAAAATATCTGACAAGGGAACCTGAAACAAATAAGGAAATATTTGCATTCAGGATTTCATCAGGATATAAAGAAGATACTGCTATAAACAGTATTCTGCTAAGCCTGAATTATTTTGATAATGCACAGGACAGTGACTTTACAAATGCCATGCTGTTCGTAGATGCCGGTGTGAACGGCATTTATGAAAGCGGTACTGATACATTCTTATTAGGAACAGTTGGCCGGCCCTCATCCGGATTAATGCAATTCAATGGTATTTCCGGTTTTACCATGAATGAACTTACAGCAACTAATCTATTATTAGTAATAACGCATGATTATATGTCATCCGGGGAAGGAGTAACAGGCGTTATACGTTCCAATTGGATTATCGGGACCGGAATAGAATCAACTTTAAAAGTAACTAATTTAAAGACTTATAATATAGGAGAATATAAAGAAGTTGAAGGCATTCTTTATATCAGTTCTGTCACACAGGGAGAATCAGGGTACAGGTTCTTTCTTGAATCATCTGAAACCAATAAAGAGATGATGCTTATTAACTTGAGTGCTTCTTTTGGAGAGGCTAAAGTGATTCAGCAGATCAAGTTAAGCCTGGATTATATTAATGGGGGAATTGTTGATTCTGAAATAACTAACTGCAGACTCTATTATGATGGAGGGGTATCAGGTACTTATGGAGCCGGTGATGTTTTATTAAGCCAGGCTCTTGGTAATCCGTCAACCGGTGTTGTTAATTTCAGCAATATTACCGGTTTTACACTGCAATCACAGACATCAACTAATATTATGTTTGTATTGGAACATTCTGCTTTTATAAAAGGAGACAGAGCAAGGGTATTTCTGCTCGAAGATTGGATAGAAACTTACGGCATGGACACAGATTACACCAATCAGTCTGACAACAGTATTGAAAGTGTGACTAAGATCGTACCTACGGGGCTTGTTGTCAATGTGCTAACAAATGGAGAGACTTCATTAAAATATATTCTTTCATCTGAAGAGACTAATGTAGAATTACTGCAGCTTAAATTATCAGCGCAAACAGGTGAAGATGCTGTTATTAATAATATACGGATCAGTTTATACAGTGAATCAGGACCTGTTACAGATTCACAGATCACAAATTGCAGATTATTTATTGATAAAGGTGCTTCCGGAACTTATGATCTCAGTGATGTTTTGATCGCACCTAATATTACAGAACCATCCGGAATGGTCCTTTTATTCAGCAATATTGCCGGGTTAACTGTTCATGAAGAAACATTTACTAATTTACTGTTAGTATTAGGACATAATTCATTAAGTCCGGGGGACAGGCTGCAGGGAGTTATTAATACCGGCTGGATCGAATCTTATGGAGCCTATTCTGATTATACGAATGTTGATTCCGGTCCCGGTGGTTTTGGAGAGATCAAGGAAGTACCGGGCATATTATATATCAGTAGTATAACGCAGGGTGAAAGTTTATTACAATATATTTCCTCCTCTTATGAGACAAATGTTGAGCTGATACAGATCCGTTTATCTTCAGGTTTAGGTGAAGATAAGATCATAAATTCTATTAAGTTAAGCCTGGAGACAGGCGGTATTAATGCATCTGATCTGACCAATATAGCTGTTTATCTCGACAGCGGTACTGCCGGGACTTATGATACAGGTGATATTTTAGTTTCTCAAATTGATGCAGATCCTTCATCACTTGTTATTAATTTTTCCAATATTACAGGACTGACTGTTTTTGAGCAGCAGGCTACAAATATTTTAATAGTTTTTGGACATAAGAATTTACAGTACGGGGATAATATTAAAGCTCATGTAACAGGTACAGGAATAGAACATTTTGGTAATTATACGATCTATACAGGCAGTGCTGTCAATAATTCAGAAGGAGTGGTTAAAGAAGTTCCCGGTGAGTTAATTATCTCTTCTATTACTCAGGGAGAGAGCAGACTGAAATATATATTTGCAGCTGATGAGACCAATGTTGAATTAATACAGTTCCGCATATCAGCAACATCAGGTGAGAATAAGGTTGTTAATACTATTAAGATAAGCCTGTATAGTGATAACAGTACTGTAACTGATTCAGATATTACAAATTGTATGCTGTATCTTGATAAAGGAATTTCCGGTACTTATGGTGCTTTTGATATCAGTGTGTCCGCTAACATAGCTGAACCTTCAGGAATGGTTCTGCTTTTCAGTAATATTTCCGGTTTAACTGTTCTTGAAAATCAGGCAACAAATATTTTAATGGTCTTTGGCCATAATATTTTACCAGCCGGGGACAGGATACAGGGTATTGCTATACCTTCAGCCTGTGCCTATGTTGGTATGCAGACAGGCTTTACTTCAACTGCTTTGGGAGGAAATGCAGGAGGGGAAGTTAAAGAAGTGCCGGGCGGATTATATGTGGATATTATAACAAATGGGGACAGTTCCCTGGGATATATGAGTACTTCTGCATCAGAATATGTTGAATTACTGCAGATCAGGTTATCTGCCGGTGTTGGAGAGAGAAAACAGATCGAAAGCCTCAGAATCTCTCTGGATTATGAGACCGGATTGGTTGATAATGATATAACCAACAGCCGTCTTTACATTGACAATAATATTTCCGGGACTTATGATGCTTCGGATGTAATTTTACAGAGTAAAAATACTGTCCCATCATCTGGGATTATAGTTTTTAGTAATATAACCGGGTTAACTGTCATCGAAGATTCCAGTACGAATCTGCTTTTTGTGTTCAGGCACGGGGATCTATCCATTGGTGATAGAATAAGAGGAATTATTAATACAGGATGGGTGTATGGCATAGGACTAGATACTGAGTATACTAATGCTGATTCAGGAATTGGCGGGACAGGTGTAAGCAAGGAAGTGCCGGGTAATATTGTTGTAACAAGTATAACTCAGGGAAACAGTTCACTGAAATACATCCTTTCAAGTGAAGAAACCAATGTTGAGCTTATGCAGGTCCGGCTTTCAGCTACTTTTGGAGAAGATATCCTTGTAACAAGAATACGTATCAGCCTGAATAACCTGGATGGTATTAATGATACAGATATAACAAATTGCCGCTTGTATCTTGATGCAGGTATATCCGGTACTTATGGAGCAGGCGATATACTGGTTTCTCCTAATATTGCAGAACCTTCAGGAATGGTTTTACAATTTACAAATATTAGTGGTTTGACTTTGTTTGAAGCTCGATTTACGAATATCCTCGTAATAATGGGTCATAATCCTCTCTCAAGCGGTAATGGAGTTCAGGGGATCATTCAACCAGGATGGATACAGGGCTTCGGATCAGATACTTTTTTTACAAATAATGATATAGGTCCCGGAGCGATCGGTGTTGAAAAGTATGTGCCTTCTGAATTAACTGTTAATGTTATTACAAATGGAAAAAGTTCATTAAGGTATATCCTGTCTCAACCTGAAACAAATAAAGAGCTTATGCAGATAAGGTTATCAGCAGGCAGGGGAGAGGACCAGATCGTGAACAGGATAAAAATAAGCCTCTTTAATACAAACGGAATTAATAATACGGATCTAACAAATTTCAGGATCGCTCTGGATAAGGGAGTGAGCGGAACATTTGACGGTGACATTATAATTGGCCCGACTATTACCCGTCCTTATGCTGATATGACTGTAGTATTCAGTAATATTACAGGACTGACAGTCAAAGATAGTTCTTTTACTAATATCCTGGTACTCTTCGGACACCAGCCCTTAAATTATAATGACAGTCTCCAGGCACTTATATATACGAACTGGGTTGAAAGTTTTGGTAAAAGCACGGAATATACTAATAATGATATTGGTCCCGGAGGAATTGGTATCAGGAAAGAAGTTCCCGGTGACCTGTTTGTAAGCAGCATCACTCAGGGGGAGGCCGGCTTAACATATATTCTTTCGAGCATTGAAACCAATGTGGAAATAATGGCTCTGGAATTATCAGCAACTGTCGGGGAGAACAAGATAATTAACAGTATTATAGTCAGCCTGGATTATGTTGAGGGAATAGCAGATTCTGATATAACAAATTGCAGACTATATGTTGATTCAGGGACCATAGGTACTTATGAAGGAACAGATATTCTGATAGGTCAGACAAATAGTATTCCAGTAGGTGGAATACTGACATTTAACAATATTACCGGATTTACCATCAGAGAAAATTCAAGTACAAATGTACTGGTAGTAATAGGACATAAAATATTACAGGGTGGAGATAGGATCAGGGCTGTAACAACCGGCAACCGGATCGAGGGATATGGAGATTACACAGATTATACGAATAGTGCAGCAGGATACAACAGTATAAGTGTTACAAAAGAAGTGCCGGGTCAGCTGTTTGTACACAGTATTACAAATAACGGTGAAACAGCCTTAAGATATATAACAGCCAGCCCAGAGACTAATCAGGAATTAATGCAGCTTAAATTATCAGCTACTTACGGGGAAGATAAAGTTATTAATAGAATAAGGATCAGCCTGTTTAGTCCGGATGGAGGTGTAGGCAGTTCTGATATTACTAATTGCAGTCTGTTTATTGACAGGGGAGTGAATGGCACTTATGATGCTTCTGATGTGTTAATTTCGTCTATTATTTCAGAACCAGCATCGATGGTCCTGGATTTCAGCAATATTTCCGGTTTAACTGTCAGGGAGTTTTCTATTACAAATGTGCTGTTATTATTCGGGCATAATTTATTAAATTATGGAGATAATCTGAGGGCTACAATATTTACAAATTGGATAGAAGAATATGGAATAGTTTCCGGCATGACCGATCAAAGTATCGGTCCCGGAGGTTTTGGTCCTGTTAAAGAAGTACCGGGTGTTGTTTTAGTAAGCAGTATTACTAATGGCAGGTCTTCCTTTCGCTATATTGCCAGATCAGGAGCAGTTGATCTGGATAAGGAGGTATTATTATTCAGATTAAGTGCTTCAGCAGGTGAAGATAAAATTATCCATGAGATAAATATTTCCTGTGAATTTTCCAATACAATGGTAAGTGCTGATGTTCTAAACCCGGAAATATACCTGGATATCAATGATAATGGAACATACAATAATGGGACAGATCTATTAATTGGTACGGCAGTGAATCCTGTTTCAGGAGTTCTTAATTTTAATAATATTACAGGATTTACTGTTCCTGAAAATACTGCTACAAATTTATTAATTGTTATTGACCATAATGATCTGTCAGTAAATGACGGCATATTTGCAAAAATTAATCTAAATGAAATTTCTGCCATAGGTGTTGATTCCAAATTTACAAATTATTCGGTTAATAGCCTGAGAGGTATTTATAAAGAAGTCCCGGGAGAGATCTATATCAGTATTAATTCAAATGGAGCAAGTATCTCTAACCGCTATATTTTAGCTCAGCCTGAAACAGATGTAGAGATACTCTCTTTTGGATTAAGCAATACAATGGGTGAAGATAAGTATGTTCAAAAAATATTAATTTCTCTGGAATATATTCTTTCAGCACAGGACAGTGATTTTACAAATACAAAATTATTTGTTGATAATCCCGGATTAGGGAACTACACAGGTGCAGATGTTCCGGCTATAAGCTCCAATGTGAATCCGGCTGGAGCAATTCTTGCTTTTACTAATATATCCGGCTTTACTTTAAAAGAGAATTCATCAACAAATATTATTTTAGTAATTAATCATCTTAATATGACACCTGGAGAAGGTCTGAAAGTTCATATCCTGCCTGAATACATTCAAACAGAGGGTCTCACAACCGGTTTTACCAATCTTGTTTATTCCAATGTTATTAATTTTAACAGTATTACTGGTACTAAAAAAGAAGTTCCCGCGGAATTACATATTTTTAATAATGATACTGGCAATTGTCAGGCATCTTCTATTTCTTCTTCTCCTGAGCTTGATAAAGAGATCATTTCGTTTAAGTTATCAGCTACTGTTGGTGAAAGCATTACATTAAACAGTGTAGCTATAAGCCTTGATTTTCAGAATTCAGTCTCAGACAGTCATATCACTAATTGCCGTTTATATGCAGATAACGGCACCCTGGGAACTCTGGATGGCGGAGATGTTCAGCTTGAGAAGATCAATAGTCCTGTTTCCGGAGTACTGGCATTTTCTAATATAACAGGATTTACAGTGCCGGAAAACGGGTATGTTGATATGCTTCTGGTTGTTTCTCATACAAATATGCTTCCAGGTGATTCTATTAATGCTGTTATCCAGACTAACCGGATAAGCGGGGGAGGATTGCAGACATTTTATCCGATTTCGAATATAACAGAAGCAACAGGAAGACGAAAATATGTTGCCAGTATAATAATCCCTGATGCAGTTATCCAGAATAATATTTTAAATAATCAAATATACGGGAATGGCGGTACAAATAAGGAAGTTTTTGCTTTTTCACTTACAAACTGGGGAGAAAATGTTCGGATCACAAATATCGGTTTTAATTTAACTTTTGGAAATGGAGCACAGGCATCAGATTTTATAAGAGCCATGTTATCATTTGATGATGGCGTAGCAGGAACTTATGTCGGAGGAATAGACCGCACCATAACTACTAATTCGAATATTGCCGGTTTTATTAAATTTAATACAGATTTTACACTATACAATTATTCCAGGACTAATTTAATACTGATCATGGATAATAATGGCCCACTATCAGTTAATGGATATTTACAGACTGCTGTCAATGTAACAAATGTCAGGGGGTTTGGTTTAAATTCTTTGACAGAAATTAATTTAACAAAATCCACCCAAGGGTTAAGAAATTATGTTAAAGCCCAGTTAATAGAAAACACAAATAATATTATGGATCAGGGAGTGATCGATGGTGCTACTAATATCTCTGCATTAAAATTTACTATCCGCTCAAGTGAAAATGAACCGGTTTATATTCCTTCTATAAGGGTTCAGGGAATAAGGAATACATCAGAAGTATCCAATTTGACATTAGTCCTGGATAATGATGATAATGGTGTTTATGACCCTGCTGTTGATACAGTATATGATGCTAATAGGAGTTTCTTTACCCAGGGCGGGCCGAATAATTATTATGCCTTATTTACAAATTCCGGTTTTACTAATTATGCTGATTCATCTACAAATTTCCTGGTATTATATAATTTTATAAGTGATGTATCGCCGACAACTCAATACCAGTGTTTTATTATGAATAATTTTATAACAGCAACAGGAGCAAATACCGGGTATTATATTCCGGTCTGTTCTGTATCATCATTTACAGGGGTTATGCTGACCGGGGATATCGGGCAGATCATATTCTCTACAAATGGAATGGATAATAATATCCATGTTCCGAATAACGGCCTGATAACTGAAATTGATCCAAAAGTTGAGATTTTAGTCTTCAGTATTCAGGTATTGCCGATCGAAGACATTGTTATTCACTGGATAATGCTTTCGAATATGGGGACAGTTCCTAGCGGTGCGGGTATTACTCCTGATAGTGTAATAACAAATGTTTTACTGATCCGGGATAATAACGGTAATGGTACAAATGACGGTGGTGATACTATTTTAACAAATGGAGTATTTTCTTCTAATCTATTAAAGCTTGATCTGGGAATAACAAATTTACTTGGAACAACAGAAAGATATATAGTTGAGTATCAGGTAAGCACCCCGGTTGATACTGGATTAACATTCAGATGCGGTATTGTTGCTTCTTCAAATACGGGTATATCATCTTCAGTAAACATAAATTCTATTGGACTGCCGATATACGGAAATACTTTAAGAAAAGGTTCAAATTCCGCAATTATATGGAGAAAATACGGGGGTACAGTAAGCTACCCGTCTCCTAATGTTACATTCACAGTAGAAATACCGCCTGATTCCATACCGGTCAGGGATTATGCAATAATCGTTATAGACATAATACAAAATACAAGCTCTCTGATAAATACTGCAAATTCAAAATTGCCTTCTAATGTAGTACAGGTACCGGACGGGATATTCTCTATTACAGCATATAATAAGGATGCCAAAACAATAATGGGTGATATAAATGGAGACGGATTCCAGGATCTGTTATTTGACGGGGATGTGACCATAAAATATCATGATTTTAATAATCTGCTTAATATCAACAGTCAACAGGCGGATATAAGGAAATTGCGTATATATTATTTAAATGAATTAAAAGGAGTATGGGAAGTTGTACCGAATTCAATGCCGACAAATAACTTTACCGAGATCCTTGGGCATATCCCTCATTTCTCGACTTATGCTGTTATGGAAGTAACTCCATCTGAGAATTTAGGTGATATTTTTGTTTATCCCAATCCGTTTTCTCCATTTAAAGAGATGGGTGTTGTCAAACTTCAATATGAATTGAAAGTTAATTGTGAATTGAAATTAAGGATCTTTAATTTAGTCGGTGATCTTGTTTACAGTAAGGATTATCCAAAAGGAATACCGGGGATCTCTGAAGGGGGATACGGCAGGCTGCAATTAGAATGGGATGGAAAGAATAATGAAGGCCGTTATGCAGCTGATGGCGGTTATATATGCCAGATTTCAGCTAAACCGGACAATGGTTCTGTTTCTAAAAAATATGTAAAAATACTTGTAATAAAGGATCGGTAATAATGGGCATATATTTTATGTTTTATAAAAAAGAGGTAATAGCTGAGAACTGTAACAACAGACCTTTAGGTCTGTTAAACCCGGAGGATGTATGAAAAGAATAATTATGTTAATTGTTTTATTATTTGCATTAGATTTAAACTCAGCTAATCTTGATAATTTAAAATATGGGCCCATTCCTTATTCGCCATTTTATTCGGTAAGTACTTATAATCAAAAATTTACAGTATATGGTGATGTGGACAGGAATGCAGATATTGAATATATTATTTTTACATTTACCGGGAGCCCGGTTGCAGAAGGTAAAGTAAGTAAAACTGCCGGAGCCGGAAACCAGGTGCTGGTTGAGTGGAATGGGAAAAACAGTAATGGACATTATGTGGTTGATGGCGGTTATATCATGCAGATAAAAGCATCATCAGATTCAGGAGAAATAAGAAAGTATTTAAAAATATTGGTTATCAAAGATAGATGAATCAGATAAAAGAGGTGTTAAAATGAAGACTAAATTAATATTAATAATATTGCTTTTACCCTCATTATTGATAAGTGCCAATAGTGGCGGTACCGCTGGAGAGTATCTTGCAACATATGGGTCAGGCGCCAGACCACTTGGTATGGGCGGAGCATTTACAGGGCAGGCAGATGATGCTACTGCCATGTATTATAATCCTGCCGGTTTATCTACAATTAATCGAAAAGAAATATATACATTGTTTTCTCCCATTTTCCCGGGGGAAGATGTGAATCTGTTTTCAGCCAGTTATGTGCATCCTTTATATGGTTACGGCAGAATGGGATTAAGCTGGCTTTATTTAAGTTCCGGAGGATATATCGGAAGGGACTGGCGGGGCTATACAACAGGCATTACTTATTCAGAAAATATTAATACTTTTTTACTCTCTTATGCTTCTCCAATGTATAAACAGGTCCTTTCAGGCGGCATTAATATGAAATTCATTTTTCATTCTATTGAGGGTCTTGATAGAAGTTATTTCGGTTTTGGTATTGATCTGGCCGGTTATTACAGGCCTTTTAAATTTTTATCTACGGGACTTATGCTGCAGAATATTCTGCCTCCAAAGATGAAATTGTCAGATTCAGAAGAATATTTTCCTGTTAATTTAAGATTTGGGATCGCGGGTCATTTTCTGAAAGAAAAATTAAATGTAACAACAGATGTTAATTTTGTTGAATTATTTCCCAGGGATAAAGAAAACCAGGGTGAAATGCAGGTAAAATATTTTTTTGGTGCAGAATATAATTTTCTGGAAATGTTCGCTGTCAGGGCCGGTTACAATTTTAAAGAAATAACAGGCGGTTTTGGTATACATTACTGGGGTATGAGATTTGATTATGCTTATGCATATAATTATCATGCTTTAACGGCACAACATCAGTACTTGAGAGTTTCTTTAATTGTCAATATAGATGAATTATCTGCTTCTAAAGCTCCAAAGGGAGGCCAGGTTATTTCTACAACTCATTTAGTTATGGGAAACAGGCCTAAAGAATTAAAAACAGATAAAATACTGGATTCTAAAATAAAATATGAAAAAATTGACTGTTATGATCCGGAATTTACATCTATAAGACCATTTACTTTTGGAATGATACTGGATAATTATTATACGAATTTAAAAAGTTCTTTTTTTGATAATTACAAGCTCATTATTCCCGTACAGGAATCAGGGTTTACTTATGTTTATGATTCAGGACTGAAAGATTTTGTTAATAATAAAAAAGATTTCATTATATCTTTTTCCATCCCGGGAACTTATGTTAATTTAAAGGACAGCGGACCTGTAGATATTAATAAAACCTCAAAATTTATCAATGATGCTTTGCTTCATTATAAAAAGGAATTGAAATTGCCTGTATCTTCTTTTGAGATATCTTATCCTGAGAAATGTTTTGTAGAAAAAGATATTATTACTTATCAGGCAATTACAGATAATGTAATTGAATTTAGTAAAAAAAATAAATTAAATCTTAATGTTATTCTGCCTAACTTTATTGAAATGCTTGATAATAAAGAGATCACTGATATAAAAATTATTGAAAATATTAAAAAGAAGTATGAAAAGAAAGTTACCGATTATACCTTTGAATATACTTATGAAAATCCATTGAATAAAAATAAC